>Ga0065720_1020089_pt1 | contig 17085 bp, 20 predicted proteins | sample Thericmetagenome_FD_59107 | JGI IMG/M metagenome (GOLD analysis project Ga0065720, IMG submission 59107) | Thermophilic microbial communities from the Joint Bioenergy Institute, California, USA of rice/straw/compost enrichment - eDNA_2 v2... | ecosystem: Engineered > Solid waste > Grass >... | reverse complement strand
AAGGAGGGAAAGGAAGGGAAGAAAAATCAACGCGATGTACCCACAGACAGCAGGCCGCTGCCCTCCCGCCTGTGTTACACGTTCGTCTCGAAAAGAAACCATCCCAAAACGACGTCTTTTTGACTTTTCCCCCCTTCACCTTCAGCACCCTCCAAATACACATTTCCCAGCTTCGCCTACCGTCTTCCCCAGTCCCAGATGCCAGCTAGTTTCCCAGCCATCTCCGTGTGCATTGCACCCGAAGGCGCATTCATCTTTTCATAACGGGCATTACCATTTCCTTAAAACCACTACGCGCTATCATCTCGCGACATGTGCCGATCCCAACTGAGATCGCATGCGTGGGAAGGCGCTTAGAGGTCATCATCATCATCAGGAAGAGGTGCCTTAGCGGCCTCCTCCATCTCAGCCTGGTACTGAGCCAGGAGGTTCTGGTCAACCTGCACCTCAGCGGGCGCAAGCGCGGGAGCAGCGACGAACTCCTGTGTATTTTTGTTAGCTGCGAGCTATCGATACGAGAAACAAAGCAGCCGACATACCAGAGCAGGGTTGCCAACCAGCTTCCTGGCGAGCCAAAGGAAGGGCTTCTCGAAGTTGTAATTGGACTTGGCCGAGATGTCGTAATACTGGAGGTTCTTCTTGCGGTGGAAGGTGATGGTCTTGGCCTTCACCTTGCGCTCCTTGACATCGACCTTGTTGCCGCAGAGAACGATGGGAATGTTCTCGCAAACACGGGTCAGGTCACCTAGAACAGGCGGTCAGCATCGCCGATCAATTCCGTGTAGACATAAAATGGGATTCCACGTACGGTGCCAGTTGGGCACGTTCTTGTAGGTGATGCGGGATGTCACATCGAACATGATGATACCGCACTGGCCATTGATGTAGTAGCCATCACGTAGACCACCGAACTTCTCCTGACCAGCAGTGTCCCACACATCGAACTGGATGGGACCGAAGTTCTACAACCTTGTCAGTACCTAGTCCCGCGGACACAGGAGATGCCCAGCCCAATCTGTCTCTTGGGAGATGGATGGCAATGGGCGGTCGGGTGAAGAGCGACTTACGGTGGTGAAGCCAAGAGGGTGCACTTCGACGCCCAGAGTGGCCATATACTTCTTCTCGAACTCGCCAGTCAAGTGGCGCTTGACGAAGGTGGTCTACATCGACGAGAAAACTTCATGTCAGCATCGCTATCAAACAAACCTAGGCGTCGGGTGCCCACAACGCGACCCCGCAGTCTGACGCGCCGTGATAAGGCAGGCGCTACAAAAGGTGCAAAAATATGGCAACTTACCTTGCCAGTACCACCGTCGCCGACAAGGACGAGCTTGAAGGTCGGGATTTGTTGCTGCTGCTCAGCCATGGTGGATGTGTGTTTGTGGGTGTTGATGGATGAGAAGAGGAAACAGAGTCTAGGCAGCCGACGGGTTAGTTTTCCTAGGGTCGAAGCGGGGTTTTTGTGGGTGACAGCGGGGCTAGAAATCGCCGAAGAGAGCGCGACTAGGGTAGCAGAGATGGCGACGGATGGCGACGTACTATTGGGAATCTAGGAGGTAGGGAAATTATGTGATGGTTGTGGTGGGTTGATGTATGATGGTCGGGTTGCAAGAAGGAGTGGCGCTTGGGCAAGTGATGTTTTCAAGGCGAGCTGCTGCTTGGAACCGCAGCAGCCTTGACGAAAAACTCGTTGGGCGGCGGGGTGGCCTGTGCACGTGACTTGATTGGTCAGCCTTCCAACCCAAGGGCCAACCGAAGGGCAACTGGTCAGTGCTGCGATTCCAAACAGCCTGCGCTAGTGGCGACCGGCAAGAGCCGACCTTGGATCCCAGTATGTGGGCCGGAAGGGGGGGGAGGTTCTTTCTTATGTACCTTATACAGCAGGTCTGAGCTTTGCCCTTTCACAGGAAGAATGAGGATGATGGTTTCGTTTTTTTTCCCCAAGCTACAATCCCAAACCGTTTGGAGAATGGAGCCAATAGTTCTGTGCTTACTAGCTGGACCATCCAAAGCTGAATAAAAAGTTGCTGATAAGTCGGGTGATGGCCCGATGGGCTGTTCCACACTACCTAAGTACTCAGCCTACCTACCTACCGAGTCTTGGTAAAGGGACACGGGCTTTTTATCCGTCAGTGTCACCTACATCATCACCTCGTTGTGTGCCTGGAAGGATGGATGTCCTTGATATTTTTTTTGTTCTGACTGGGTATCATCAATGACACAAAGAAGGGCTTCTAATGACCACAGAATGGCCAACGCAGTCCAGCTTGGAAATTTGTACAGCCTCTATTTGCAGAACCTTGACTGCTTTTATCCACCGCAGGTCACGGGCCGAACAACCGGACGGTTCGCTGAAGAGGATGGATGAATCATCAGGTCAGCTTCCCGGTTGCCTGCCTAGTTCCCCAGCCCTGAAACTCACCCCTAACCTGGTCCCTTTCATGTGTTGGGCTCCAGAGAGATACTGTTATATCGACTGCCATACATTGTGTTGGGCTTCTGCTTGGGCTGCCTGGGGAGATTTTGAAAACCAATCTTTAGAGCCTAGAGCCCAACCGTGATACCACGTTCTCCCCAGTCACCCAGCTCGGGTGCAGATCACAAGGGTAGGATGTGGCATCCTAGCATACCTCGGCCGCCCCAATCCCTCCGTGGCGTTAATGTCAACCGGACCTCCTCTGGCCTTGATGCCCCGGTGTTTCGTGACACTCTCACAAGAATCGGTTGCTGTGGGAGCGTCAGTCAGTCACCAATGCACTCTGGTCGAAAAGGGAATTGGCATGTAAGGGGAGGATCTGAGAGCCATGCACTTACCCCTTCATTGCCCTGGACACACTCTGCCACCTTCTTTAGGTTGTCATGGTTCTCATAGTTCACATAGCCAAAATTCCGGATCAAGTCTCCAGGTCTGAGACCAGCAGCTGCAGCCGGGCTATTTTCCACTACCGAATTTACTTTCGCGAAGGGCTTGTCTAGCTTATCTGAAATTGAATCTCTGGGTGCGACTATGTCGGATGTGGCGGGAGCGGCGGGTTGCGCGGCAGCACTCGCAGGAGCTTCTTCTTCGTCATCGTCCTTGATGCTGGCAAAGTGCTCGTGCAGGCGCTTCTCAATGACATCCATCAGATCCTTCCAGTCGTTTCGAAGATGGATAATGCGGGCGCGCGTTGTCCGGACTGTCGCGAGTCAGACTTGTTTAAGCGAGAGCAAGATGTCTTGCGTGAGAATCATTCATGCATACTCTGTACCACGTCGATGTCTGCCCGAGGAAACCCGTCAGGAGTAACCAAAGGAGTGTTCATATCAACGCCGTGCTGTGATCTATTCGTTAGTACATGGCAGAGGCAGATGTGATTGGCATCTTGTGAAACAGACAGAACGAAGAATGCCACCAAGGGCTCGAATCTCAGCCTCGAGGGCATCTTTTTTGCGTTGTAACTCTGGAATGGAGAGGCCAGCGAGAGCCTCCTTGGAGAAGCGTGTTGAGGTAGGCCCAGATGGGACTGTCGGGGCATAGGGAGTCAAGTTGCTCATTGTCAGGACTCTAAACTTCTAAATCTGAAATCAGGCGGTTGAAAACGCTCTCTCTCTCTCTCTAGATTGTCTTGCGAACTAAGTAGCTCCCGACGAGTTGATTGTGATTGTGGTGTTAAGTCAAATCAAATCACACAATGGTGTGGCTGGGTATATCCTGCTGGATGGATGACGAAGCAGCTTGCGACCTACACCAGAGATGTGTCTCCTCAATCCTGTTCTCTCTGACCTGGGTTTTTGTCATTGTCGCAAAGCTTTAGAGGGGCTGTTAGTTCCCGCTGGCTTCCGCGGGGTTGGGGACCCCACCTTGTGTGGCCAAGCGGTACGTACCTGCGGCAGCCTAAGCGTTTCATCCAATCAGAAGTTCAGCTCGGTCAGTCATCGTCCCGATCCAGTGGGCGCACTTGGGGTACCCTGCCAAGGGACTCCACATCCGCCAGAGCTTGTCTTCGGTTTGAGCTCTCAACACATGGAACCAACCTCACGTAGTTGATTCTGAGGTGTGAGAGTATGAGACCAACAACCATCAATGCTCAAAGTGCTCAGACGGATTAGCGTATTCATAATATCTCTAGCATCACTATAAAGGACAATGAATACTACTATCTAGATGGGTAACTATATCCAGAACCATGCCGTCCGGTGTTAATAGTAAATGGCCTACAGTTATCCAAATAGCGAATTGAGACGTCCTTCACCTGGTCTCCGATTATTGTCATACCAGCCCTTCTGCCTGTTAAACGCAACTTTAGCCTTATATTATAACATAAATTTCATGAATGACTGTTTACGGTAATCAACCGAAGACAAGAATCCAAGAACTCATTAAGAGTGCAGTTCGGAACTGGGCAGTTGTGGTTGCCGTCACTAAGATCATCGGTCGGCCCCTAAACACTGTCATCTGGAAAGCCAGTGACAGCTAATGCGTCAATATCAACGAAATTATGGAGACTTTGGGTGTGCCTTCCTCCCCATTGCGACGTGGATTCCCCACACTCGTTGACATGCTGATGGAAGAGCAGAATCAATTACCTAGTTCCGTTTTTATGCTTTAAATAGAACTTCTTCCGATCTGACGGCATACTTTTTTTTGTGATTCTGCAGTACCAAATAGCATCCATACTCCAACCCATGTTTGATGCCGACCAGTAATTTATTCATGTTATGTTATGGGAGTTACTGGCTTCGCTGTCACTTAGGCTATCCGTGGGTGTTTTGACCAGAAACGAAGCCTATCGGGCCCTCGTTCATGAAACTTCACGGCAATGCTTTCGTCTATTGCTAGACTGACGCCGCCAGGCATACATCATCTTCTGCAGGATATCAGCTTGAGAAACTGCTCACAGATCCCTTGTTCCAAGGGCAAGCATTCTGTGATGGTGTCGGGGGATGATCATCGAAATTATCGTCAAGATGAGGAAATTCAACAATGCGGAATCGAAGGGCCCGAAGTCTCTGAGGAGTCTTCGCCACAACATTGTGAGAGGACAGCCCAGGCCCATGGCTCAACACATCTGAGGCCGTTCCAAACATGGGTTAAGAAATTGCATAAACGCTCAGAACGCCGTCAACACAGGAGAAGTTGCGAAGAAGGAGAAGCTCCATTGACTGTTCTTCCTCCTAATATTGCCGCTCACCGCAGCCTTTCCTCAGAGTCATCATCCTGCTACGTCGACAGAGTTCACTCGGCTAGCTTATCTGCGAGCGCTCTGAGCTTCTTTTCTAGGTCTCGCCAGAGTGCTACTCGGATATCATATGGCCAGGAGAAAATAAATCGAAGCAGCCGCACATCCGGCCCTGAGGGACAGACCTCCGAAGATAGCGTTTCTCTTGACTATCTGGTGTCTCTCGAGCCAGCTGTCATTAAGCGTGCCTTCCAGAGACGTCGGATTTTGGAGGAACTCATCAATACCGAGGAAAGCTACATCGGAGACGTTAAGTTCTTGAGCAGCGTATGTTGAGGCCTTTTAGCCAGTGTGACCTTATATCGCGTAATGTGAGATCGCTTGACTAATGATCCAACAGGTCTACGTCAACTTTTTGGCCTCTTCTCCCACCGCAAAAGTTGGCCTACGATATTCAGTAAACCGAAACCTTGCTGATCTTTTGGAGCTCCATGAAGAGATATTGAAAGAGTTGCGTGACGTTGTTCCGCACCCCGAGACTGCATCTGCGGCTCAGCTGCGCCCTCTGCAATCCATTTGTCAGCCAGTTGGTCATTCGTGTCGGGTATCCTGCAGCCAACAGCCTCTATCTCGACTAAGAGACATACCAACGGTATTAGCAGAACCCCGGATGGCCGCTGAGGTCTCCCGAGTGTTCCTTAAAAGAGTAAGCATGGAGGTTATGCAATATGTGAAAAATCTGATTACTGACTACAATTGATTATTTCAATACAGATCGATCGATTTTTCATCTATGAAGAATACTGTGCTAAATACGAGCTTATAGTCAAGGATGTTGGCATGGCATCTCGGGCCTTTAGCGGTTGAGAGGATCTGCAAAAAGGACTTGAGACGCTTGCCGCGTCAATGCGCCCTGCAAACAGTCATTCTGATCAACGAAGAAAGAGCCTGGGTATCAAGGATCTTATCGTCAAGGTAAACCCATCTGAATCCAAAACTGGGAAGTGAGTGCTCATACCGGAGTGTACAACAGCCAATTCAGCGTGTTTGCAGATACCCGCTCCTTTTCTCTGAATTACTCAGGCGAACACCCGTGGTAGATTGTCCAATGTCGCATCTGGAAGTCAAAAGTGCCCTATCCAAACTCCGTGATGTCACTTGTGAAATCAACCGGGCAATGGATGATCCCCGGTTCAAGCTCGCCTTGGAGAAGACCCTGATATTACAGGATCGACTGCTATTTCCTGACCAGGTATACACCATGTCAAATTCGATGACTCTTGCAAATTCGATGTGCTAACAAAGCAATTGCAGAATCTTGGCCTTAGCAAACAAAGTATCTTCAGGTCATTCGGGGCGGTCCAGCTCTGCGGGGCCCTGTTTGTATGTTGGAAGACCAAAAATGGAGTTGAGGGGCAGTACATGGCTGCCTTCTTGTTCAAAAAGTGGTTTTGTCTTGCTACAGCCAACAGCAGTGAACATACTTACACTATCCGTGTTTGTATTGCCTTAGCTGACATCCAGATACAAGAGTCAGACAATGGCCAAGGTAATAGCTCGTTGCTTTTCTCCTGGTTACTAATTTCTGATGCACATGACAGGTCTTCAATGCCATACGGCGCGATTTTCTTGGAAGATTGTTTTCTTAAACAGGAACCGGTTGCATGAGATCCTCTTAGCAGCGTGCTCCCAGAAGGAGGAGCTTGAGTGGAGGGAAAGGCTGGAGAACCAACCTGCTATTGACGAGGCCAAAGAGACGATGCCGGAGGAGCTTGGCTTCCTTGACCTGAACATTAAGAGTTTGGAACCTATTCATTCAAGACCAGGTATGATGTCTTGCCCCTGCACATTGCATTAGCTAACACATGCCTCTAGGAACCTCCGACCGGTTATCAGTACGCCGAACGGAAACAATACGGCTCAAATCACCGCTGCATCAAGTCATCATCAAAAACACAAGTGTTTCCAGGGAGCCATTGTCGCCTTCACATATAAATCGCTCCAAATCACTACCCGGTTCCAACAGTCGGATTCCTGTGCTAGCCCCTTCACGTGGGGAGCGCGCTCGACTGGAAGCCCTGTTGTCAGATGTTTGGACAAGGGACAAATTGCCTTTCCCCGGAATGACCATTCGAGCTCGCGGCGAGCATTTGATTCGCTCATCAGCATCATCAGTAATGCGCAAGCTGAGCTCTGTCAGCATTACCAGCAGCTTCCGCCGCTCAATAAGCCATTCAAGCGCAGGTGTGGACAAAGGAAAAGAGAAAGAGCAAGTGGAAGAGGATGAGCCAATGGCAACTGAACTGGAACTTGACGGGTTGCCATCACCTGAGATACACATCAGAAGGCTGTCTACTGTGCCATCGGCGAGGACTGAGCCGCGAGTATCGAGTTCGCGAAGTTCAGAACTGAGAGACGCTAGAGGAGGGGACGGCGTTGACGACACTGAATGGGAGAAGAGGTTGGCTGATCATCGCCGACACCTCAACAGCATCGAGCACCCTGGACATGAGCCCTCTCAGGCCACGTCTTTTCAGCTACCGCAACAACGTCGATCGTCTCCGTCATTGAGCAACCGAAGTACCACGGCGAACCTTGTTGATATGCCCCAGGTTTCTCAGACAATTACATATCAGCCCCCATCAGCGATCGCGAATTCTTACCCAGGCCCGTCCATTCATCAATCTGCTATCACGCAGTCCGACACACAGAAACAATCTGGTGATGAGCAGCTGCCACGATCTCGAAGGCTTCTGAGTAGGCTAGCTGGCCATCATCATGGAAAAACTGTCAAACAGGGCATTCGGGGACTGTTTGAGCGGAGAAAGTAGCTTGCTCCCCTTTTTGCTGCGTGCGATGATAGTAGCACCGCGCTTGTGTTTGAGCGCAATTTCTGGAGAAGACGGATGGACAATGGTGTTGTCGAATGGTTTTGGCACTGGCTACATGCTGCTCAACGTGATACCCTTTCCTTCAATGTTTGGTTCATTCTCTTTTCTTCCTCTTTGTAAAAAGGTTCAACTGTTCGGCGATCGAAATATTGGCTGGATGTCCGCTGATCCGGAAGTTGCCTCTGAGCGAGGTGCAGGTGGGCATGATAAGCATTCGCTTGTGAACATGGCCAAGGGAAGGATTATCGTTAGCCAAGTAGGGTTGTGTCGGGCCTTATTGGTCAGAGCTGCCGTATTATGTCAGGTATTGTTTTTCTAGCTTTTTCTCTCAATAGAGCGTGACGCAAGGCTCCAGATTGTGTCCCAGGTCAGAAGGCGTCAGTGATTAGGTAAGGAAGAAACGTACAAGTACTTGCATAAGCAGCACTGTATCATTGGTGACCATCGGACCAATTTCTATGGGACAGGTCTGTAAGTATGACTTTGTTTTTGGACCACATAACAGCATCAAAGCTTGCTTGAATATGCAATGTCACGATACCAAACCAGTTTTAGGATTATATAGTGATGTGTTTGTTTTCACGCTAGCGATGGTTGTGTTATACTTACACAGTGATGCCCAAAAGCCCAAATGCTTTCATGCCTCGTCACCGATGACGTAGTGATATCCATGCCGCTGGCATCCCCTCTTCGACTCGAGCTCTTAAGTCATTAAGTCTGACTCGAAATGAGCGTACAATAACCCCGAGACTGGCCTGGAACATTTATCGGCAAGCATTAGGACTTCGAGTCTTAAGCAGGCATCAACTTTATCCGACATAGGCAACGACAGACGACCCACAGGAGCCAAGGGAGTTTCTCTACTGAAGAGCATTGCGGATTGCAGTCTAGCAATAACATATATAAACAAATATCACCTCGCGAGATCTGCAACAATGCCACGCGGAGAAGCAAACCACATTAAGGTGCACTACCGTGGCCACGGAGACGAAGACTTCCTTGTGTTCGTTGACAACGTCGAGGATTATCACAAATGGCTCCATGACCGTTCGGTTCCCTTGTCGCATGTGGTCTCGTCATTCAAGGTGTTTACGACACATAAGTAAGCAGACCGTTGCTTCCTTCACGTTATTGCAATGTGCTTTGATGTATTGTATTTTGTCACAAAACTTGCTTTCCTACCTTGCTTTGGTTTGTGACCAAGGGCGTATGGCTGTTTTAGTCGCCCAGAAACACACAGGAGCTCTTGCTAAAGCTATTATCTGATAGGCACAGCGCCCAGGGACTGCTCGAGGGTGCTTCGAAAGCGATGCTCGAGAACGAGTTTGGAACCGCCAGAGAGGATGATGCAGTCCAGAAGATCCTGGAGAGGGGCACCATTCAAGAGTTTGGGGTATGTTAGCTTCCCTTTTCTCAAATTCATATATCGCCTTCTTGGGCTTCTGCGCCAAATCGTGGGGTTATGTGCTCTTTGAGCATGGCTTTTTATTTGTTTCCTTTTCCTCCCCCCCTTATTCGTCTTTCACTCGGATAAGTTTACACCCACATGCTGTACCTCTCAAATCCGGGTTGGAAAGATCCCCGACCTTGGGTCGCCTAGTCGGTCTCCGTGAGGAGCGATGGCATGATAGCTTCCGCCTAGGTCAGAACTAAGCATATTTCTTGCCGCCGGCACTCGCGCACGGCGTGTCCATCGTTTGTGCCAGAGACGCAGACTCGCTGCTAGTCGGGCGGCTGGTGAAACCAACCGCTGCAGCCTCATGGCGCATGCCTTAAGCACAGCGGTTATACACACAACGATGACCTCCGTCTGCACTCATCCTGTGTATTAACGGTCTCAAAAATGGGCTTATTCTGCACACCGACTCTTCAGTTGTTGTAATTGAGGGCTTAACAATGAGTGGTAGCAACATATACGTTGACCAGTTTAAAACCACAGATGGCAGAGCGCCAGGGGCGCAAAAACGACTCGAATGGCCCTTATATCTCTCGTTAGTTGGCGGGTCGGCACCTAGAACTTCCAGCAAAATATCTTGTAAGAGAAACTAGAATGGCCGTGGAGAGATAAATGACTGGTTGGTAGTTTCTCTGAAGGATGAAGGCGAAGACGGAGTTGTGGGCAACATAGCCGCGAGAGCTGGTTTTAGTAGCCAGTCAAATCTCGACAAAAGATTTGGTTCAAACTCATGTTTCACGCCCCCCTCATCTGAATAAAAAATATCGTTTTTGACGATCAACAAAATCCATTGAACGCCTATAGGCAGGCAGGTACAAGACAACCTGATCGTCAAAGACAAGTCGAGCCACATTAATGAAGATCCCCGATCGCCGGATTTCAGGGTATTTGCCAGTCTGTACTTAAAACCCAATGGACGGGAAGACACGAGCCTAAAGGACATTCTGATTCGCTGACACAGCAGTGAACTTGTCCGTTTGTTCGGGTGGTTACCGCTTCCCGTTGCACAGCATTGCCGTTCGTTTTGGAGCCGAGTTTATTGGAGCAGGACACGTTCGAAGAAGAAAGCCGAAGAAATTAAGGGCAGGGTCACACCGCCAAGAAATGACGCTTGCCAAGCGCGGAGCCAAGCTTCGGTCACCATGTCTCACGTGCTGGATAGGGGAGCAGGGTGGGTAAATTTGCAAGCACTTGAGACCATCGTGAGACATCGTGTGTAGATCGGCTTGGACTTTTCCCCTCCACACCCTTGTCGTTCTTTCTTTGTTTTTTTACATTTGTTTCAAAGTTCAAACAATATCCTGAAGGATTTTACTGCAGACTTGCTACTTGAAAGTGCACGTGGAAACGTCCACAATTGAACTGTTGAGTCCTAAGGTTTGAAATTTGCATGATTAGCTTGGGGTACCCGCAGGCTGCAACTCGGTCAATGCCACAGCGGTGACTACCTAGTAGGAATATTTTTACATTGGAATATATCACCATTTAAACGGGTCGACAACTTCAGGATAATCAAGGTACCGTATGAACAGCAAGGTGCCAAGTACGCAGGAATCTCAAGTCCATGTAGAGTGCGGCAGATAAAGTAAGGTAAAGATGTTGACGATATTATATGCTGTTATTAATTTGTTTTGGGCAACTCAATACTGCACAGAGAGCTGGTATCTATTTTACATCTTATCAGGATGTAGCGCTAATCTCACGATTCCCCGAAGTCCATAAGCCATGTAACGCCACGCTTGCCATGCCTTTAACTTCTTGCTGCTCTTCCTTGATCCAAGAGGAACTTTCATATTTCATGACAGCACCAAGCTAGCACGGGATTTAAGGTGCTATATGTGTTAGGCGAAGATAAACAAAAGAACCAGTTCTCCCATAAGACTGGATCGAAGTTACAGAAAATTAAGCCACTCAAGCTGCCATGTAAAACGCAATACTGTGGGTATATCGGGCTGTTCAGAAGCGATATATACGGCCTCTGGCTCCCGCCTCTTTCTTAGCTATGCTTCCGACGAGAATATCAATAACCCTACTCCCGGCATTGCACGTGAAAGTGGAACATCGATAGCGGGAACAGTCCGGTGCAGTTGGATCGGAGAAGCAGTAGCGTCGGGTTGTCGAAGAAGCGTCCCGGTGAGAGCAAGAGGGTGTAATTCACATAACAGGGGTATCTTTGAGGGAAGCGAGACGCGGGTATCTGTTTTGAAATCGGTGGCCTTCCGTCACTGGACGGCAAGGCTGTTCAGACACGTGAACCACCACCTCGAGGAGCCCGCTGCGGAAGAGTCCAGGGCTTTGCGCAAATCATCTATTCAGATTTTGTTAGCCTTCCCCCGGTTAGCACCTCAGACTGACGAAAGGAACATACCTCTCCCTCGCTGTATGCCCAAAAATACACAGCCATGCCGATCACGTAGTAAATCGCAGCATTGGCGCCTTGGTACAATAGTGATGAGGCAAGAGCGGCGAGAGGAAGGAAGGCCAGGCGGGCCTCAAGACTACGGTGAATGCTGGAGCCGGCGATGAAGCTGAGCGGCCATTCCCAGGCGAGCAACAACAAACCCATAATCAGGTTGATGATTTGGAGCACTGGTATCGGTCGGACAGCTGGGTCGAGGGTTTTGGTGAGGAAGTCCCAGAGAATCTTGGGCCAGAAAAAGGCGTGGACAGCGGCAGTGACTTGGTCTGTATTTGTGATGTTAGTGTCATGCCTGTTAATATTGACGTTCGGCTGCTGTTGCAACTTACAAGCTGCTGACGAGAGGACGACGAGCCTCGCCCAATGGTTCTTGATCAGCCTTCCCATGGTTATTGATTCAGAAGGCTTCTAGTCACGCTCCAGTAGGTTGCCTCGGTTCCTCTTCTCTCTCTCTCTTTTTTTTTTGACCCTTTGAGATCCACGTGAAGATACCAATCAAGTCTCCAGTCCTTTTGTCCTTCTCAGCCACGATGAGGGCTTATCCTGTTCCACAGATTGACCACCGAAAGAATCCTCACAAAAATTGCAATGCCGATCGGCGCGGATATCAAGAATGTAGAGCCCGAAATCGACTGCGATCCGGCGCAAGCACTAGGGCAAAGATATCAAAAAATAAGAAGAAAAATAATACAATAAAGCTGCCGAAAGAACGAAAGGCCAGGTTCCAGACCTGCGGTTAGTGACTGTTGGGCCCTCTGAGGGGAACAGGAACCACGGTATAGTCGATATCAGCGAAGGCTATCGACTTGACGAAGGTTGAGGAAGGAAGAGAAGAGAGGGAAGTCTTTCCAAGACAGCCACGGCCGGCGAGGCGGAGTTGGAATAATAGGTCGTATCAGATCTCTTTACCAGGTCGACTCCCCTAATTCCTCGAGCCCTCGTCTTGGTCGGGACTGAACAATCCCGGCAACAGGTACCGTGTGAGAAGGGAGATATGGTCTGAGTGCTGGGTAGTTAGGGTACTTGCCCACAAGGGCTTGCACCGGGGTCTGAATGTTCCTGTATCAGACAGGCAGCTGGGGGGTGTGGGATGTGTTTCGGGTTGTTGACCAGATGTTCCTGGCTTGAGTTCGTTCAAGGTCCACGTCCAAGAGTTCTGATCACGACTGAGAGCATTGATCCACCATATCCAACTTTCAATCAAAAGCTGAGTTTTTTTAGTTGTAAGTCGTGTTAGCTCATCGGTCGCAAGCCCCCAAAAACCATAATCAAAGCATGCTTTGTTCGACAGGAGATGTGCAGGGTATAGATGTGTGTCGCTGAATTTGTCGTTGAGGGGTTCCTCAGCATGGGATCGTGATGGAGATCAGACAAAATGTGCGGCTTCCTGAGCGTAGGGGGAGGTTTGAGATTTGAGGCAGAAGGGGGTGTTTTGGGGTTGTATGTGCTCCAAGAACAGGGAACCGCCCGAGGCGTAAGTCGGACAATTGTCAGGGCGCATCTCGTCCCGAGTTGAAACCCTTGCGCAGGTGTGGAAACACAAGTGGAGCAGTGATGGTGTTCCTAGGCTTGGCCATGCAACACTATGGCAGCGGCAAGCGAGTGGGGGTGAAAGGTGAAGGGTGGGACCAGAGGGCGACAAGAAAACTTCAGCTTGGTATCCCTGTGGCCTCAGTGGGTGTAGTGAGAAAGTGAAGAACGCCAACATGACCTCCGTCTTTTACACTTGAAGCATCTTTATCACGTTGTTCTATCTATTGCAGGTTTCCCCAACCACGGCCGGACAGTTTTTTGTGTCTCTGCACGAGCGGCTGCCAACCCATCCCCCACATCTTGGTGGACAGCTCTTGGGAAGTGTCGCATCACAGCAGGCACAAAGGCCACATTCTGGCTACTGCCGGCCAGCCTCTCGCACACACACCCTTCTAGCAATAGCAATCCAAGTTTTTCAGCACCCCAAGTCATTCACGTTACCAAATCCGGAATCAACGCCGAAGAGATTGGTTAACGACACTAGTGCATGAGTGAGCTTGCACTGAGCCATTCGATCGGCGCTTGTTGCTCTTGTAGTCTCTTAAGCATAACTCACTTGCGGCCAATTAGCTAACGTGGTGATGCACAGATACCCTCATTGGATGGACCATGGGCAAGAGGAACGGTGTGGCTGCCACACCATTTTGTATCCGCCAGCTCTTTTCCTGATAGCACAGCGGATAAGACGATTGGAAAAGCAAAGAGAGGGCATTTACACTAGATGCAGTGGTAGCGACGGATGGAATGCTGCGCGAATGGGAAAAACCCAGCCATCGTTGGTGTGATTGGGTGTGCCGAGGGCGGCTACAGAGAGTGCAGCCAGCCAATAATAGACCGTGACGCTTCATACGTGCAGAGTGAGACCCACATCCAGGGTGGCTGCCCCTCTCCGCCAAGAGCTGGTATCAACTCGTTATTCCTCGTTGCTTTGAACAGGACCAGTGACTCAAGCTTAGAGATTGCTAATGTATTTCGTCGAACGACTGCATGACACAAGCAGTCGAGGATAAGCACCATAAAATAGCCCCTCATGGAATTTGGTAGTGTGCTTTGTACATGAACACGCGACTACCATTTGCCAAGCATTTACCTGATGCCTTGCAAAGAAGGTTTTCTGCTAGCTTCTTAAGTCGATATCCACCAGAAATCTTATATTCAAAGTTTTATGCTTCGAAGCTAGTGTTAGCTTTGATTTTTTTTTCCAAGCTGAAACCTTGTTAGCTGTAAGCAATTGTAAACAGTTGTAATGCAGAGGAGGATGGCTGGGGAACAGTGCGTCTGGGCTCGGCGCTCTATCAACGTACTTGCCCTGTGGGCCCAAGGGAGTATCTGGAAAGAGAACCGCACAAATAGGGACCCTTAGCCAGCTTCCGGGAGCCAGAACCTTCTTGGTTGACTGTAAGAGTCGCTGCGGTAAACTTCAATCTTAGCCCATCAAAAACCACTTATTCGTGCACTCTTTTCTATCAACTAACTTGAGGATAAAAGGCAAAAATTGGCGTATATAGTTGGCAATGGTTTAGTTGAAACATAGCTTCTACAGATTACACGGGGGCACTTCCGCATCAATAAGTTAGTCCATTCTCAGAGTCTCATCCGTATGCCTATTATACAATGTTCGATCGTTAACACTACACGCAAGGGGTGACTTAGAGTAAGATGATCCACCCTCGAGTATCAATCTTCATAGTATCAACATCTCTTGATCCTGATCTAAGTTCATCAGGGATTTTCCCTCCATATAACTGTCGTCCATTGTCAGAGTCATCACACAAGAGTTGCACTGGCTCTTTCAGTCAAGGGCCAGACAGCGCGACTATTGGAGAAAACTAGAGTACACTAGGGAAAACTGGGATGTTGATACTTATCACAAGTTCGCAGTTCCTTGGTTAGCAGTGTAGGCATTTTATGAAAATCTGCCTCATTGACTCTACGCTCCCAGACAGGTAGGTATATACAGATAGATTCCTACATGCATTAGTGACTAGTGTATATATTTGCATCTGTTCATCGACATCTAAGTCGGCTTGCTCTTCTTGGCTTACTATTGGCCAGTTCCCGACAGACCAAAATTATCTGAACCAATCATGTAGTGCGGTTCGCCTGCCACTTTCCCGATAAGGCTATTCCCAGACCCTGGTACCTCTCGCCCAACTTTCTTCTCCCCTGACGACTATGGCTACGTTGTTCTAGTGGAGACTCAGCTCTCCGGGCCCCTCCTCTGCAAACGGTGAAGTTCTGCAACAACAGCTTGCAAAATCAACTTCTCCTACAAATACAACAGCACATCAAATATGATATCATCACGAATCCTGCATGCGTGTGGACTTGTGATCAAAACGATATCCATGTGTTCAGGTATATTGGGGTGCACATTTGTATATTTTGTTAAAATTCTGGGGTCTTATCCAGCTTTTAACCTTGAGCGTAACCCTGGGAATTTTGGCTTGGCAGTTGCTCTCTTAGGTATGGTGAGTGTCTGCACTGGAACAACGTAAACATGGTCTTCTGGCCTGGTTGCTATTGAGTTTCAATCCAACGACAGTGTACTGACTATGTACTTAGGTATCTAATCCGAACCGACCTCTTTACCCGGAATAATCACTTGGGGTACGTGATGTGATGCCAATTGAAGTTCTTTGGATGAAACTCTGCTTGTATCAGAACTGGCTGCAGTGTTCAGTTCAGTTGCCTTATTCTATCCAACAGTAAAACCATTCTACATCTTTTCACACTTGCCTTATAGAGAAGGCTGTTGTGTTCCTCGCAGGGTGTCCTAAACTGCACAGCTGTCGTCACATCATCGACTTTCCTGAAGTCAACTACCCAGGTGCCTAAGGGAAGTGCCTATGCTAGGTATGTATCTAGCCTCTAACTGGTCTTCTGGCGTATGTAATCTCTACCTTATACGTCAGCTTGATCATAACTTGGTGCAACTCTACGGATCATCATGCCACTTCCCTAGATGCTAGAGATCAACTGTTTAACTACTCCCAGTAGCTGAGCTTTGCAGAGTGTAGGTCGTGGATATTAAAGGTGGTATATGTCTATCTTTGAGGATTTCCAATCAAGACAAGTCAAGCAATGAAGTCCGTCTGGTGCTAAGGCTTTCAGGAGATCTTGCTTAGGGATATGCAAATCTTCCAACTGACGCATGCCTTTTGTACATTGACCAGAGACCCTGAACCAGTTAAGAATCCAAACAAGTCTCTTCATCACGTTTAGTAAAGCATAGATAAATCAAAGTCATCTCATGTGCTGTTTTAGCATGTTGGTGAGGTCTCACAGGGACATGGAATTCGAAAGTTGAACATCGTTAAGATCAATCGTGCTATGGATATCTGTCAAAGTTTAACGGGAAAAATGGCATTACTTATATGATCGGATTAATATCAAGCTATCGTCAATCTATGTTGATAGTTTTTGAGAATTTCTGAGCAATGTTTTGTGCTTAAAGCCAAGGAGATTTGTCGATTGTACGCTGTGGAACAGGAAGACCCAGCAACAGTTTGGTGCTGGTTGCTGAAAACAGCTCATTTGAGAGGACCGCGATAATGTGAATAGGTAGCCAACAAGTGGCACTGTAGCATCAAATTTTATAAAAAAAAAAAAAAAAAAAAAAAAAAA
>Ga0065720_1020087_pt1 | contig 17100 bp, 18 predicted proteins | sample Thericmetagenome_FD_59107 | JGI IMG/M metagenome (GOLD analysis project Ga0065720, IMG submission 59107) | Thermophilic microbial communities from the Joint Bioenergy Institute, California, USA of rice/straw/compost enrichment - eDNA_2 v2... | ecosystem: Engineered > Solid waste > Grass >... | reverse complement strand
TTTGATAAGTAATAGGTATGATGTACTGTGTCATGGGATCTACCCTTAACTTCTTGTTCGAAGACGAACTTGCTGAGTTAAATCAACTCCAGAAGAATATGCTTTGTGGAGCCCTCACTGGAGGTCTTTACAAATCAACACTGGGAATGAGACCTTTTGTTGTCGGATCCGTCTTGGGAGGCGGTATCTCCATGGGTCTTCATTACCTCTTTGAAGCCCTTAACCAAAGAGGCATCATTGCTTTTGAAATGAAGTATTAAATGTGCTTAATGTATAGTATTTTTATGCATACTTGCAGCCTTCTCATTTTTGTGTGTTTACATCTATCTCCCCTAGATGTTAATATCCAAGTGCTCTGTTAATGCTCACAAAATAATCTAATTCACAGTTGCTTAGTATAGTAACATATAAGTCAAGTTTTTATTGAGTACGATGCTGCTTTTCATCTCAGCCCCGAAGAAAATATAAAAGAATTTATCGAACACAAGTATACTATTATGTAGTAGGTGGCCTTTATTCAAGACTTTTTCGAAGCTATTAGTCTTGAAAATATTCCACCATAATTTTGCAAGATCTTCCCAGTATTTGAACAATTTAACAAGATCTCCAGTAAGGAGAACTTCTTCAAATATTTCATTGAATCGCAATAACTTAAGTGCAACCAGCCTGCCCAAGTCGTCCATATCAACATATTCAACATTTTCATCATTAATTTTTCTTTGTTCTTTTAAAAGACGGTATGTCTCCAGCATCAAAAAGACCACCTTTCCGATAAATTCCTCTAAGATTGGATGTCCTATATTCTGTGTGGAAGTTGAAGGAGAATAAGAATCTAAAGCTTTGATTATTTCTTCTATTCTTAAGCTTCAAGGTTACAATAATCCATCCATTTTTACTTTATTTCTAGAGAAGAGCTCATTTCATCAATCATCTTCTTCAGCTCTGGATCCAAGGTTTTGACGTAGTTGGCTATTTCAAGGAACTAGACACGTTAGGAAATAATTATATTCTATAAACCTTCTCTTGACTGTCCAATTCTGCTAGATAGTGGGTTGAATATCTTCCATTCTTTTCCAGAAGGAGACCTCCGAAATAAAAGTCACTAAAAAAATTTCGAAAGAGATATCATTAGATACTTTATTGAGCCATAATATCGTCCATCTTCATTCATAGGGTCAAAGGTCTTCAAGGTCTTTTTTACAAAGCTCTCCTGGTTTAAGGAAGAAATAAAGACCAAATTGTCTTGATATTTATATTTCGCCTGCAAAAAGTATAGTAACATTGAAAGAGTGCATAGAGTGGTCTTTCCTCTCTTCTGTCCTATGTAGTAGTCCTATGCAATTAGAAAAGAAAGATCTAGCCAACCTTCCTCATAGCATCAAAGTGATCATAGAACTCTTCTGCAAGAGCAGAAGTAAGATGAATATCAGGATCCATTTTGAAGAATCTGTTGTCTACAAGCTTAGAGTATTTACTTTTTGTGATAATAGGGTCTAATCTTCCTGAACCTGGTGTATCAATGACTGGCAACACAAACTTGGTCTTGTAGTTAACTGTTCTGAATACCCTGTGGAGTTTTTCTGCGATATTCATTCCACGAAAATATTCATACTCTATGCTATCTCCGTAAATCAGTCCAGGAAGACAAATGAGTGCGTTTCTCTTTTTGTCTGACCTGATGAATTCCTTGTAATTGGGGATATTATTCTTGATAAATTGATCATCAATTTTGATCTTTAATGCTCCATTTTGAGTTGTTTCAACTTTGGAGATGATGGGATTTCTGGGAATTTGGACCTTGATGTCATCGGCAACTTCTTTGTAGGAGGCAAGGCCAAAGAAAGAGCTTTTTATCTTATATCTTTCGAATATCTCCTTTGGAGTTTCACAAACGTAGTCATATTGGTATATTTCATCACGAGAATACGTAGGTTTTATGGTTGGAAAATCTCTTATAGGAAATGCTGAGATGATGGCCCTATGGATTAAGCCAGTGATGTTGGCCTTAATAGATATCATCTCTAAGTGTTAGTCCAAATAAATTTTAAAAGAAATTTGCTTTTTTTTGAAATTGAACAATAACAAGATGCAGAGATAGATAGTAGACTCCTATACACTCTACTATTGTACAAGGAACTGAAAATAAATAGTTATGTTCTAAAAGAAGTCTATTCTTCGATTAATTCTTCTATCATATCCTGTAAGTCATGGAATTTTGGCCTCTTTGTTGCGTCTTGCTGCCAACAAGCACGAATCAGATTTGCCAAAGATTCCGAAACGTTTTCAGGAATTTTGGGACGTGAATTTTCTTGACAGATTAATTTATGCAATTCTGCTCTGGGCAAGCCTTCAAAAGGAATTTTCTCTGTCACTAACTCCCTAATAAAGCTTATAAGTGTTGATATTACGTCTTACCAGAGAATCATACCAAAACTAAAGACATCGGCGGATGGATCTTCAGGAATAATATATTTTCCTTTGTCAGAGAAAATTTCAGGAGCAGTATATTGTGACTGATTGTAATATCCTCCAGTCAGATTAGCATATTTCTTTAGGCTTCCAAATCCGTAGTCAGTTATCTTAGGACGGAAATCATTATTAAGCTATAACATTAAGAATGATTAATGAACAATTACCATAATATTGTGAGTTGTGAGATGACCATGGATAATTGGAGGTCCCTGCGAATGTAAAAAATGCATGGCTGTGCAAATTTGCTGTGCAATCTTAAGCTTTAATTTCATATTTAATTGTGTTTTGTCCTTCTGGAATCCATGCAAAAGGTGATGAAGGGATCCGTTTTCGGCTCTTTCCATTACAAGGCTCACCTCAGATCCTGAGATATAATAACCTCTAACTTTGATTAGGAAAGGATATGCCAGTTTTCTAAAATCTTAAGCAAACCTTTCCTTCATCTTACCCTAATCTTGTAGCCTCTTTCTTGATTTCCTCAATCAAATAGGGAGTTAGCCTATGAAGCTTAACTGTCCTAACAACAAGCTTTTCCTCTTTATCTCCAAGGGCATATCTTAATTTTCCTAGTTTTTCTTCTGATGAAGGAAGCTAGCAAATGAATAAAAGATTCATTTATTTATTACTTCTTTCTCTTCCAAAGTCAGCTCATCAGCCTTTACAACAAGTGGCTTGATGAAGCTTAGACTGTCTGTGCTATTCACATCATTCCAGGATCCTTCTCTGCTAAGAAGCTAAATATTTATAATACAAAGAGGCAAGTTATTACTGCAGGTTTTTCATCCTTAAGCAAATTTTCATGTAAACTGCTGATTCTTGACATATCGGGGTGGTTATCAGCATTTGACTCTATTTCCTGTCGAAGTTCTCTTCTGATTAGGAAAAGAGACATTGTGTCATTGTCAAGGACGATCATGATTGGTAGAATCTCAGCAAAGAACAAATGTGCAATGAAAAGGATAGGCCCTAAAAGGCTTGCTAGGGAGTCCACATCTTTATCTATAAGGAAATCCCACAACTGAACATGAAGATATGTCTCAACAATTCCCAAACCGGCTTCGATAACTCTTCCAAATCCCCAGAACCAAAGCAATCTATTCACTTTTCTAAAGCGTCTGCGATGGAATTCAGATTTCCAAGGGACTCCAGAGAATTTGCAGTGTAACACAAATTCAATTATAGTTATAAGAACAATGCAGGACATGTTAATTATGCTCGTTGTTAAGATGTAGTCTTGGTCTGTGTATGTTGTAGACATAAAATAGAAAACCACAAAGGCGGCGACCTCTGCCAGACCAAAAATCAAAGTCAAAATGACCCAGATAACAAACACAGCATTACCCTTATCTAAGGAATGAATAGTATACATTGCTTATTACTTGTTGCGATGACTTTATAATTGTCTAGTTGGATGAGTCCTATTAGGAAAAGAGTGAGAACGAGCCACGAGAATAGTGCAAGTGCCCATATAAATAGAACATCGGGGAGATATCTTAATCCCAAAATAAGGTTCTCTATGGTCTGATTATCATCACTAGTTCCGGCTTTATATTTGATAACAGCCTGCCAGACTAATAAGCAAAATGTAACAATTCTAGCGAAAGATATGAAAAATAGCAGCAAATAAAAGGTTTTGCCCATTTTAGTGGAGCTTCTGTGGTTAGTCATTTTAATAAAACTATTCCCTTTAGACTAAAATCCTTTATTTTGTTACCTGTTTAATCCTCTATAGAAAAGATATATGTATAGGATGGTCAGAGAGCACAGGGATAGGATAATAATTGCTAGCGACACAAGAGTAATTTGACCTTCGCCAAGCAGCGTGTCCAAATGGTCCTGTAGTGCCTTCTGGCCTAAAAAAAATTTTGACATTGAACTATAGGAATCTAATAAATTTAACTGCATGTACTTGAATTCAATAAGCTAAATATCTTTAGGAATGATAAAGATATCCACCAAAGTCAATCCTGAGTTTGTTCTCTTCTTTAAGGCCCATGAGCGCCTCGCAATGGTCTTCGGCTGCAACATTCATATCTACCATTCAAAAACTGGAGACCTAATCAAGATTCTTTTCCAACATGAGGGAAATATCAAGGCAATAAATGAGAATGGACAAAATTTGATGTCCCTTGATGAAAAAGGGCTCCTATGTCTGTGGAACTCAGATACTCTTGACCTCATCGTCTCCAAAAATTTCCCTGAGAGAGTCCTTAGAGCCACAATTGCTTCCAATCTAGAATTTCTTTATTACACCAGAGAGAAAGAGAAGGTCATCCTAAGGGTTTCAACCTATAATTTTAACAATGAGTGGGAATATTTTGAGGAGAACCTTCAGAGACCTAAGAGTCTTAACACAAGAAAATACAGATTGAGAATCTCACAAAATGACAACTTCTTGATCGAGTATGGAGAAAAGAACGTCTTTGTCTACAGCACTCAAAACCAAAATTTCCTCAACAGAATAAAGCATAACACCGACATCACCTCTTTGGAAATCCATCCATTAAATGACGCCATTATTGTCGGAGACAGAGTTGGAAAGATCACCTATTACTATGGCGCATTTGTCCCAGGGGTAAGCTAGAAGTATAACTTATCATAAATCATAGGGAAAGTTAACATCATCATCAGTCCACTGGCACTCTCATAAAGTCAGTGCTTTATGCATGACTTCTGATGGAACTCAACTTCTATCTGGAGGTGAAGAAGTAATAAGAGATTTACAAGGTTTAATCTTTTAAGGGAGTTATAGTCTTCTGGCACTTAATTGCTAACAAAAAAACATTTTGCCCTCGTCTGTCCTCTGCAATCTTGAGTCTCAGTGTTGACCCAACCAGAACCAATGTTGCTTGCTTATTGGATTCAAACACCTTGAAAATTCTGAAAATGCATAACTTTGAAGAAACCACTACTATTGCTGCCATTGCTGATCCTGAAGACTTTACCAAAGATGCTGAATTGAAGCAACAAATTTTGAAGAAAGCAATTTTGGTTCATCCCAAGACAAGTACAGAATCAATTCTTATCACCTTATGCCTTAGATACTCTATGTTTGCCAGGAATTCCAGGTCAACTCCAATTCTTCGATATTTTCCAAATGAAAAAATTGACCGATCTGAGCGTCATAAACAGAAACTTCACTTCCAGAATGCAAGATGAGTTACCAGTTGTTACCAATGTCGAACTCGTATTTGTCAACTCTCGTTTTCTAATTGTGCTAGATTAGATTCGACTCTACTGGAAGATGGCTTGCCACTGTCGAGCAGAGACAAACCACAAAGGATAGCTTCTTCTTCTGTGCGTTGAAGTTCTGGGAAGAAACAAGTTTGTATAACTTCGAAATTAATACCTACGTTGACCTTCCTCATGGAAATTCCTCTGTTAAATATTTGGCTAGCATCCAAATTAATGAGGAGAAAAGTAAGAAGGAATATTATCTTTTCAACTCTTAGACTACTTTGCTACTCTTTCTTCTGACAATGTCATAAAGCTTTGGGGCTTGAAGGACAGAGTACACCCTCAAGGAGGCAAGAAAAATCAAAAACAAAAACCTTATACCTGGGGTGTAGTTGGAGAAATCTCATATAGAGGTCTTGAAATAACCCAATTACAGAGTCTAAACCACTTTGATCAGAAGACTTCAAATTACTTGGTCTTTAATGCTGAATCCTATCTTGTTATCTGGGTGATATTAGATTGAATCTTTGTTAATTAATGTAGAATCTTAATGAGATGCAAGTAGAATACACTGTAAATCTACAAGGCGAAAAGATTGTCTCTTTCGAAGTTTGCAAGGATATTATTGCAATCTCCACTGAACAAGTATATCTCAGATGAGTTTGTTAATGATTTTAGAACATATACATCTTTGATTGCAACAAGAAACAGCTTACAAGCCAGATTAACTTAAAAGGAGTGAATACCCTACTCTATGAAAAGCACAATCAAATTCTCTATATCTTGGTCAGAGAAAACGGAAAGACCGTTATCTTCATGTACTCTATTGAAAAGTCTGCTGTCACTAAAGCTATTGTTCTTGAACAGGAACTTCATGCCTTAAAAATCCTTCATCCTTTAGCTTCAGGGTAATCTCGGCAATGTTACTCTTTATTCTATAGTGATATTACTATCCTCGGATTCACAAGAGATCTTGGATTTTATGTCCTTGATGAAGAATTCAGAGAATCTACTGTCAGTACCTATGAGAGAGCAGCAATGGCTGAAGAAAAGCAATTAGGTTTGGGCTTGCCAAAGGATCCCAACTTAGTTGAAAAGTCTCAAAAGTCTTTATTAAGGTACCTTTAATTTACCTGTTCTTATCTCTAGAAATCAAGAAATTATTAAATTCAATGCTTTGAGTTATTTCCCACAAAAGACTCATTTAGTACCCCCTCCATCTCTCCTTTTCAGACCCTTGATCGATAAGTACCTACGAAAGGTTGGCCAAGCAACAGTAGAAAATATTGTGACATTACTAAAATATTAGTTTGAAACAGTTGAGACACAACAGCAACCTAATGTGGTGGATGTCTGGATCAAAGAGAAAGAGAAAGAGAAGAAACCAGAAGAGCTTTCAAGAGATCTTATGAACGAAATGGATGATTTCGTGAAAGTGTTTGAGAAAGAATTAACAAAGGTGTTCCAAAAAAATGAGTAATATTTACAATTTTATGTAAAATATTTGTAAATATGGGGATTTTGTCAAGTTAATATCGTTTTTGTATTGATAGAAAATCCTGTATGGAATGCGAACATCATGAAAAATTTCTTTGCTGCACAATGATAATATATTAGATAGACTCTCATGTAAAAGATTTAAAACGAGGATTAGCATATTTAGTAGAAAAAGTTAAATCATCAAACAAAAACTTATCTTATATTGAATATTTTTGGGATGTCAAACATTCCCTCTAGTTGCTAGGATTAGAATCCGAGTTAGATAATGTGCTATTACGATTGCTGCTAGTTGTATTTGAATTGGAATTCGAGTTCCTATTTTGGACCATAACAACATAGTCATCTTCTGGATTCGACCCTTCTTCAGAGTCGCCTTTGAATGAATTATTCAGTTCGTTTCCATAATCACTTCCTCCATCTCCGCTAAGTCCCTCAAATGAATCCGTAGTTCCACTTTGACCATCTTCAGGCTTCTTTCTCTGTAAGATATCGTCAACATTGTCTCTATCAGGGTCTTTGAAAAGAAGGATAGTTGATTCCTTCTTAGAGGGTGGTCTGTATTCCTACAGAATTGAAAAAACATAATGAGCTATTACTTTTAAGATGCTATAGATAATTTCCCAGGTGGGTCTCTCTTGTTCATATAACTTGGCAAACTTCAAGAAATTCGGATCATTTGGGTCTGGGATTCTGCAAACGACCTTCAGAGTCATTTCTACTAGTTTCAAAGTCTGGAAATTTGGCTCCTTCTTTGTTTTATCTGGATCAAGTTCGTCTAAGGTGAATCTCACAATACTAGTTATTGAGGTCATTGAGGAAATTTATTACGCTCTCCCATCTGAATCGACATTTAAGAACCCAGTATTGAATGCATATCTGAACATGAACTTGCTACCAATTGTGGCTTTTTTGTTAATTCAAAAGAAATTGCTCTACCTGAATGATATGCCTTGACAAGAATATCTCCAATCAACAACGGACCACCCAGAATCGGAATTTCAACAGGCGGTGAGTTTTTCTGGTTGTATAAATTAATATCAAACTTCTTTAAGTTCTTCTTTTCAGGGTCTAAGGAGCTATGCATTAATCTGCCATCCTTGACTGAATATATTTCGAAATATGGCTTGATGGTGTCTGAGGAGATTTTAGGAACTCCATATAATTTAATAGACTCTGGGATAACCAAGGCAGGCTCTACTATCTGATTCAGAGCCACATAGTTGTTAAAGACTTTCTCAAAGTATTTAATTGATCGGATTTGTGAAGGTTGGGTGACACCTCCTCCTTTTTGGAACCTAGCAATAAGAAAAATTATGGTAGATAGGGTACCTTTTCATTCTGTAATATTGGAGAGCCAGGTCAGAGTTTTCAAATCTGCCACTGTAGAGTAGATAACAGCAAATTAGAGTTCCGGTTCTTCCTTTGCCTGCATTACAATGAACAGCAACAACATTATTCACGTCCTCTACACGTTGAGTGTTTTATCAGATACTATTACTCTTTAAGAACTCATGAATGCATTTGCATGCTTCAAATAATAAATGAATAGGAGGTGAATGGTGATCCTCCCAAGCAAAGTCTCGAACCTTGATACAGTCAAATTAAATTAAATATTCTATTACTTGACCATGGAACTTGTCGTAGTCGTAGGTTCTTCCACTGAGATTAAAAACAAGAAAGTTTTTCCCATGCTTTTTCTCTATGAAACGAACCACCTAATAGCTATTAACCAAGAAAATATTCCTTGTACGTCATTAATATGATTTCTGTACATTGATTCCAATCCTGAGCCAGGAAATGACATAGCAATGATTCTTTCAGTAATATACGTCAAGTCCAGATTAAATCCATCCTCCTTGAATCTCCTCTTCTGGCCAGAGACCATCTCTTTTATTATGTCCATTTTTTGGGCAACTTTATATAAGATTTTATTTATAATTATGAGTTGAATAAATACTGAAATCTTTCGATTCTAGTCTCAGTATCAAGACATATAAATAAATCACTCTATCTCTTTAGGAAATGAATGTTCTCCTTTTAAGGCTTGGATAAGTCTAGAGTTTAGAGTTTTTGGATATTAACAGACGTATCTTTAGGCAATCAACTTTAAAATTAATCGCATTTGAAAATTTCAAAATGAAACTCAAAAGATTCTTGCTCCGCTACTACCCTCCTGGTATTATCCTCGAATACGTCAGAAGTAACGGAGAGAGCGAAACCAAATCCATCGATCTATTAAATCTGTCCTCAGAGTAAATTCTACTTGCCAACAATCTTTAACGATTAAGAACAAATGTCGATCAATTAGTCGAAGAGATCATCATGGAAGAGCCAATCATCTCCGAAAGCAAGAAGCCTCAGCTTAAGAGCTTGATTAATAGTAAGGGATGCATCAACAAGTACTTATCTTATGTAGAATTGATTGCCAAAATGGAATCCAATAAAAATCAGCACTTCAAGTTATACAAGACTTTAAGAGCCCATGTCCTGCCATTAACCCACTGTGCATTTAATAAATCAGGCGATAAGTAGAGATAGTCTTGTGTATGTTAATCTTATAGATTTATCACTGGAAGCTACGATAGAACCTGCAAGATTTGGGACACCCATTCAGGAGAAGAGCTATTCACCTTAGAAGGCCATAAGAATGTTGTGTATACCGTTGCATTTAATAACCCATTCGGGTAAGATTTGACAAAATATCAATTAAGCTCTTAGTGATAAGGTCGTTACTGGCTCTTTCGATAAAACTGCTAAGGTATTTAAAGAGTTTATGAGTGAATAATATCTAGATTTGGGATGCACACACTGGCCAGTGCTATCACACCCTTGTTGGTCATGAATTTGAAATTGTCTGTGCATCTTTCGACCCACAAAGCGTCCTGGTTGCCACAGGATCTATGGATCATACTTGCAAATTATGGGACGTTGAAACTGGAAAGGAAGTTGGTACCCTAAAGGTATTCTAGAACAACTTTTTTGTAAAAATTTAGGGTCACACCGGAGAAATTGTTACCTTAAACTTCAATGCCGAAGGAGATAAGATCCTTACTGGTTCCTTTGATACTACCGCTAAGGTAGGGAATAGAGAGTTTGAGTTAATTATTTAGATTTGGGACACTAGAACAGGAGAATGTATCCACACACTCGCTGAGCATCAAGGAGAAATTTCCAGCACTCAATTCGAATTCACTGGAGAATTCTGTGCCACAGGTTCTATCGATAGAAGCTGCAAGATCTGGGATATTGGAACCGGAAAATGCGTCGAAACCTTGAAAGGACATCTTGATGAAGTCCTTGATTTGAGCTTCAACTCTACAGGAACTAGACTCGCTACTGCAAGTGCTGATAGCACTGCCAGAGTATACAACGTCCATACTGGAGCCTGTTGTGCTATCTTGACAGGTATTGATTGAAAAATTGGCTCTATAATACTGTAGGTCATGAAGGAGAAGTCTCTAAGATTGCATTCAATCCTCAAGGATCTAAAATTATCACTGCTAGTGTTGATATGACTGCTAGAATTTGGTCAGCTGAAACAGGAGATGAATTGCAAGTTTTAGAAGGTAATTGAGAAATTTTGAGATATAGAATTTACTAGGACATGAAGATGAAATCTTCTCTTGCGCTTTCAACTACGAAGGAGACATTATCATTACAGGTACCTGGACAATTTAGAGTGTTTAATAGTGTAGGATCTAAGGATAATACTTGTAAGATCTGGAAAGATGTTAACATAATGAATAAATAAACAAGCTGATTTCAAATATGTATAGTGTCTTACATACTATGTAAATCACAATAATATACCGTCCAGCCTCGTTTGGGAGACTGGGTTGGACTTTTTTGTTTCTATGTTATTGAATTTTGAATTATAAGTTTATTGCATTTTATCAAATATCAACACATCATCATATGCCTCCTAGAGCTCAAAGTCCCCAGAACCCTGAACAGGGAGAAAAGAAGGTCACTAAGGATCCCCTTGGTATTCCTCACTATATCTCTCATTATATTTCTTAGCCAAATATCATGTTAAGAACAAGTATGATCCCTATACCTTGAAATATAGCATGGATGAATATATTACCGACGTAAAAGAGAATAAGTTTAGATAAATCCTGCTAGTCAATTACTGAGAAGTACAAATTCAAGCAGTTACACAAATATGACAACATCAAGCTTCTTTTATCCTTCATTGTTTGTGGAATTGTTCTTTTCGGACATTTTTATCCTATTCCTTTCCCCCAGAATTGGAATCTCCTCTTAGGATGTGCCATAGCGTATAGCATCAACCTATGATTTTTGACAATGATAGTTATTTCATCATCAATACATTCTTGACCTACTACGACGAAAAAGTTGTCAGAGATACCTTCATCGAATTCGAGTTTAAAGAAAACAACCAAACTATATATGCCAAGTTCATCTCAAAGATCGAACTTTACAGTGATAAATACAAATTTGAGGCTCACTTCACCCCCAAGGGCCAAGATGGCAAGCTATCAGTACTAGTATTTTTACTATATTCTAAAAAAAATAGAAAATCACTAACGAGTTATATGTTGGAAACTTCTTCGATAAGACTGGACGCATTGATGCCACAGCTATGGACCAGTTCATTGCTAGCACTCTTAATAAGATCAAGAGCCAACAGGGCACAACACGCTAAATTCTGTGAATGTTCTTTTTAATTATCTATGTTCGCATCAACGATAAGCAAATTAAAACTTCAAATAAAACCCTAAAAATCTTTATGTTTTTTACTCCCAAGCATGAAAATTCCTAACCCTTTTGATTGGTTCACTTCTACTTTAGTTACAAAAGTACTATTGTTATTTCTTGTCTTATTTCCAGCTTCTCTCCCCTTACTGTAAAAATCTTGACAGTAAAAGTGTAAGTATCGGACTATGGAATGGTAAATCCTTTTTGTTACTTGGGTCAATGCTCTAGGTGATATTACCCTACGAAACATAGCCCTGAAACCATTTAGTTTCCCTGCCGGTGAAGCTTATTTCGATTTAGAGACTGGGGTAATAGACGAATTAAAGCTTAAGATACCGTGGAAGTCTATACAGAAAGAAGTAACATGGGAAGAAAATGATCTTAATTACTAGCCGATAAATCTAGAAATCAAGGGCATTAAAGTCTTTCTTTCTCAAGGAATGTCATCCCAAAAAACTGATGAAGAAAAAGAAAAGGATGCCAAACAATTGAAACGGGAATCGCTAAAGAACTTTGACAAGTTTCTTGAAGGAAAAATCGAAACAGGTGAGAATGATAGCGGTCCTGCTGGGTTTCTGACAAACTTGATTAACAAAGTGGGGCAAAATCTAAGGATTAAGTTGTCTGATATTGAGGTTGTATATATGTTCTATGTAAAGAAAATATTAGTTCGACTAATTTTCTAGATTTCTGATACAGAAATTGTGAAATTCGGGGTCAAGTTCGAATGCCTTGAATTAAAGCCCTACCCCAAGGACTTATTTGATAACTCTGAGTCCAAGGATATTCACCTAAGAAAATGTTTGGATCTCATGAATCTGGCAATATACTTTGATATCTATGACGAATTCTTTCTAAGGAAGGTAGAACTTCCTAATTTCTATATTAGTTTTTAGTACTTGGAGGATAAGAATGCTGTGAATGTAGAACTCACTAAAATACATCACTTTATCCTCAATAATACAAGCTTCCAGTTTGATGTCGAGGCCAAGATAGGCAAAGAGACAAACATCATTGCAAATGTGTCAGTCACCCCACTACTACTTCATTTGACGCAGAAGCAAATAAGATATCTAATGAAGTTTGGAGAACAATATGGAAAGATGCATAGCTCTAGGCCCAAAGAACGCCCCAAGAAAGGGACTGCCCATCAATGGTGGAAATATATCGGTATGCTTAATATAACTTGCTAACCTCTGTAGTCCATGAGATTATAGAAAGGGAAAACATCAAGAATAAAGTCCAAAGGACTTCAATTAATACATATATAGGAGAAAATAAGTACAAGGATCTATATATCAAGAAGTGTCTCAATAAGAAGAAACTAACAGCAGCTGAGATAAAGGAGCTTAACCAATTTGAAGAAAAGCTCTCTCTAATGACGCTTCTTAAGTAAAGAAAAATACTCTATGGTTAATCATAAAAGGCTCCGTACTATTGCACTTGATGAAATTAAGGCTGCAAGTTTAAAACTTCGAAGAGGTGAAATTTTTGAGAAAAAGGAAGTAGAAGACTGGTTCAAAAAATATACCAAAGACCTCACAAAAGCTTCCGATATGGAGATGAGGATCGAAAATAAGAGTAAGATAATAAATCATATATACTAAGATTACAAGAAAAGGAGGAAGAAAAGAAGACAATTTTACATATAGTAGCTAGTCTAGATGCAGTGCATGTTGTGATCAGAGAAAATGATATCATTGACTCTTTGAAAAACCTGCAAGATCATGTAGCCTATTTTAAGCACATGCTTTCAGAGCAAGAAGACTTGAGAAAAAAGTTCATAGAACAGATAAAGCTCAATTTTGTTAGAGGGCTTAATCAAACGGAGATTACAGCAATGGGCGAACTCTCAACTGTATCCAGCAAAGTTCAAAAGAAAGAAGAGCTCATGCTCATAGCTAACCATAAGTCAGAAACCCGACTGGAAGATATCCTCGAAGTTATTAAGACGAAGAGTGATGTGAGCGAATATTCACATAAGTTTTTGCTGAGCCTCAGCCTTGAAGGAATTTTGACTGATGTGACATTGGAAGGCCCTGATATGAAAGTTGATGCATCTATTAAATCCATCCTTGGAAGAGACTTGTTAGGAGTAAATGGGGAAATCAGGGTATTTCTGAACTTCAGTTCCCAAATCAAGCTCTATTTGGCTAGCAAAACAATAACAATTGTAAGCGTATCATCTATCATATTGAACATCTAGATGAATCTGAGAGGAGTCAGCACAAGTGCCGGAAATTACAGCATCATACATTTCGATACCAAAGTCGAAATTCCAAGAATAGACGTCTTCGCAACAAAGCCATTTATGGAAAGAATCAGTAATCTCTGTCTCTCCCTGTTTTTAATTATTAGTGTCTTTGGTAGACTACATAACTTATGAAGAAGGCTATCATGAAAAGTCCTCATTTGATAATGAAATGAATGACCTGCTCTTCAATAGTATTCTGAGAACCAAGGTAAACTATTATATACTGAATAAATCTAATGTAGTCAGGAATCAATCAATCAGCAGTGGAACACATTCTTTGTGATCAATAATCTTAATCTTTTCATCCCAGCAGATTATGACAAATCGGGCTATATGTTGGCAGTGCATCTGGTAAATCTAAAAGTCTACAAGAGAGAATTTGAGGAACTACATGAGAACAAGAAAGTTATTGCAGTTACCAATGCCAATGCCGAAAATGAAATTTTCAGCCAAAACTTCTATCCTTTCATCTTTACAATCCAGAATCTTCGCGCTGTAATAGCCAAAGACTATGATTGGGACCTCATAGAGAACCCATTCTTTTTCGATCTCGGTTTCAAGGAGAAAGCTAAATTTGCCTATATATCAACACTATTTGAGATCCTTAATATCCATATTTCTAGAGAACGATTCCTCGAGTCCTTCACTCTTCCGGATGGATCAGATGTCTTCCCTGATGAACAGAAAATACACATCAAGTTTCCACTGACAATAATTGATTTGTCCATCAAGAATATCTATGTTCTAATGAACATAGTTAACATTTGGAGTTCAGACTCTGCTTCAATAAAACTGGCTAATGTAATTATATAATAATCACCAATCATTTTTAGCTGAAAAACTCTATGAAGTTGCAACACAAGGAAGCTGAGAAACAAGAAACCGTGGAGAAAAATCCAACATCATCCAAAGCCAAACCGTTTCCTACTCGCCGTGTCACTGACAAAGCCCACTTCAAGCCTAAATTAATTGATCGATCTGTCAAGTATCATCGAGTAAGCTTTGTTAACTCTTAGATACAATGAGCAAATAATTTCCCTGCTGCAAAAAGTGGTCCTCAACGAATTAATCTTCGAATGTGAAGGGATAGTTGTGAATATTAATACCACTCTTGAGCAATTCTTTGTACCGTCAGACACAGTTCATCATCTCAATAGAATCTTCTCAATTGGTCTTCATGGTATCACATTCAGTTCAACACAAAAATATTTCGGTTCTTATATGTCTGTTTCTCTGGATCAATTCATGATAGAATATTATGGAAAATGCAGCAACTACTGTATTGAGGACTGTGCTACTGCAATCTTTGATCGTTTAAAGGCCGAAGAAGAGGAGAGTAATAAGATTGTGAATGAGGATGTTTTAAAGGACCAAGAGCACAGTTATTACAAAAGAAAAAACAAATTGGCTCAAGAAATTAAAGAGAAAAAGAAGTGTTCAGAATGCCATGATCCGAAATCCAACCATCTGTTGCTAAACTTTGTGAAGAAACACTCAAATATGCCTGATATTAGTGTGCAAATTGCTACTATCAACCCTGAATGGGAAAGAATTGTCAAGCAGACTTTCATTCAAACTGAAATCAAAGTGGATGTTGCCGATATAGTCGTGACTTTTGATCCTATACCCATGAAGTCCTTAAATTATATAGTCCAGTATGGAAACAAGTATTCAGAGATGAAGTTTAAAGCCTTTAAGAAATTCATGCGTGAAGAATACTTCTGGCCTGAAGTGAAATTCAATGATTATATGGAAGAAAATGAAAGCATCAAAGACGTCCTGAAAAAAGAGGATAGGGGTATTCCTCTAACAGAAATTCAAGTCAACATTCCTAATATCAGTTTAGTGTTGCTCTTCAGAAATAATCCAGTCTACTTCTTTGCACTAGGATCAGTCTTTGCAAGTGTCAAATCCTATATAAGGCATCCCGAAATTACAGTCACTGTCAGGACTCTAGATCTCCATAATATTTCTGATATTGCTGGTCCTCATTTTCATGTCCTGTCAACTATAGATGAAGAAAGTGGAAATGTACTAACAATTCATATGAAAAATCTGGACAGATATGAAGCAGTAGTAAAGAATTATTCCACATGGCTAGGTATACATTTTGCTGAAATCTCTAACAAATAGGTGTCAAAATCTCTGGAATTAAGTTTGTCTTCTTAAACAGAGTTCTCATGGAACTGCTCGAGTACGTTGCAAGAGCTTCGGATGCTTTCACTGGAGGTCCGAGTGCTCCGCCCACAAAAACTGTTATCGAGGAGTCTCGCTCAGGTAAGAAAAAGTTTAGATAAATCTGATTAGTAGACCTAAAGTTAGAAGTTCTGTTAATAGGTTCTGTGATCGAGGCTCCCAGAAACTCACTGAGCAGAGAATCTCTGTTCTTTGAGTTTGAAAGGCTGGGCTTTTATTCAACTGGAAAGTGGGGAGATTATCCTGGAAAGTTGATAGAAACTGGTGTATTTGAGTTTGAGTATGGAGAAGAAGATGTAAGAGATGACGACTGGGAAGATGCTATAAGTGGAGCTTTGTTTGATGACTCAGCACTCGAAGATAATCTATTTGAAGGATATGAAGATAAGACCTCATTCAAACAATTCAAGAAAGATGAAAAAGAATACCCTGATGATGCTTTCCATCTTATGATAAAGGAATTTAGAGTGAAAGTTAGAGAAGGTGGAAAAGGTGAAGAAAACACTTTCATCAAATTGGCCAGAGACAGTCTCAGTATAGACATCATGCTTTCAGACAAATATTTCGATAGGGCCACCACTGGCCAAGAAGATTTCCCTATGAGAAGTATATAATCAACTTTCTTTATATAATAACTTTAGTCAAGATACACATCCCAGCCCTAATGATGTTTGCCTATGAGCCAGATTTTGTTCTACTGTTCAAACTCATCTTCGAAAATCTATCCGAGTCGCCTCAGACTGTTAAATCTGATCAATTGAGAACTCCCTACTGGGACA
>Ga0065720_1020086_pt1 | contig 17101 bp, 18 predicted proteins | sample Thericmetagenome_FD_59107 | JGI IMG/M metagenome (GOLD analysis project Ga0065720, IMG submission 59107) | Thermophilic microbial communities from the Joint Bioenergy Institute, California, USA of rice/straw/compost enrichment - eDNA_2 v2... | ecosystem: Engineered > Solid waste > Grass >... | reverse complement strand
CGGCTCTCCCGCCTCGATCGCCGCTTTCAGCTGCCGCACCCAGCCCGACACCGCGAGAGCGGCGAGCGCGATCGGCAGCGTGAACGCCGTGAACCCGGCGATCCGTTTCGCCCCGGTCACCGCACCCGCCGCGGTCGCCACCGCCGGGTCGACGTCGGGCCAGGTCAGCAGCAGGAACCAGATGCCGGTGTTCTCGGCGTAGTCCAGCACCGTCATCACGACGACCGGCAGCAGCAGCGGCCAGGTGCGGCCGCCGAACCGGCGCAGCAGCAGCGCGGTCGCGAGCAGCAGCACCGCGCCGACGGCCAGGGGATACACCAGGTCGAGCAGCTGCTGCTGGAGGTACGCCGCGCGTCCGGCCGGCCCGCAGGCCTGCAGCATCTCCCGGGCCTCTGCGGCCGTCCAGCCGCCGCGCACGTCGAACGGATCGAGCCCGCCGCACGCCTCCCGGACCCGGGCGAGCAGGCCCGGCCACGGGCCCACCCCGAACATCGCCGCGGCTGCGGCGGCGTACGCGAGACCGGCCCAGAGCAGGTGCACGCTCCGTGCCCGGCCGGTGATGAGGGATCGCAACATCGGTGACCTCCCACAAGTTACTGCTGTAACGTACTACACATGCAACGAAACGGCAGCAACTTGCGGGAGTGCACCCTCCTGTTCGACGTCTGGCTGGTCACCCACCTGACGTCGCGCCTGCTCGACGACCACCTGCGGCCGCTCGGGCTCACCGGGGACGAGTTCGGGCTGTACTCGCTGATCCACTCGGTCGAGCCGATCGCGCCCGGTCAGGTCTCCCGGCTGACGGGCATGGCCCAGACGACGGTCTCGGGGATGGTCCGCCGGCTCGCCGCGCGCGGGCACCTCGTGCAGGTGCCGAACCCGCAGGACGCGCGTTCCCGGTTGCTGCGCCTCAGCGACGACGGCCGGCACGTGACGGAGGAGGCTGCGGGCGTCCTCGTCACGATCCTGCCCCGGCTCCACGGTGCGCTCGCTTCGGGCCCGGACGCCGTGCGCACCGCCCTGGCCGATCTCGACTCCGCACTGCGCGGGCTGACCGATGTCGCGCCGCGCCCGTACGCCGCACCCGCGGTCGAGAACGACGACGGGCCGCCGCACGTCACGTACGGCGGCCCGCGCCTGTCCGAGGCTCAGGAGGCTGAGGTCCGCATGTTCATCGACTGGCTGCGGACCCGGGACCGGAAACCCCCTCAGCTGACCTCCGATGACCTCAGATGACCAGATCCTGCAGTGCCTCGCGCAGCAGCTTCAGCGCCGCCGGCGGGTTGTCCCAGAACACCATGTGCCCCGCGTCGGGGATCTTGACGAGCCGGGCGCCCGGGTTGGCCTTCGCGGCCTCCTCGGCTCCGTCGGCGGTGACGACGGGGGAGTCGGCGCCGTACAGCAGCGTGGTCGGGGCGGGCACGTCCGGCCACGCGGTGAAGAAGTCCTCGGTCTCGAAGCCCTCGTGGGTGGCGACGATCGCCGTCTCCGAACAGCTGGAGAGCCAGCGGGCCCGCAGCTCCTGCTCGCGCCGCGGCCACCGCGGCCACGAGCGGGCGACCTCGTCGGCGGTGGTGCCGCGTCGGGCCTGGGCGAGCTGGTCGAGGAACGCCACCAGCGTGGTGGGGTAGGGGCCGCGGCCGGGCCCGCTCATCGGCGGATCGACGATGATCGTGCCGCGCAGCGGCCGCCGGGTGGCGGTGACCGCGGCGATGCGGGCACCCATCGAGTGCCCCATCAGCAGGGGGTCGTCCAGCCCGTCGAGCACGGCGAGGGCGTCGTCGGCGTAGGCGCCGAGATCGTAGGCGGGGCCGCAGTCCGACAGGCCCCGCCCGCGCACGTCCACGACGATCGGGCGGACGAGGTCGGTGAGCTCGCGCGCGACGAAGTCCATCGTGATCGCCGGGCTGGTGATCCCGGGCAGGATCACCAGCGGCACGTGCGGGCCGCCGTAGTCGAGCACGTGCAGGCGCACGTCGCCGCTGCGCACCCAGCGCGAGGTCGCCGGCACGTCCGCCAGGTCGGCCAGCGCGTCCTGGCGCACGGTGCGTGTCTCGGTCACCGGATGCCTCCCACGTAGGTCAGTGCGTCGCCGAGGGAGACGACGTCGCCGTACTTGGCCTGGATGTCGAACAGGGCGGCGGCCGCGGGCCCCTCGGCGCGGTCGCCCACGCACTCCCGCGGCACGAGGACCGGGTACCCGCTCTGGACGGCGTCGACCACTGTGGCGCGCACGCAGCCGCTGGTCGTCGCGCCGCAGACGATCACCGTGTCCGCGCGCACCGCGGCGAGCACGGCCGCGAGCCCCGTCCCGAAGAAGGCCGACGCACCCTTCTTCGTGATCACGTGGTCGGTGTCGGCGACCGGCAGCCTGCCGTCGATCGCCACGGCCGTCGAGCCCTCGGTGAGCGAACGCATCCCCGGCGCCTTCTGCAACCACACGACGCTGTCCAGCTCGGCTGAGGTGTAGGCGATCGTCGTCCAGACGATCGGCAGGCCGCGTCCGCGGGCGGTGCTCACCAGCCGCGCGGTCGCGTCGACGACGTCGGACAGGTCCGCCCCGGTCGGCTCGGCCGGATCGGTGAAGCCGTTGGTGAGGTCGACGACCACGACGGCCGGACGGCGACCGCGGCGCACCGACGCCCCGAACCCGGCCCGCTCGTAGGTCGCGTCGGTGTCGGTTCCGTGCAGGCTCACGACGCGCTCCTGCCGAGGACCTCCTGCCGGGCGGCGCGCCGGCGGCGGGCGCACGCGTCGACCGCCTCCACGATCGTCTGGTACCCGGTGCACCGGCACAGGTTCGCCGCGACGACGTCGCGGATCTCCTCCTTGGTCGCGTCCGGCTCCTCGGCGAGGAAGCCCTCGGCGAGCATCAGCATCCCCGGGGTGCAGAACCCGCACTGCAGGCCGTGGTGGTCGGCGAAGCTCTGCTGCAGGTCGGACAGCGTGCCGTCGGCGTCGGCCAGCGACTCCACGGTGCGGATGTCGGTCTTCTCGCACTGCACGGCGAACACCAGGCACGCCCGCACCGGGGCGCCGTCGACGAGCACCGTGCATGCGCCGCAGACGCCGTGCTCGCAGCCGACGTGGGTGCCCGTGAGACCCAGGTCGTGGCGCAGCACGTCGACCAGGGTGCGGCGGGGCTCGACGACGAGATCGTGGCGCTCGCCGTTCACGGTCAGTTCGATCAGCTGGATCATCGTGCCTCCAGTGCCGGCTCGGCGGCGCGTTCGAGGGCCCGGAAGATCGCCTCCCGGGGGATCGGGGTGTCGTCGAGCTCCACGCCGGTGTGGCGCAGGGCGTCGTTCACCGCGTTGAGCACGGCCGCGGGTGCCCCGATCGTGCCGCCCTCACCCGCGCCCTTCGCCCCGTTCGCGGTGAACGCGCACGGGGTCTCCAGGTGCTCGATGCGCACGTCGGGGATCTCCGCGGCGGTCGGCACCTTGTACTCCATGAAGCTCGCCGCGAGGGGCTGTCCGGCGTCGTCGTAGCGGACCTCTTCGAACAGCGCGCCCGCGATGCCCTGCGCGATGCCGCCGCGGGCCTGGCCCTCGACGACCTTCGGGTTGATCGCGACCCCGCAGTCCTCCACGCAGACGTAGCGCAGGATCTCCACCCCGCCGGTGCCCGGGTCGAGGCGCACGACGGCGGCGTGCGTCGCGTTGGAGAACGTGCCGTCGCCGCCGACGTCGAAGCTCGCGGTGGCGGAGAGTCCGGGCTCGACGTCCTTGGGGAGAAGGTGCGAGCGCAGGTAGGCGACCTCGGCGATCTCGGTGAACGACAGCCGCCGGTCCCCGGCCCGCACGCCGCCGGCGCCGTCGAGCTCGGTGGACTCGACGTCGACGTCCATCAGGTGCGCGGCGATCACCCGCAGCCGCTCTCCGAGCTTCTCCGCCGACGCCGCCGCGGCGCTGCCGCCGATGGTGATCGACCGCGACGCGAACGAGCCCCAGCCGTAGAGGACGCGGTCGGTGTCGCCCTGCACGATCTTGACCTTGTCGTAGGGGATGCCGAGCCGGTCGGCCACGATCTGGGCCATCGTCGTCTCGTGGCTCTGGCCGTGCGAGAGCGTGCCGGTGGTGACCGAGACGGTGCCGTCGAGGTCCATGCGGATCTCCGATACGTCGAAGCCGGGCACCACGGCCATCTTCCGCTGCGCGAACGCGCCCGAGCCGTAGCCGGTGCGCTCGGAGAAGCAGGCGAACCCGATCCCGATCGCCGGGTCGGAGCCGCGCCGGTCGAACCAGCCCTCGTCGCGCAGCACCTGCTCGCACAGGTCGAGCGACTCCTTGTACGACCCCGGGTCGTAGGTGACGTCGTTGACGCCGCGGTACGGGAACTCGGTGATGACGTTGCGCCGCCGCAGCTCCACGGGGTCGATGCCGAGCGCGCGGGCGGCCTTCTCCATCACCCGCTCCATCACCATCACGTACTGCGGGCGGCTCACCCCGCGGTACGGGGCGGTCGGTGCCTTGTTCGTGGTGACGGCGCGGCCGCGCACCCGGTAGGCCGGCACCTTGTAGACGCCCGGCATCTCCGCCGAGGCCATCAGCGGCTCGATCCCGGCCGTGAACGGGTAGCAGGAGTAGGCGCCCATGTCGCAGACGACGTCGGCGTCGAGCGCCTGGATGCGGCCGTCGGCGTCGAACGCGGCGCGGACGGTGTAGCGCTGCTCGCGGGCCAGGAACGACGCGGTGAGCGCCTCGCTGCGGTCCTCGATCCACTTCACCGGCTTGCGCAGGCGCAGCGCGGCGGCCGCGGTCGCGATCTCCTCGCGGCCCACGACGCACTTCAGCCCGAACCCGCCGCCCATGTCCGGCACGATCACCCGGACCTCCTTCTCGTCGAGGCCCGCGCTCGCGGCCAGCACCGTGCGCACCTGGTGCGGGACCTGCGTGCAGGTGTGCACGCGCAGCTGCTCGTCGCGGTCGTCCCATTCGGCGACGGCGCCGCGGGTCTCGAGGGGCAGCGCGTTCTGCCGGCCGGTGCGGGCGCGTACCTCGACGACGGTGTGCGCCGCCGCGAACACCTCGTCGATGCCCTCGGTGGCGAACAGCGACACGTCGACGAGCGTGTTGCGCGGCGCCTCCTCGTGCACGAGCGCGGCACCCTCGGCGAGCGCGGCGGAGTCGCTCGTGATCGGCGGCAGCGGTTCGTACTCGACGACGGCGGCTTCCCGGCCGTCCTCTGCGGCGTACGGGTCGCGGGCGACGACGATCGCGATCGGCTCGCCGACGAAGCGCACCTTGTCCTTCGCCAGCACCGGCATCGCGGTCGGCACGAACTCGTGGAGCGGCCGGTCGAGCAGCGCCACGATGTCGTGCAGGCCGAGATCGGCCGCCGAGAACGCGGCGACGACCCCGGGCACCTCGCGCACGGCGGACAGGTCCACCGAGGCGATCCGGGCGTGCGCCTCGGTGGAGCGGACGAAGGCCGCGTGGAGCATCCCGGGCAGCCGGATGTCGTCGACGAACCGGCCGCGCCCGGTGAGCAGCCGGGGGTCCTCGCGGCGCGGCACGGACGCACCGACCCACGTGCCGTCGCGGTGCAGGTGCGGTTCGCGCGTCACGTCGTCACCTCCTCACGGGCACGAAGGGGGTGCCCACGCACGGGCCCGGACGTGCGCGCCGGACCGGGAGGGTGTGCGTGGACGGTCACGGGGAGGCCTCCGCCACCGCACGCCGCACGAGCGTGCGGGCGAGGCCCCGGCGGTAGTGGGCGCTGACGCCCGGCTCGTCGCGGACGTCGAGGCCCGCGGCGATCTCCTCGGCGTCGAGACTGTCCACCAGCAGCGGGACCGGGCCGACGCCGCCGAGCACCGTCCGCTCGCGATCGAGGTCGACCGCGGCGGCGACCAGCGCGAAGTCGCCCTTGCGGTCGGCGTACTCGGTGAGCGCGGCCGGCGGCAGCGGCCACGGGAACACGATCTCGACGATGAGCTCGTCGGGTTCCAGGGCCGTCCAGAACGGACCGTGGAAGAACTCGCCCGCGGCGATCTCGCGGGAGCCGGCGGGTCCGAGCACCCGGATCCGCGCGTCGAGCAGGACGGCGAGCATGCACCACTCGGCGGTGGCGTCGGCGTGGGCGATGCTGCCGCCGACGGTGCCGCGGGTGCGGATCGGCAGGTGCCCCACCCAGCGCATCGCCGCCGACAGCACCCCGAGCCCCGCCTTCTCGACGGTGCGGTGGGTGGTGAGGGCACCGATGCGCAGCCGGTCCCCGTCGACCTCGATGCCGGTCATGTCGTCGATGCCGGTGATGTCGACCAGGTGGCCGGGGCGGGCCAGGCGGAAGTTCATCATCGCGACGAGGCTCTGCCCGCCAGCGATGATCTTCGGATCCCCGTCGGCGAGCTCGGTGAGCAGTTCCACCGCGCCCGCCCGGGAGCGGGCGCGGTGGAACTCGAACGAGGCGGGCTTCACGGCCGCACTGCCTCCACGACGGTCGGGTCCACCGGCTCGACGATCCGGTCCAGCTCCCGGCCGCGGGTCTCCGGCGCACCGAGCGCCATGAAGACGACCGCGGCAGCCACGACCAGGGCCATGAGCAGGAAGGTCATCGGCAGGCCCAGCAACGGCCACAGCACCGTGCCGAAGATCAGCGGCACGAACCCGGTGACGGCCCGGCTCATCGACGACGCCCAGCCGAACCCGCTGGCGCGCAGCTGGGTCGGGTAGAGCTCGGACACGTAGGCGTACATGACCGGGATGACGACGAGCGCGAGGAAGCCGAACACGGCGATCAGCGCGATCGCGGCCGTCGGGACGTCCATCACGAGAGCGAACACGAACAACGACACCGCCGCCAGCGGGGCGGAGATCCCGATGACCCATTTGCGGCCGAGCACCTCGACGAGCAGCACCGAGGTGAGCACGCCCAGGATGCCGACTGCGTTCATGACGGTGGTCGAGGCGAACGCGGCGACCTCACCCATGCCCTGTGCACGCAGGATCGACGGCATCCACGACAGCGCGGCGTAGTAGACGACCATGACCGAGATGAACAGCGACCACGCCACGCCGGTGATCACCGGGTTGAACGCCCACACGCGGCGCAGCTGGTCGAGCGCCGCGGTGAACCCGCCGACCCGCTTGCCGGTGGGTGCGGGCGGGGCGACGATCTCGTACGGCTCGGGCGCGGCGCCGGTGCGGCGCACCAGCTCGTCGATCACGGCGCGGGCTTCGGCCTCGCGGCCCGTGCGGGCCAGGTAGAGCGGCGACTCCGGCACGCCGCGGCGCACCCAGAACAGCAGCAGCGCCGGCAGCACCATCAGCGCGAGCATCCAGCGCCAGTTGCCCGTCACGGGGACGAGCAGGGTGGCCGTGGCGCCGGCGAGGGTCGCCCCGATCGGCCACCAGCCGTCCATCGCGGCGAGCACCCGGCCACGCTGCTTGCGCGGGGAGAACTCGCTGACGATCGCGTAGTCGACGGGGATGCAGCCGCCCAGGCCGAGGCCGGCCAGGAAGCGGAGCACGAGGAAGACCTCCCAGCTGGGGGAGAGCGCGCCGAGCACGGAGAAGATCGCGAAGATCGCGAGCGTGATGGAGAAGGCCTTCTTGCGGCCCATCCGGTCGGCGATCGTTCCCCAGGCGACGGCGCCCACGGCCATGCCGACCAGGTTCGCGGTGGCCACCAGGCCGCGCTGCCCGGTATCCAGCTCGAACTCCGTGCCCAGGAGCGGGGTGAGGAACCCGTTCAGGGCGACGTCCCAGGCGTCGAACATGTAGCCGAGGCCGCCGATGATGAAGATCCGGCCTTGGACACCCCATTTCCAGGGCAGGTCCTGGACGATCTGATCGCCGGTGCGCATGGGTGCTCCTGTGTGGCTCAGCGTGCGAACGGATAGGTGTGGGACTCGAGGTCCGGGTTGTTGAGCGGGGTGCCCTTCCACAGCCAGTCGTAGGAGACGTCGGACTCGCCTCGGAAGTCGCGCAGCAGCCTGTCCCGCTCCTCCTGCTCGGGGCCGTCGGGGAGGTGGTAGAAACGCATGTTCTGCAGTGACGCGTCCTGCACCATCCCGGCGTGGGTCGCGCGGCGGGCGACGTAGCGGATGAGCGCTTGATCGATTCCGTCGCGCGTGGCCGAGCCGAGCTCCTCGGCGAGCACCGCCGCGTCCTCCATGGCCTGGGACGCACCCTGGGCCTGGTAGGGCAGCATGGCGTGGCAGGCGTCGCCGAGCAGGGCCACCCGTCCGTCCACCCACACCGGGTCGCGGCGGCGGCGGAACAGGGCCCACTTCGTGGCGTCGCCCTCGGCCTTGGAGAGCATCGCGGCCACCCGGTCGTCCCATCCCGGGAAGGCCTCGACGAGCTCGTCCGCGGTGGCGGGCAGCGTCCACGCGTCGGTGGTGTCGATGGTGTTGGGCACGACCGCGACCACGTTGAGGAACTCCCCGCCGCGCACGAAGTAGTGCACGAGGTGCCGGTCGGGGCCGTACCAGATCGTGGAGTGGAAGCGGTCGCAGAGGAACCGGGTCGCGGGATCGGCCGCGATCTTGTCACCCGGGATGAGCAGGCGGTAGCACATCTCCCCGGAGAAGACGAGGGTGTCCTCGAAGTCGCAGGCGGCGCGCACCTTGGAGCGGATGCCGTCCGCCCCGATCAGCACGTCACCGGCGAAGCGGCGCCCGTCGGCGGTGATCGCGACGGGCTGCTGCGGGTCGGAGCGGTCGACGTCGACCACCGCCGACGAGGTGTGCACCTCGGTGACCGGGCCGGGCCCGTCCGGGTCGAGGCACGCCTCGAGCAGGACTCGGTGCAGGTCGGCGCGGTGGTAGTGCCAGTACGGCGCGCCGTACTCCTGCACCACCCGGTCGCCGAGCGGCAGCGACGCGATGATGCTGCCGTCCTTCCACCGCCTGCGGACCTGGTCGGTCGGGATCGTCGCGATCGCCGCCAGCTGGCGGCGCAGGCCGAGGCCGAACAGGATCCGGCTGGCGTTGGGGGCGGTCTGGATGCCGGCGCCGACCTCACCGAGCTGGTCGGCAGCCTCCAGCACTACGGTGCGCAGACCGCGCTGGCGCAACGCCAACGCAGCCGTGAGACCTCCGAGCCCACCACCCGCGATGGTGACCGTGAACGTCTGGCTGGCCACGCCGTCCTCCCCGAGTCGGTTCTCCTTGCGGAGATAATCCGAACACTGACGATCTCGGGCGCGCAAGCCCCCGAGGCATCTTTAACGCGTCAGTAATCCGAGCCGGGTCAGTCGTCGACCAGGCTCTCCCAGTGCTCCGCGATGGCGTTCAGCCTGGTCAGGAGGTCACGCTGGCTCTGGGCGTCCATGCCCTCCATGAGCAGGACATCGAGCTCGCGAGCGCGGCGATAGGCGTCCTTGAGGGTCGCAGCTCCCTCATCGGTCAGGTGCAGCAGGCGCTTGCGGCCGTCCTCGGGAGGGACCACCCGAGTGATCAGACCGCGCTCCTCGAGCCGGCGCACGATGCTCGCCATCGTCGAGCGGTCCAGCGCCACCGCCCGCGCCAGCGAACCCTGCTCCACGCCCGGATAGGCGTCGACCGCGGTGAGGACAGCGAACTGCGGACCGGTCAGCACCGGATCGACGTAGCGCACCCACGCCGCCGTGTACGCGGCGTGCAGGCGCCGGGCCACGTACCCCGGCGCGGACAGCAGTGCCTCCGGCGCAGGGAGCTGTTCGGGCTGGCCGGACCGTGTGCGCTCGTCCCCCATGGCGACATTCGACCACAACGGTGAGATCGACTCCGCCGGGCGACCGCTCGGCGCAGACACGCCGATGCTTCGGCGGAGATCCCGATCTTCACCGCGTGTCCTCCCGGGGAGACCGCGGCCCGTCGGTCACGCTTCGTGTTCAAAGGAACGGCTCGACGAAGAGGTGCGGAAGCGGATGCGAGTGTGGAAGCGGGTCCTGATCGGGGTGGGCGTCGCGGTGGCGCTGCTCGCCGTGATCATGGTGGTGCCGCTGCCGCCCGCCGCCGAGGCGGCGATCTCGCCCGCCCGCTGGATGCCGTGGCTCGACCGCTCCTCGGCGGCGCCGACGCCGACGTCCACGCCGACGTCCACGCCGACACCCACGCCGACGAACAAGCCGGGCCTCACGGTGTTCCCGACACCGTTCCCGACACCGTTGCCGACGCCGACGGGGCAGCCGAAGCCCCTGGCCAGGGACGCCCTGGCGGCCCTGCCGGTCAAGGGCCGCGCGCCGAGGACCGGCTACAGCCGCGACCTGTTCGGCGCCGCCTGGACCGACATCGACCGCAACGGCTGCGATCAGCGCAACGACATCCTGCGCCGCGACCTGGTCGGCGTCGTCACCATGCCCGGCACGCGCGACTGCGTGGTCAAGTCCGGCATCCTCTACGACCGCTACACCGGGCGCACCATCTCGTTCGAGCGCGGCCCGCGCTCGGCCGAGGTGCAGATCGACCACATCGTCGCGCTGAGTGACGCCTGGCAGAAGGGTGCGCAGCAGCTGAGCCCCGAGCAGCGGCTCTCGCTCGCCAACGACCCGCTCAACCTCGTGGCCGTCGACGGCCCGACCAACCAGGGCAAGGGTGACTCCGACGCGGCCAGTTGGCTGCCGCCCAACAAGGTCGCCCGCTGCTGGTACGTGGCCCGCCAGATCGCGGTCAAGCAGCGCTACCAACTGTGGGTCACCACCGCCGAGCGCGCGGCGATGGAGGAGGTCCTCGCCACCTGCCCGGCGGAGCCGTTGCCGAGCTGAGCGGTAGGAATCACCCGAGGTGGGGGGCCGGGCGGCGGCGTGTCGAGTTGATCTCCGCAGCCGCGATCACGTCACCTGATCGAGACCCCGTCCACGCGTTACGCGCCGATCATCCAGCGCGATCCAGCGGACGGATCACGATCGAGGAGAGGTACGGAGAGCGGACATGCGGGTGAGAAAACGGGTCGTGTTCGGCACGGCGGTCGTCGTGGCACTGCTCGCGGCGGCAGCTGCCGCGCCCCGGCCCTCCACGACCGAGGAGGCCACCGCCTCCCGGTGGATGTCGTCGGCGAACCCCGCAGAGCTCACGCCGACGCCCACACCGTCACTCACACCCACGCCGACCGTCGTCGCGTCCGTGGTGCCGACCGCCGTGCTGGCGACGCCGGCCACCGCGGTGGTGCCGGTGTCGGCGATCGTCGCTGAGCCCGTCGTGACCCCGAGCGAGGTGCCCGCCCCGGTGGTCGCCGCGGCGCCTGCCGCCGAGCCACCGGCCACGTCCGCGGCGCCGGTCGAAGCGCCCCCCACGACGCAGGCGCCCGCGGCAGCCCCCTCCGAGGCGCCGGCCACGACCTCGGCCGCAGCGGCGCCCGCGCCTGCGGTGCCCAGCCAGCCGGCGCGGCCCGCGCCGGTCGAGCGGCCCGCCCCGCCCACGACCACCGCAGCACCCACCCCAGCCCCCACCGCAGCGCCGACCGCGCCCCGCCCTGGACGCACCTGGACCCCGCCTGCGCCGCCGCCCGAGCGCCGCGTCCCGATCCCGGTGCCCGCGCTGCCGTCGTGGGCCGCGCCGATCGTCGTGCCGGGCACACCCGCCCGCGACGCCCTGCAGCTGGTGCCGGTCAAGGACCGGGTGCCCGTGACCGGCTACGACCGCGCCGCGTTCGGCCCGGAGTACGCCGACATCGACGGCAACGGCTGCGACCAGCGCAACGACGTCCTGCGCCGGGACCTCGTCGGGGTGGTGCTGGTGCCCGGGACCGCCGACTGCGTGGTGGGGTCCGGCACCCTCCACGACCGCTACACCGGCCGCACGCTCGGCTACGCGAACGAGGGCCCGCGCGCCGGTGACGTGCGGGTCGACCACGTCGTCTCACTGGTCGACGCCTGGCAGAAGGGCGCGCAGCTGCTCACCCCCGACCAGCGGACCTGGCTCGCGAACGACCCGCTCAACCTCGTGGCCACCGAGGCCGCCGCCGAGGAGCAGAAGGCCGACGCCGACGCCGCCCGCTGGCTGCCGCCGAACACCGATGCGCGGTGCTGGTTCGTCGCCCGCCAGGTCGCGGTGAAGCTGCGCTACCAGCTGTGGGTGACCTGGGAGGAGCGCAGGGCGATGGACGACGTCCTCGCGACCTGTCCGGGGCAGCCGCTGCCGGCCTGAACGGCGGGCAACCGGTAGCCTCATGACAATCGTCATACCCGTGAGGTGAGCCGTGGAACGAACCCCCCGGGAGCGCATGGTCTACAGCTGCGCGCAGCTGGTCAGGACGCGCGGTGCGACCGGCACCAGCGTCCGGGACGTCGTCGAGCACGCCCACGCGCCCCGGGGGTCGTTCCAGCACTACTTCCCGGGGGGCAAGGACCAGCTGGTGGGGGAGGCCGTCCTGTGGGGCGCGGACTTCGCCGTCGAGCGGGTCCGCGCCTACCGGCGCACGGCCCGCAGGCCCACCCCGTCGGGCCTGTTCCGGCACATGGCAGGCCAGTGGAAGGACGAGTTCACGCAGCGCGGCTTCGAGCGCGGTTGCCCGATCATGGCCGCCACCGCCGACCTCGCCGGCACCGGGTCGAAGGTCCGCGCCCAGCTGGCGGAGGGGCTGCGCCGCTGGGAGAGGGCCGTCGCGGAGGAGCTCGTGGCCATGGACGTCCCGGCGCGGCGGGCCCGGCGGCTCGCCACGGTCATGATCAGCGCGCTGGAGGGCGCGATCATGTCAGCCCGGCTGCACGAGGACGTCGCCCCGCTCACCGCGGTCGCGGCGACGCTCGCTCCAGTGCTCGACGGCTGACCGCGCGTCGACGTCCAGCACCGTTTCGCTGCCGTGGCGCTCGACGGCGAGGACGCGCAGCGTCGTCGCGAGATGGGCGGAGAGCGACGACCGGACCATGTGCATCCGCACCACCCGGGGTCCGGCCTGGACGAGCAGCGCCAGCATCAGTCTGCGGCCGAGTCCCAGGTGCTGCCAGCGGTCCTCGACGAGCACCGCCATCTCGGCCACGCCCGGCTCCCCGGGCACCGGACCGATGCTGCCCATCGCGACCACCTCCCCCTCCTGCTCGTCGACCAGCGCCGTCTGCTCCCCGGTGAGGCAACGCTGCAGGTAGGAGGAGGGAAACCCGTTCGGTCGTCCGCGGAACCGCAGCCAGATGGACTCCGGCGAGCAGCGGGCGAGCATCCGGTCCAGCGCCGGCACGTCGTCGGGGTGGAGCGGGCGGATCACGGGGCCGCCGTACGAGCCTGGATCGCCCGCAGCACCGCGATCATGTCCTCGTCGCCGTGCCCGAGCGCCGCCGTCTCGGCGTAGAGGGCGTGGCAGACGTCCAGCAGCGGGGAGGCGGCACCCGCGCGCCGCGCGGCCTGCGCGACGAGCCGGTTGTTCTCCAGCACGTTCGCGATCGACGCCTGCACGGCGAAGTCGCCGTCCAGCAGCTTCGCCGTCTTCACCCGCGACACCGCGCTCGCCATGGGGCCTTCGTCGAGCACGTCCGCGAACCGGTCGAGGTCCAGCCCGTGGCGCGCGGCGAAGTGCACGGCCTCGACGAGCCCGGTGACCATGGTGATCAGGAACAGGTTCACCGCGAGCTTCATCAGCAGTGCGTTCGGGACCGGCCCGCACGGCACGGTGGCCCGGCACATCGGGGCGAGCAGCGGCGCCACCTCGTCGACGGCGTCGCCCGCGAGCATCGCCACCAGCTCGCCCTTGAGCGCGGGGATCCGTGAGCCGGACACCGGCGCCTCCACGTAGCGGCCGCCCGCGGCGGCGATGTCGGCGCCAAGAGCGCGCGACCAGTCCGGCGCCGTCGTGCCCATGTGGACGATCGTGTGGCCGGCGACGCGGCGGGCGAACTCGGGCGTGCCCCGGGCGAGCACCGCGTCGACGGCGGCGTCGTCGGCCAGCATCAGCAGCACCGTCGACGCCGCGGCGAACACGTCCGCCGGGTGCTCGGCGACGGTCGCCCCGGCGGCGCGCAGCTGCGCGCACTTGTCCGGGGTGCGGTTCCACACGACGAGCGGTGTGCCCGCCCGGACCAGGTTGAGCGCCATCGGCGTGCCCATCACGCCGAGCCCGAGGAATCCCAGCTGCACCGTGACCTCCCCGTCCATGACAGCCGTCATGGTAAGGCGCTTATGACGGCTGTCATAGTGGTTAGCGATGGTGATAGCCATCACGGCGTCCGGTGCGCCGAACGTCCGGTTCGTGGGAGAAGATCGACGGACCCAGAGGACGCGGACGTCACGGGAGGCGACGGGTGAAGGCAGGTGACCTCGGTCGGCTGGTGCTGCGCGGCATCGTCGGCGGCACGATGATCGCGCACGGCGTGAAGCACGGGCGCACGCTGGAGGGCACCGCGCGGTGGTTCGGCTCGATCGGCTTCCGCCGGCCGGAGCTGCAGGCCCGCGCCAGTGCGGTCGTCGAGATCGGGTCCGGAGCGGCGCTGGTGGCCGGCGCGGCCACCCCGCTCGCCGCGTCGGCGATCGTGGGCACCCTCGCCGTGGCCGCGCGGTCGGTGCACCTGCGCAACGGCTTCTTCATCACCGCCGAGGGCTACGAGTACGTGCTCAACCTCGCGACCGCGGCCGCCGCGGTCGCCGCGCTCGGGCCCGGCACGCTCAGCCTCGACCGGGTGCTCGGGGTGGACGAGAAGCTCAGCCCGGCCAAGCGCACGGCGCTGGCGGTGGGGCTCGGTCTGCTCGGTGCGGCCGCGCAGCTGGCAGCGTTCTACCGGGAGCCGCAGAAGTCCTGAGCGGAGATCTCGACCAGAAGTACTGAGCAGAGGTCCTGGGTCCTGGCCGACCGGGTTCACCCCCGGTCGGCCAGCCGATCGAGCCACTCGGTGAGCAGTGCTCGCTCGGCGCGCGTGAACGCCTCGGCGGTGGCCGGGTCGGCGTCGAGCGCGGCACGCAGCGCGGCGGCCCGCCGGCCCGTGCCGAGCTCCGCGGCGTCCTCGACGGGCGGGGCGTTCGGGGTCGTCACGGTCGCGATGACGTGGTCACCGGCCGCGGCGAGCGCCGCGAGGTCGCGCTCGGCCTCCGGACGGGCGAGGGTGAACAGCACCATGCCCATCGCCGTGCCGTGCACCAGGGCGACCGCTCGCGGGATGCTGCAGGCCAGTCGCCCGACCGCGGCGATCCGGCCCAGCAGTCCGGCCAGCACCTCCTCGCCCCGCCGAGCCGCCGGGCTGGTGCCGCCGTCGCCGAACATCAGCTGGTAGAGCACTGGGTGCTCGAGCCCGAAGCGGACGTGCACGTCCCAGGCCGCGCGCAGGTCGGCCACCGGGTCGTCGGTGAGCGCCTGTGCGCGCTTGCGCGCCATGTACTCCTCGAAGGCCCACGACACGGCTGCCTGGACGAGCCCTTCCTTGTCTCCGAACAGCCGGTAGAGCGTCGGTGCCTGCACGCCGGCCGCAGCGCTGACCGAGCGGGTCGAGAAGGCGTCGGGATCGGCCTCCAGCAGCTCGACGGCGGCCCGGACGACCCGGTCTCGCACGGTGTCCTTGGTCACGGTCCTGCCCTTCGTGCGATAGCGGCGATAGCTATCCGCGTTAGCACGTTATCGACGTTAGCTACCGACGCTACCAAGGAGTTCCGATGACCAGCAGCACCGTGTCCCGCGTCGCGATCGTGACCGGAGGCTCCCGGGGGATCGGCCGGGCCGTCGCCGAGCGGCTGGCCGCCGACGGCCTCGCGGTGACGATCGTGTACCGCAGCAATGAGCAGGAGGCGGACGCCGTCGTCGAGAAGATCGAGGCCGGCGGCGGGCAGGCGATCGCGGTGCAGGCCGATGTGGCCGACGAGGAGGCGATCGCGCGGGCGTTCGACGCGACCGAGGAGGCCTTCGGCGGCGTGGACGTCGTGGTGAACTCCGCCGGCGTGATGATCCTCTCGTCGATCGCCGACTTCGACCTCGATGTGCTCGACCGCATGCACCGCACCAACATCCGGGGCACCTTCGTGGTGGATCAGCAGGCCGCGCGCCGGGTCCGCAACGGCGGGGCGATCATCAACTTCTCCACGTCGGTCACGAAGCTCGGGTCCCCGACCTACGCCGGCTACGCCGCCACCAAGGGCGCGGTCGACGCGATCAGCCCCGTCCTGGCCAAGGAGCTGCGCGGGCGCGACATCACCGTGAACGCCGTCGCGCCCGGCCCGACGGCCACCGAGTTGTTCCTGGACGGCAAGGACGAGGAGACGATCGACCGGCTGGCCAAGCTCAACCCGATGGAGCGACTCGGCACGCCCGAGGACATCGCCGAGGTCGTGTCCTTCCTGGCCGGGCCTGGACGGTGGATCAACGGCCAGACCGTCTACGTCAACGGCGGCATGGTCCACTGAGGGGCGTCGTCTGCACGTGCGGTGCGCGGGCCGGCCCACCCCGTGCGGGCCGCGCTCGGGGTGGGTACCTGCGAACCCGGGTGCCTGACCCGGCCCGGCTCCGACCTGATGCGGCGGCAGTTCGAGTTCGCGTGGTCGCTCGCCGAGTTCCATCTCGATCGCCTCGTCGCCGAGGACTCCCTGTGGGAGCCGGCCCCGCTCACCTGGACCGTGCGGCAGGGTCGCGACGGGTACTGGATCCCCGACTGGGCCGACCAGGAGCCCGACGCGGCCTCGGTGCCGACGACCTGCTGGGTGACCTGGCACATCGGCTGGTGGTCGGGCGTCGCGCTCGACCACGCGCAGGGCCGTCCGCCGCGCGAGCGCGAGGCGGTGATCTGGCCCGGACCGGCGGCCGCCGTGGGGTGGTTGCGGGCCCGGTGCGTCGGGTCATGCCGCGATCGTGGCGGACGACGGCCTGTGCGCGAGGTGCGCAGCGCGGACGAGGCGCTGGCGCGGCACGGACGAGGTCGGCCCGGTCGTCGCGGCTCCGGCGGTCACCGTGCCGGCGAGCGGCCCGGGGCACCCGCCTCGCCGGCTCGGAAGGCGTGCCATGTCCCGCGCCGGCGCCACGGCGCTAGAACGTCGACCACCGAACAGATGAATCCCTGAGGGATTCCGATCACCAACGGTGTCCGCCATGGGCAGCTCTGGAGCCACGGGGGTGTGGTACACGCGCTCTAGTGGGTGAACTTCTTACCATCCTCTTGCCTTCCTCTGACCGTCTCTTGGGCGGTGGTTCCCTAGCGTTCCGGGTGTGACCGACACCGTGCCCATCCCGACGCGGAAGGCCCGTCCCGCCGGTCCCGCGCAGCCCCG
>Ga0065720_1020085_pt1 | contig 17103 bp, 9 predicted proteins | sample Thericmetagenome_FD_59107 | JGI IMG/M metagenome (GOLD analysis project Ga0065720, IMG submission 59107) | Thermophilic microbial communities from the Joint Bioenergy Institute, California, USA of rice/straw/compost enrichment - eDNA_2 v2... | ecosystem: Engineered > Solid waste > Grass >... | reverse complement strand
CCCCCACCAACCCCCACAGCGTCAGTCACCCCCCTCCCCTCGCAACCAGCCGACGACCTCACCGAAGACGAAGACCACCTCCCCCTCTCCCCCTTAGACTCCTCCTCCTCTGAACCCTCCCACGGACATACAGGCTTCCACCTCCACCATCACTACGAAATCCTTATCACGGTGCTAGGAACCTACAGTTTATTATCCCTCCTAGCGGGTCTCTGGCTAGTGCACCATCGGCATGAATACCTGCACCAGAACCCAGTGGGTGTTGCCACGACAGTGGGGCTGTTTATGATGGGGTGGCTGTGGCCTGTGGGGGTGGCTTGGGTATGTTGCTTCCGGGGTGGGGCAAGGGGATTTGGATGTGTAGAGAAGGTTAGGTCGGGGCTATTATCGTTGTCTGGGGGAAGGAGAAGGAGGTCAGGGAGGGAGGAAGGTGGGCTTGGGAGCAGGGAAAGGCAGGACCAAGAGATCGCATTAAGGAGGATGGAGAGAGCTGGTTTGGGGGAAAGAGGTCCGGAAGGGGCAGGCGGAAGCCAAAGGGGAGGTGAGAGGATTGACGAGGCAGTTAGGCAGAGGTCTGCTGGCGTGAAGAGGGATGTGAGGCAAGGTTGGGAGCAGCAGAGGGTGCTTGGGGCAGGGGGCGGGGCGAGATGGTTTCGAGGGGGTGTTAGGGTTGTGGCTGGGGAGGAAAGGAGGGGGGGACGGGGAAGGTGGGCGAGGGGGAGGAGGGAGAGACCAAGGACGATTAGGTGGGCGGATGAAGATTCTCAAAATGGAGGTGAAGATCAGAGAGGGGAATAGAAGAGCAATGAGAAGGTATCGTTCGGGAAGCATGCTGTCTTTGCGTCTTGAGTTTGTTTCTGTCCATTCCTTGGCCGGCTTATCGAGAAAAAAAAAAAACTTATATTATCATCTTAGGGCATGGCAAATATCCCCAAGCTACTCATCCAACATATAGAGAGCTCCATGACTAGTGCCTCGCCCCCGAGTCCAGCCGATGGAGCCCGGCAAACAGTGGGCTCTGGGTCAGTCTCTCCCAATCATGCACCATATATGTGTTCTGAAGGTTCTCCTCCACAACCTCAGCCCCTCTCTTCCAAACCTCCTTCTCATACTCTGCCACAACCTTGGCTAGCTCCTCTCTCGTGTGGCACTTCATGGAACGGAGGTAGGTCTGCAGCTCGGCTACATCCTCAATGGCGTTTCCGAGGCCTTGGCCACGATCTACAGAGGCTTATTAGTACTACTTCCCATCCAACTTAGACACAAGACTTACGAAAAGTCATGGTATGCGCTGCGTCTCCCGCCAACGTGACCCGCACGCCCCTATTATCCCACGCCTTAGTCGGCCAGTAGTTCATATGATCATAATACCAAATCTTCGCATCCCTCGGAATGGCCGCAATCATGTCCCTGAAAGGATATGCCAAATGGTCACTGCGCTTGCGGACATCGGCCAGCAATAGATCATTGTTTTTGCTTAGCGCATCGTGATCTACCGTGCGATCAGTTGCCCACGTCAAGATAATTAGGAACGTCCACTCGGAGGGGTCATTTCCAACATGATCATGCGAACACCAGAACGTGTAGAAGCCGTCTGGCTCTGGGGCGATGGCGTATGTGGGATGAATGTCCACGAGCGCGCGGCCGATTTCCCCCAGTTTGGTGATGGTCACGAACGACGTAAATGGGGCATGTTGCAGAGCTGCGTCTTGAGGAGAAGACCGGAAGAGCCACTGGCGTGTGAAGCTGTGGGCTCCTTCACAGCCGATAAGGAGTGTTCCGGTTTCTGTGGTCCCGTCTGAGAATCTGGCAGTCACACCGTCCTCTGTTGTGATGATGTCGATGAGCTTTTTGCTCCACTGCAGGCCTGGTGGTTAGATCATGCTTCAATCGAAGGGAAGATAGGATAAAGATAGATAGGTAGATGCCTTACTCTAACGTCAACCCCTGTTCGAAGCAAGCCCAGCCATGCTTTCCGCTTCAACCGGATGGCGTAGGGAGCAGGTAGAGCCTTGAGCAGCTCACCCGTCGTGCCATGATACAAGGGGAGCACTGAATCTGGGATCCGGCGGTACGAGGGGTCGGTTTGGACTGTGTCGACCAGAGCCTTCAGGTCGTCGGTCAGGCATTCGTCGATGCGTGACTGGGCCCAGTAGATGCCAAAGCTCCAGTCGCGAGGGCGGGCGTCGGGGCCACTGTCTTGCTCGAAAACTGTTGCCAAAATTCCAGCCTGAAGAAGAGGAGGGAGGAGGTGAGTTGTGACCTGAGAAGGCATGCGAGGAGCGACAGCCTTGCCTTTTTGAAGATTTGCGCCAACAAAAGACCAGCGGAACCTTAGCCATGCCATTGTGTCAACGAACCAATCTAGTCGGAGAACAATACATCAAGACACCGGGGTGATTCTTACCTGCTCCAATAATCAGAACTCTCAAGGGCCCTGTGTGTTTGGATGGCTCCATCTTGTGTGAAAGCACGAGCTTTGCAGTTTGTTGACGTGTTGAGAAATCAATCACAAAGAAGAAGCAGTTAACTGTTTTCAAATCAAAATGATGTCAATGAGACCCTGGAACCACCTGACCTTAAATCCATTCCCCAGGGAACCAGTGAACCACGCCTCTCAATATCGGCGCCTGTGGACTTGCCAATCATGCGCTGTAGCTGTCGTACAACCCGGGCACCACCAGTCTCCGGTGATACTGAGTACGAGGAAAAACGACTGTCCGACAAGCCACTGGGACACTTTTTTGGCCTGTCCGAAACATGGTGTCCTGAAGCCAGAAGATCACACAAACTTGCTATGGAGAGAGAAGGGGGGATTTTGTGAGAAAGACCTTGGCTCTTTCCGTTACTAGTTTAACAAGGAAAGAAGACACTCGCAGGGTGCAATAACTCTGACCATCAGCTATCAGTAATGGCTTGGATTGAGGAAAGATTTCAGGTAGATAGTTCCAGCAGTTCCAATTTGGATTAAAGGAGGCTGTTTCCGCTGTCCATAACAAACAAAGTTGGAAGTTTGCAAGATTCCATGAAATTTACTTAGTAAACCTGGTTGCAAACCAGTGATCGAGAAAAAAGTTGTATAATGTTTCCAATGGTTTTTAGAGGAATATTCGCGAGTGATCTGGGTCAGTAAAGGGTGGTGAAAGTGCCAAGTTCAATGCCTTGAGATCACCGAGACCGGGGTAGGCAACGATAAGCCGTAAATAAGCGATAAGACACGCGATCGAAGACAAACTACCACCAAGCAACAATTTACGCCAAGGTTGAGAGAGCATGCAGGATGCCTCTCAGCGTTCTATGAGTAAAAGACAAAAAAAAAACTAGGTTCCATTCCTGATTGAGGTTTCTCCTCAATCGAGCGCATGATGGTATCGGTGATTTACACCATACCCAGCGCAGGCGAGAGTGGAGTCATCAGTCAACGCTTCTCAGCGGAGCTTCGCTGTCAAAATATTATGATGATTGGGGCGCCTATCCTACGTCGGCGTCGCAGTCCGAAGAGTAGGTATTTTAAGGTTTCCTGGTAGGCGGGTTCAAGGTAGCAGGCGGCCTTGCCGTCCGTCTCGGCGCGCAGAACGGGCCCAATCTGGCAACGGGCGGAGATGCTCCGAGGCCAGCGCCCGACCTCTCGGCCCGGCAGGCCACAGGGGAGCCTTTAAGAAACCACCTTGTCATGCTACCTTACCGGCCATCATAATAAAAACAGAAGCAGTACTTATACCGCTCACTCATTTCAATCTCTACTATGTTATGTCCAGACCCCCTAGTCTCACTGCCTTCATTTGGACGCCTCGAACCTCAAGGCTTAACTCTGAAACTAAATCATCACCATCAGAGGCATCATGAAAATGAAGATGAAGTTGGCCCTCCTTTTGACCCCTACAGCCGCCCTTGCGGCAACCCTCGAACACATCACCGAACCTCTTGCCTCTAATCCCCGCAACGTCTCCTTCTACATCTATGTCCCCGACAATCTGCCTCCCGCACCCCCCATCCTCGTCAACCCTCACTGGTGCCATGGTTCTCCCCAAGCCGCCTTCGCCGGCTCCCAATTCGCCAACCTCGCCGATAGATACGGCTACATCGTTATTTACCCCGGCAGCCCCAACGCCGCCGACCAATGCTGGGACGTCTCTTCTAAGGAAACCCTCACCCACGAGGGCGGCGGTGATAGTCTCGGCATCGTGAGCATGGTGAAGTGGACTATCAACCGCTATGGAGCCGATGCCGGGAGGGTCTTCGTCACGGGTGTGTCGTCCGGAGCCATGATGACCCAGGTCCTGCTGGGCGCCTATCCGGACGTGTTCGCCGCCGGCGCCTCATTTGCTGGCGTGCCGTTCGGATGCTACGAGCCCGAGAACAGTGAGGGAAAGTATGGGTACTGGCACGATGGCTGTGCTCGGGGCCAGGTGATCAAGAGTGCGGAGGAATGGGGGAACCGTGTGCGGGCAGCGTATCCCGGATATGACGGATGGCGACCGAAAGTGGCGCTTTTCCATGGGACGGCGGACGAGGTTGTGAGCTATGTGAATCACGGGGAAGCGGTGAAGGAGTGGACAAATGTGTTGGGTCTAGGCGACCAGCCGACGCAAGTCGTAAGCAATACGCCGCTATCCGGATGGACGAAGAGTGTGTATGGGAATGGATGGCTGCAAGCTTGGAGTGCCCAGGGCGTGCCGCATGATATCAGGGTGCAGGAGAATACGGTTGTTGAATTTTTCCAGTTGGATTGTGACGGCGCGGATTGCTTCCGCTGGGGCCAGGGCAGCCCTGGAGGCGGCAATGGCCAGCCCGGGTCGACTACTGTCCCTTCGACTCGCACTTCGACCAGTACTTCAGCTCGGCCAACTACCACTACCTTCACCACCGTGGTCTCAACTCCTGTCGTCACGCCCCCTCCCGCTACCTCGGCGCAGACGCTCTGGGGTCAATGGTGAGTTGTGTGACCATCCTCTGAGTCGCCTTCTTGGAAATGTTAACTGACAACTTGCAGCGGTGGCAGCGGCTATGTCGGCCCAACTGTCTGTGCCGAAGGACTCTGCACTACGTATAACCCGTGGTATGCTCAGGTAAGGCTCATCCATTCTTTTTTCCCTCACGTAGGATCCAGCTAATCCTGAGCAGTGCATTCCCCGCACTTGGTAAACACCAAACACCTTGAACGCAGCCTCTGTACATAGCACTGGGAAGCAGTACATCCGACACCAACGTGTTCATGCTTGAAGCACTGCCCCCCTGAACAAGTACATAGATACACTGATTAGGTACAAATTAGTTTCGTGTATATACTTTTCCATACCAAATATTTTCCTCCCACATTATTACTAAGCTTCCTTATCCACGAATACAATCTGTGGTCGTGATTTTCCTCCTTGTTAAAAAGCCATGCCAGTGATCATTTGCTGTGTTTCCAAGCTCCATAGCATCGTTAATCGTCAACCCAACAGTCTTCAGAACGTCGGAGCTTCTTAGAAGCCTCCTCCCCCACCACCACCTCCTCCCATACCACCACCGCCACCCATGCCACCCATGCCGCCCATACCACCGCCCATACCACCTCCTCCCATACCGCCCATGCCACCAGCATACCCTCCCGTACCCCGTCCATATCCACCAGCACCATATCCGACTCCTCCATACCCACCACGTCCATACCCAATAGCATACCCTCCATACCGCGGATATCCATAGACATAATATCCTCCGCCATATCCAGTCCCGGGATAACCACCTCCCATACCGGCCATGCCACCCATCTGGCGCTTGGCGTACTTTTTGTTCACTCCTTCAGTTTCACCAACCCAATTAAAGCCCGCATCAGGGGTAGGGGCATGTCCCTCTTTCTCCGAAGAAGTAGCATCACGCTTGCCATACCTGCCTCCACCTCCTCCGAACTTCTCTTCAGTGTCAACCTCAACCCAACCCCTCGCGTTGACCGGCCTAACCGCAGCCGGCACACCCCCCGCCGGCGGGACAGTTCCGGCCGGCACAACCGGCGCCGGCGCGGGAACCGGGTCCACAGGAACAGGCATCGCCATTCCCGGCAAGGGGCTCAACCCCGGCATCATCACCGGCATCGGCATACCCATGCCCATCATGCCAGGACGCATTCCCATTCCCATTGCCATAGGGGCCATGCCCATACCCATCATTGGCATGCCCATTCCCATGCCCATGGGGCCCATTCCCATTCCCATGCCCATTGGCCCCATGGGAGGACGGATGGTGTGGTCTGTCTCTGTGGTGGTTGCTTTGGCATTGTCGGCCGCGGGACCATTAGCGCTGTTAACGTCGGTGTTGGCGTCGGACTTGGGATTGGCGTTGTAACCTGTGCCGTACAGATTGGATGTGTCCATGTCAATCGCGGCAGAAATATCTTCAGCGATGGGGGCCGAGACGGGGAAGAAATAGAGCATCTCCCCCGCCGTAGCGTCTTTGGCGACGGGTGTAGTTTCATGGACTGTTTTGGCCGCATCTGCGGCTGTAGCGTTCAGGCCATGTCCATCAGTGTTGAGTTCGTTACTAGCATTGACGGTTTTGACACCACCACCGGCAGCAGTCCTTTTGCCGTGATTGTTGGTGTCGACGGCAACTTTAGGAGCGCCCTCAGAAGTGTGGGCGTTAGCGGTCGAAGGGTTGGTAGGAAAGGCAAGGTAGGGAGACGCAAACAGGAAAAGCAAAGTCAGAGTCGAGAAGGTGAGTTTCATGCGTGTGGTAACAAACTTATTGATCAAGTTTGATCAAGCCTGTCTGTTGTGTCAAGAGGAAATGAGAGCCACCTCTCAGTGGACGGGCATCAATGATTAAGTAGACGAGTCATCGGGCCGGGAAACGGGTATCGGCCGGCTCACAACCATGGCCAACTGCTTGTTGGAAGGCTTGCGTGTGGCTAGGTAATGACACGACCAGGATAATGTCGATATTGGTCGGCGATAAAAGGATACGTGTGCGTCAGAATCTGAGTTTTTCTGGAGACAGGAGGTATGGTGGCGTCGGAGCTAAAACTGTTGCTGTAAGCTCTTGGAGCTTCAAAGCAAGAGTTTGGACTACAGCTCCGAGCTTGATAATCCCTCCAATCCCCCATTTCCAAAGCCGTCCAATACACTGCATCCTACAGGCAAAGTATCCCCCAAATTCCCCAGCGAAAGACTCAATAATCTGCTCATCCCAAGCTGGCGGTTTGTTAAGTGTAGCCAACCTACTTAGTAAAATCCCATGGAGCAGAAGTAAAGTGGCGAGGGACCCAATTCCCCCTCGTGTGCGCAGTGCCCCCCCGTGCCTGAAGTCCATGCGCAGCTACCCCTAACTCACAACCGGGATGCCCACTCTTTGTCCACCGTGATGACGTTCCTTTGACCGCACCATCTTACCATTAAACGTCTCGGGGAGCTCAGAATAAGCAAGATGCACACCGAGATCCGGCCGAGGGACTTTTATCCATTGCAGAGAGAAAAGGTCAATCGGACAGGAATAACCTAGGTGTCGGAGGCAGGCTGCTTGTTAAATTCCTGGGTTTCGGCACCGGGAATGGGCTTGTTTCGTCAAGAGAACTGTTGACAAAGCTTGCGGATCTTAGATACTTTTTGGTAAGACAGAGAAACGGTCCATCTAACTCGCTTACATTACCTCTCATTAGTTGTAAGTGCAATAACTGGACAAAAGCTGCCCATGAATTTGATTAGGTACTCAGGGGAACCTTACGTGTGGGGGATGCTCTAAAGTCGTAACAAAAACAATATTCCTCAACATGCCACCTCTAAGATATTTCCAGCTCGCAACAGGTACGGTTGTCATCACACATTACGGCAACCGACCTACTGCGGCACCACTACCTCAACCTTAACCGTCTCACCCGCCCGGAAGTCGGTCACCTTCGGCTCATGCAAGATGAGGTCGCCGACCTTGACGACAACCGTATCAACATCCCCGCGCCTTACTTCCACAACAAACGTCGCACCCCGGAAGACACGCGTCACCCTCATCCTATCCCATGTGCTTGGCAACTGTGGCCGGACCCAGAGACCATCATCATCCCCGCGTAACCCACACAGCCCCTCAATCACGCACCGGTACACCCATGATACGGTCCCTGTGTTAAACAACTGGCTCGAGCGGCCTGCGGTCCGGGGGAATTCGCGCCAGCCACCGCGGTAGTAGTTGGGGATGTAGACGGGTAGCTGGCCGCGCTGGAAGTAGTCGGCCTCGCTGGGACCGGGGATCATTTGACGAAGATGGGTGTAAGCCCGGTCGGGCTGGTTGCCCAGCTTGTAGAGGGACCAGATGTAAAAGGCTCCGGCATGGTTGTAGACGGCGCCGTTCTCGGCCGACCCAATGGCCTTTTGCGTGACGCGGCCGATATCTTCGCGCATCTTGGTGAAGGGCGGGGCGAACATGAGCACACCATACGGAGTGTTGAGCTGCTGGTCGATCTGGGGAATCATGCGTGCGATCTGATCTTTGCTGGCAGCGCCGCTCAGGATGGCCCAGGATTGGGGATTGAGCCAGATGCGGCCTTCGGGGTCCTTCTTAACACCAAAGACGACGTTGTCGTCGGTGATGCCGCGGGCGAACCAATCGCCGTCCCAGAGGTACTTGTTGGCTGCAGAATTGCATTCATCTGCACCATCCCGGTACCGTTTGGCGAGGTTTTTCTTGCCCTCATGCTCGCAGACGTCTGCCCAGAGATTCAATGCGTGAGCAGTTGCCAGCGTCAGCCAACCAGACACTCCCTTGCCCTTGTAGCCGACCATATTCATCGGATCGCACCAGTCGCCCTGCGCAATGTAGCTGAGCCCCCGCTCGTCTCTCGCTTTCAATAGCCAGTCCATGGCCCTGCAGAGTCTTTCAAACACGGTAAAGTTATCTTTCTTCGTCCGCACGTACTCCTCTAATAGAGAGTAATCGCCAGTCTCGGAGAGATACAGTTCGAGTGTCACAGGCAGCCAGACACAGTGATCAGTATGGGGAACTTGGTTGATGTACTTCAACTGAGCGCCCTCAACCAAAATAATGCCATCCGGCATGGAGCCATCCGGACGCTGTTGCGAAAGCGCCGTGAGAAACGCCTTCCGAGAGACTTCTGGCTTGATGTAATTCATGCCCATGTTGTCCTGCAAGTAATTGCGCGTCTGTGGATCCGTGGTCAGTCGGTTGACATCGCCATGGTAGTACACTTGGCGAGGAAGCCAGTTGTTGACAAAGTTATCCAGATCCTTATCCGGAGTCTCAATGTACAGACAGCCACGCCCCCGCTCCATGTACGCAGCATACTCAGCGGCTGTCCTCAGAAAGGCCTGCTTACTCAAGTAGCGATTCTTCATTTCACGGACCTCGGCTTCGTCATAAGCAGGACCAAATATGAAACGGTACTCGCGCTCTTCGCCCGGTCCTAGGGAAAGGAGGTATTGCACAGCTGCCGTCGGTGTCTCATAGCGCGCATCACTGCCGCTAAGTTGTGGTAGCTGCAAGGCCGATGGGCAGTGAAGCCCACCCTCGCCCTCGAATGCCTCCTGGTTGGCCTCCCATGAGTCTGGAGGCGTTTCGCAGATGAAGTACGTCTTGTCCTTAAGGTACTTGTTCTTGAAGTAGTCTTCGGCTTTCTGGTAAGGGGTGACACAGCTTGCCACGATGCCGACCAGCTCAGGATTCCACTCAGCTGATTGGTTCATCCATGACATATACCCGATAGGGAAGTAGGGAGTGACGCTGATGGTGCGGGGACGGCCCGAGATATTGGTGACCCTGATAGTCCAGAGCTCAACCACATCGTGTGTGGGCAGCCCCATTGCCATCTCGACGCGGATGCCGAGGTTCTCGACAGACCAAGCGACATCGGTCTTGCCCACAGAGAAGACGAAGCGGTCGGCGGGTGCGCGGACTGGCTCATACGGGGCCGAGAAGAGTTTCCCTGTCTCAAGGTCCTTGATGTAGACAAAGCGGCCAGGATGGTGTGTGTAGTAGTTCTGCTCGGGCTGCATAAACGTCTTGGCCTCGATGTTCGGGGCATGAGCGTACTTGGACGGCTCGGGCTGCATGAACTGAGCCGTGGCATAACCGCGACAGGTGATCTGGATCATCATCTTCTGGTTCCACAGGAAGCCGGCGGCCTTGGGCATGACCGTTGGACTGGTGAGCTCGTAGCGGTTGCCATTGTTAGAGGGGCGGATGATGGCTTCTCTCCTCATCTTGCGAAGTGTTGGAGTGTTGGCAGCGGGCCAGTGGGCAGTACGCGGTGAAAGAAGCTTGTCGAAAGCGCAAAGAGCGCAGAGAGATGAAGTCGGGGCAGACCGAGGATACTTGAACGTGTTGCAGGACTGTGATGACAGGAACCGTACACCAGGAGACCTCGAACCAAGTAAAGCGTCAAGCCTCAGTGTAAAGCCAGACGTCGGGCCGGTCCTTTCTTTCGTCCAAGACCGACCAGTCAGCTCAGGGGACCATCGGGTACCTGTCTCATCTTTTGGAGGGGCGGAAAGAGGGGCACACAAAGTGGATCGGGAAGGCATTTGGTTCGACAATACCATGTCATTGAATCCATCCTGTCCTGTTAGGCTGGCAGTAGTCGCAGGACACAAGTGGGGGACGCGTGGATATGAGGCGGGACGAGAGGAGCGCCATCCATGCCGGACTGGTACGGACTGGTACGCTGCCCGAGATGGCCATTGACGGCACAAGCCAGGTAACCACAATGTCTCAGCTGACCTGCCCGTCTGCCGGTACCTACATTCCAGGTTAGCTTGCCATCTGCACGATCTGCCCAGCGGGCCGAGGAGCAGGGAACATACGGCAAAACGGCTTCATTCTGAAAACCATCTCACCGCTTTGTCCTGGGTAAAGCGTAAAGCAAGATGGGAGAAGAGAAAACGTGGGGTCATCGAGGGCAGAGCCAGGCTTCGGTCATCACTGTCCCGACGACTTAGGCAGTCAGCAGACTCAACAGAAATTGCCCACCCTGTGACATGCCATCCCGCGTTTCCAACAAGTCCAGTGCTTGAAAAACTCTTCTCATCCCGCATACGTACTTGCCCTAGGGTGCCACCGTGGGCAGGCTCCAGCTGCCAGTTGCGCCTGCCATTGCACGCGCCTGGCCGCCTGGCTGCTTTACCAAGTAGCTCGCGGCCCGCTCAACGTCATTGAGTGCATTTCTGCTGCACAGAAGGTGCCGAATCTGCCATATTAGGTCCACATCCTATGGACGGCAGTCGTAAACGCGGCTGCCTCTGAAGAATTCCCCGGGCAAACAACTCCCTACTCTCGCGCCACGGGCCACGGCAGTCGATGTTGGGTGTGCAGGGGTCGTGCGGAGTGCGGAGGGCTCAGTGGGAAGCCCCCACTTGCCTGCCTGAGGAGGTGGCCTGTGCGCCTCCGCGGAATGGACCCTCCTTCGGCGTTCCGTCAACCTTTCCTAAGCTCCTACCCCTCGGGCCGGCTCTCGGAGGGCTGCTGGCTTCCCATCTACCTATATGCCAATGACTAAAAGGTACCCAAAATCAAAGAGACAGAAGTCCATCTTTTCTTGCGAGAGTTTTTCATTTGCAATTTGTTAGGCTTTCCGTTTGGGCACTCAGACACCATCAGATGATGCGCAGAAACTGCAGCGGTCTGTTGTCACGAAGTCTTAGGTTGCAGTGCTGCTCTCCTTTGGCCCCGCACTTGGAGCGTTTGTGAGCAACTGTAAATCAGCATGCATCAAGCCCAAAGCCAGGAGACACACAGAAACTTGGCCCAAAATTCCACTGCCTTCTCGCAACCGGCAAAAAAAAATTATTTTCTCACAACAGCACCACTCTCTCGATATTAAATATGGCTAAATTGAGCAGGATTTTTTACTCTTCGAAGCCGCAGGTCGTCCGGGTTTCGGAGGCGACAAATAATACGACAGCGCTCGCCGCCTGCAGCTCTGCCAAAATCCAACCTTGCCCCCGCGAGCCACAAGCGAAACCGGCACAGTCGGCGCCACCGGCACTTTCGACTGATTCAGGCTACCATACTTCGACATCGCTGCGTGACCAACAGCCTCAACCGCTGCCAACTGTACTTTTGATGGTGACGGCTTTCTCAACCAGCGCTCATTGAAACGGCTGCTTAGTCCATGAGATGACCTCTAGCTCACTCCCTGCATTCGCAACATCCGGTGCTATACATATGGTCGGCTCCAATACCTTGGATGACTTCCGCTCGCTAATCTTCCCCGCAGAAGCCCTTCTTGGCAGCTGGAGGTTGCAATCGGTACCTTGCAGCCGCTGGTAGGGTTGCCAGCACCGACGAGATGGAGGGCTCTATCTTGCTCTTGATATCGGCCTATAGATAAGACTGCTCTGTCGGCCGATCAAGTTATGCCAATATCTTCCCCGAGTCCTTGAGAGTCGGCTTATTATACGCCATGACTCGGCAAACTTTTGGAAATTTTGGAAAGAGATAGCAAGAGGAAAGAGGCCCGGGACCTGCAGGGTAAACTGATTACAATTGCACAACCGAGCGCTTATGAGGTAAATCTCCTCATCCCAGCTTCCAGTCATCAACAATTCAAGTGGCTGTTAACAAACCCACATGAGGAAGCGGGTCAGTACTTAAGACAATATCAAGTTAACATATCGTAAAGTTTGGGAAACTCACTATGACTGGCTCTAAATTCATTGTTTCCAAAGACTCAAGCTACAGCTAGATTCAAGCATTGTACTTGCCCCTCAATCACAGGAGAAAACCATGAAATTACTTCGTCAGCAGTGAGCAGCGCCCCTCCACTGTTGAATTGTCCTGTAAGTAATGGAAGACTCCAGTTGACTTCAAGGTTAGGGATCCTGGGCCCTCATATTCTGTAGGTTTATTCATGATATCATAAAAGAAGTTAACATATTCAAAAGTTTAACGGTCACTACAGTCGACACAACAATCCTTAGTACGTCGTACGACCTATGCCAACAGGAGTGAACAGCGTGGAAGGATAGCTGAGTTGATTATGGTAAAAGATAATAAGTTAATGGACGAGGGTATCGCGAGATGTATCTGATATGAGAGACTCAAGAATTACTGGCTGGCTAAAGGGGTGGGGAGACAACATTTCCCGTATCAGGAGTCACAGCGTATGCAAAGCGCGGAGTCCACAACAACAAAGCGAAGTCGTAGGTTAAATCATCTCATGAGATCTGCTTTGGCGAAAAGGTAACGCTGAGTAAGGATTGGTGACAAAACGATGCAACAAATACGGGGAAACAAGAAACTAGCTAACTACTTAGCGTTGCTTCCGGGGCATGCTGGACGAGCGATCCATCAATTGCTTTGGTGCATAGGCAATCAGGACAGTCTATCTAATAAAAAGCTCTGGAATGGATCGTCTATTAATATCGTCATTTCAAGAATTAAATTCCGTCTGAGTTTTCCTTCGCTTCCTTCACCCCTCATAAAAAGAGAAAAATTTGTCAACGTAAAGACGAGGGATGCTCTCTCCAATCTATCCAGGACTGCGCTTCTCTAAGTACTATGGCATTATATAGAAGCTTCATTTAATGTCAAGGAATCCAGAAATGAGAAGAGCAGGCGGTTGTAAAGTGCAGAGCTCTAGTGCTAAGGTCTTTAAAACATTGTGTCAGAGAGGACCTCCAACAGTGGTTACTGTCACATGGACACGGCAGTCCAAGAAAAGGAGTATCCCGCCTGCCAACACAAGGGACACCAGAGATAGAATGATTGTGAACGACACAAATACGTGGTTGAACCCGGAAAATATATGGAACCACACGACCGAATGAGCCAAATGGTCGAGGCAGGAGAACGAGACCTTTGAAAAGCCTGGAAGGCCGAGGCACGCACAAGTGCAAGCGGATTCCATAAAGGAAGCTGCCAGGACACGATGAAGGACTTCTCTTGGTTATTCCTCACCCTAACACAAGGACACTGAGGACCAAGAAAGATTGCTACACGTATCAATTGACTTTCTTGTGCACCCCCCATCGTCAGTTGCTATCATCTAACCCATTTGACCCATTATATATCCTTGCCTGCACCAGACCAAGTCCCCTGTTACAATTATCATCTGCGAACATCAGCGGGAAGACAGGATTCGCTAAGAAGAAAGGCGAAGGGATTCCAAAGAAAGCGGAAGCAGAATCCATGTCTCTACCTACCTCAAAGGCGACGCAGTCGCAAAAGTTACATTGTCAATCCTCTCAGTATTGTGGCAGAGGAGCAAATCACCCATCCGATTCAGTGACATAAGTGGATGTGGACCTATCATGGAGTCCGGTATGACATCTAAAAGTATCGAGATAGATGCATTCAACTATGGAAAACCGAGCCAAGTCCATAGAACAAGTTCTCTTCTGTTAAGCTTCGAAATTAATTCAAACCTACCCGGAGATCAATAACTTAGATGTCACCCATTTTCATTGGTAAACCGTACAAAAATATCTGCTAAGAGCAACTAATGACTGTTCGCTCCAAGTGCTCATTTTGATACAGTTCTGACTCGAGGACCTTTTTCTCTTCGCCCGAGGTCCAATGTTTGTTCGTTCATGAGACTCGCACCCAATATCCTCAGCTTGGTCCTGGTTCATCAACGCAGCATCTGCTGAGATCTTCTGACCTAACTGTTACCTACAACTCATTATATTGCTTATGGAGACCTCAGGAATCCTTCGGATATGATTAAAGACAGTCGGAGTAGGCGGTAGTGCTCTCATTGATGCTAAAGCCCTGTACAGTCCATTTAGGGGTATGTTCGCTTCGCGTTTGCTGGACCCTGATCGAAGACGTTCACTATACGCGGCATCCCATACCAAAATGAGCAATTTCCTCCGGTGACGCACGAGGATACTTGGAGGTAAAGTGTAACTAGGTAAGTATCTCTTTCCCGCCGCCGTCGTGGGCACGACCAAGCACCCTCAAAAATGAGACGGGTAGAAATACCATTCAAGTCTCTCTTTTTTGGAATTTATTATGCAACATTATAATCATATGCCCTGGCTTGCTTTTCCACCTACTCACTTTCTACTGTATCTCAGCTAAGTTGGGCAAACAGAAGGGCTTGTTGGGTTGGCCCTGCAAAGCCAAGAACACAACGCGAATGGATATACATCCAACAAAGCCTGGTTTGCTTCTGGAATGGAATCGAAGACTTCTGCTGCATGTTCCCTAGTCCCCTCAACAAATCGAAAACATCCGGTGCCATGGAAGAAGCAGCGCAGTCTCCATAAGCCACGTGATGATGTCGTCGGCTTGCTCTCTTGGCAGGATGACGAATCCATCAACAGTCCGTCAGCTGCATAAGATGAAGCAGTTAGCGTGCTTGGTTACAGAGAACAGACCTACAAAATTAGTACCAAAACCGCTTGCTACCCGTAGCACAGGGTCAGAGCACATTCGCGAGATGGAAGCATTGCAGCACGAGGACACGCTTGAAGGTAGAGAAACCTATTATGGGTACAGAGACAGCAACAGCATCTTGAAAGCCGATAACCATGTTCCTTATCTCTCAATCAGTGTTAGCAGTAGATTCCGGCTTATCATGTATGTGCTGAACCAGGCCTGTGGTATACCGCTGTGAAATATGCAATCCGCTTCCTGATGTGCAGCTGCAAGCAGTATCTGCGTTTTAGTTTTATCTTGAGTGACGAGGATGCGGGTAATGCAACGTTGTCATCAGTGCGGTAACATTGCTGTGTAACATGAGCACACAACAAGGGATTGCCAATGTATTGAGTTTAGTGGCATCTACGAGGGCTGCAGACGCGTGGTTTGAGGTTAATAGAACTTGAGCTTTTGTCAGCAAGACATGGTTTACCGGGTTGTAGCATCCTTTCTCCGACCTTTGGCGAACAGGCCATCATGTCTCGCGTGGGCACATTGCGACGTTTGGTATCGAGCTTCCCACTTCAAGCATAGTAAAATTCCATGGCCAGGACTTCGATCACCCGCTGCTAGATGTCTCTCCCTATTGGTACTGGGCAGAGTTGAGCGCATCATCAGCTGTTCCCAACATGGCGATTGGTATGTTAATGCCTAGTGTTGTAGTTGATGTCACAAACTACACGTTCGCAAGCCAACTGGTGTTAGAAGGCATTGGCGCTGAACAGCAATATGTGGCGCTTCCTTCTACCTGCATCGCAGGATAGTATGGACGCGTTGCCGTGAAGATTGGCCTGCGTGTAGTGGGTCTGAGTCCGACTTTGAGGATCTGCGATGGAGTTGGCGGGGACAGTGGAGGTAGGGTAGGCAAATGCGGGGTGTGGGTTTTGCGGGGCCGAACACCATTTCCTGGTTCGACCTCGCGAAGACGCATGCCAAGAAACTAGTTTTGTCCGTGCGCACGTGGCTCCGTGGTCGCGATGTTCTTGGCCAAGCACCAATTTCAAACCTCCAACGAGCTTACAGCCCGCATCTCCCGAAACTCCTTTTATGCAGCACGCATGCGTAGGCAGGTTCTGTTCTTCCCTCATAACCAAACTCGGATCCCGGAACAGTGACTATGTACAGTAGACTTCAGGAGGCTGTGGTCACAAAGTACTGGAGTTGTCCACGCAGCCAAACCTGCATGAAGCTGCGCGTGTTGCGCATGTTCGTAAACGACGGCCAGGATCTTTCCCATTCCCAAGAGCCCAGAGCTCCTTAACGGCACATGGTTGCAGGCAGGCACTCCTTGCTCCACAGCAGCACGTGGTGAATCATAAAAGAGAAGCTTGGCGGACATTCTACCTCTGCAAACCCCTGGACTCGAAATTCAAGAGCGTATGTACATAGTGCAGCAACCAGAGATCTTAAATCATGACTAACAAGCGCTTCTTGGTTCTTGGGGCACCTGTTGATGTAGGGAGAACTGCAGCAGTGCAGGATATTGAGCCCGGCTAATCAATTCCGCATCCACATCGAGTCTGCGAACCCTCCAACTTCCATCGTGGCAAAGATTCAATAGGAGAGCGGCAGACGGGCTGAAGTCGAAGGGCGGAGAGAATCCGAGATTTTGCAATTGGCGAAGTTCAACCGTTAACTGTCTTCTTGCAAAATTTGCAGAGAACCGTTTAAAAGCCATCGTAAAAAAAAAATAGCGAAGTTGGGGCAGGCTTCATTGGGGCTGTTGGCGAAGGCTCTTTTCGATGTCTGGTTCGCTCG
>Ga0065720_1020084_pt1 | contig 17116 bp, 17 predicted proteins | sample Thericmetagenome_FD_59107 | JGI IMG/M metagenome (GOLD analysis project Ga0065720, IMG submission 59107) | Thermophilic microbial communities from the Joint Bioenergy Institute, California, USA of rice/straw/compost enrichment - eDNA_2 v2... | ecosystem: Engineered > Solid waste > Grass >... | reverse complement strand
TGCTTCTCTGGCTGTGTGTGGTGAGCAGACTGTTCGTTTGCTCATCATGGAGTCATGGAATAGCAAGCGGGGCCAACGGCTGAATGACAACCACAGGAATCGGGTGCGGATGGTGCATATCGGGTGCGGGACCAGACACGATCGGTGAAGCATGAGAACGGTAACCTGCAACTTACTGCCATTCTAAGGTTTCATCATCTTTCCCCCCTTTCTGCCTGGCAGGTTTCGATTTTTTCCGAAAATCTTCTGCTCACCTGCTTCCATTGTATACGTTTTCATAAAAAATGGAAAGACATATATTTTCTTCCATTTGATTAGTAGGAAGGTCCCGGTTTCTTGTCCGCCTTTCCGGAGCTTTCGACAGCCTGCAACAGGAATGGCTTGAATCTGACAGAAATAAGAGGCCGCCAGCGGGTCAGATGCCCTGACCCTTCCTGGACAGCCTCACTTTTGTGGCTATGAAGATAACGCTCCTTACAGATGCAGCATCCAGCCGAACGGATCGGCGATCTTGCCGGTCTGGATGCCGGTGATCGTCTCGTAGATCCGCGCGGACAGCTCCCCTGTCGAACCATCGCCGATCATGAGCCTCTCACCCTTCCAGTACAGGGAACCAACGGAGGAGATGACCGCCGCTGTGCCGGTGCCGAACATTTCCTTCAGGCTGCCTTCCCGATGCGCCTGCACCAGCTCGTCGATCGAGATGAGCCGTTCCTCCACTTCGACCCCCCAATGACGAAGCAGATGAATCACCGAATCCCGGGTGATGCCCGGCAGCAGACCGCCCGTCAGCGCTGGCGTGACGACCTTGTCGTTGATGCGGAAGAACACGTTCATGCTGCCGACCTCTTCCACGTAACGCCGATGCACGCCGTCGAGCCAGAGCACCTGCGAGCAGCCTTGCGCCGTGGCCCCTTCCTGCGCCTTCAGCCCCGCGGCGTAGTTGCCAGCCGTCTTCACATGGCCAACGCCGCCTGCCACCGCGCGGACGTATTCGGATTCCACGTAGATGGACACCGGCTTGATCCCCTCCGCATAGTACGCGCCAACCGGTGACATGATGATCATGAATTTGTACTGCCTGGAAGGAGAGACGCCAAGCGCCGCTTCCGTTGCGATGACGAAAGGGCGGATATACAGCGAGGTCTGGGGCGCATCCGGCACCCAATCCTGATCGATCATGACCAATTGCCTGAGCGCCTCCAGCACCAGTTGCTCATCGATCTCCGGTATGCTCAATCGGTCGTTGGAGCGGTTCAGCCGCTTGACGTTCATATCCGGGCGGAACAGGGCGATGGAGCCGGATTCGGTGCGATAGGCCTTCAGCCCTTCGAAGACCGTCTGTCCATAGTGGAACACCTTCGCTGCCGGGTCCAGCATGATCGGCTGATAAGGCACGATTCGGGCATCATGCCAGCCCTGGCCGTCATCATAGTCGAGGATAAACATATGATCCGTGTAATACTTTCCGAAGCCGAGTTCACCGGATTGCGGCTTCTGTTTGGGCGTTCTGGTGCGCTCGATGCGAATCGATTGGGTCATGTTCGATCACCTTTCCGTTATCAAGATCTTAATTGAATCGTAACCGATGGAAGAGTATATTGGAAATATCTATTTTATACAAAGTTCATACCTTTCAAGTATAGCATGATGTGGAGGGGAGCGATCGTATGGATATCCGCCAATTGCGCTATTTTCTTACAGTGGCCGAGGAAGGGCAGGTCACCGCAGCGGCGAAGCGGCTGAACATGGAGCAACCGCCGCTCAGCCGCCAGATCCGGCAGCTGGAGGAAGAGATCGGCGTGACCTTGTTCGACCGCAGCGGCAAACGGCTGACGCTCACTCATGCCGGTCATCTGCTGAAGCGCCGGGCTGAAGAGCTTCTCCGGCAGCTGCAGGAGACGATCGAGGAGGTGCAGGAGCTGGATGAGGGTGTCCGCGGCACGCTCTCGATCGGTTGTGTCGTCTCCTGCTATTCCCTGCTGCCGCCGAGGCTCGAGCGCTTCCATGAGCTCTATCCGCACGTCACCTTCAAGATTCACGAAGGCGACCATTTCCTGCTCGGTGAGCAGCTGGAGAAGCGCAACCTGGAGCTGATCATCGCCCGGCTCCCGTTTGAAGCGGCGACCGATCCGGATCGCTACGAGGTGCTGCGACTGCCCCCCGACCCGTTCGTCGCGCTGTTGCCCAGCAGCTGGCCTCACGACTCCAGGGCCGCCAGGATGGGCATGGAGGAACTCGCCCGGCACCCCTTCCTGAGCTTGAAGAGCGTCCACACCACCGGCATGCACCAGCGGGTGCTGCAGGCGTTCCGCGATGCCGGGCAGGAGCCGCGCATCCTGTGCGAGTGCTCCAGCGTGACGATCATCCTGTCGCTTGTCGCCGCAGGCATCGGCGCGACGATCCTGCCGAAGTCCGTGCTGACGACTTTCCCGCTGCCCAGCATCCGCATGTTCGAGCTGGATTGCAAGCCGTTCTACTCCGAGGTGGGGCTCATCTGGATCAAGGACCGCTACCTGTCCAAGTGTGCGCGACATTTCATCAAGGTGTTCTCGGCCTGAGGCTGCGGCTTATGATCACCTGCCACAGCTCTCCGTTCCGTCACCGATCGTCCGCACAGTACGTCTCCACCGCCGCCTGTGCCGTCCCCGGAATCCCGGGACGCATGGATGAAGACCGTATGCCGATCGTATATATGGACAAGCCACTGTTCCCTCCCCGCACGCTTTGATGAAGAGTGACCTTTTTTGACACCCTATGCATGAAAAAAACGGGAACTTATCGGAAAGTGCGGAGGTCTATATAGATGAAAGGGGTGTGGTCCGTGCACGATCAAGAACGCTACCTGAACTATGTGACAGAACTCGATATTGCCGACGTTCGGAGCATGATGGAGAACTATGGAGAGGATGTGTGGAATTACGCGTTCATCCTGACCAGGGACGCGCATCTCGCCGATGACATCGCCCAGGAGACCTTCATCAAGGCGTACCGGCGCTTCCATACCTACCGCAGGGAGTCCTCGCTCCGGACATGGCTGCTGAAGATCACCAGGAATACCGCCTTCACATACAGGAACAAAGCCTTTCTCAAACGGGTCATCCTCTACGACAGCAGGCCCAGGGGCTGGGCGGACACGCTGGCCGCGAAGTCCGCGGTCCCTTCGGCGGAGTCCGCCGTCCTGGCCAGCATGGCGGAGGTCGAGCTGTGGACGGCCATCATGAGCCTGCCGGGTAAATACCGCGACCCTCTGCTTCTTCGCTTCCATTATCAGCTGAGCATGGAGGAAATCGCCGAGATCCTGGGCGTGTCCGAAGGGACCGTCAAATCGAGGATTCATCGCGCCAAACAGAAAGCAGCCCATCTGCTCAAAGGGAGGGATGTCCATGTTGGATCGTGACGCCTATTGGGAGGAGAAGCTCGCCCGTCCGCCCTGGTCTGGCAAGCGATTCACGCGCGAGATGATGGCCAATGTCGAGCAGCGCCTCATGGCCCGTCCGAAGATGCGGTCCGGAAGCACGTGGATGTGGTCGACAGCGGTAGTGGTGGCATTGGTGGTGGTCCTGCTCCTGCCCGGCCTGCTCACCCCCAGGGAAGTCGGGCTTCCTCAGGCACCCACCCAGCCGGTGGTGGTCGCGCCAAGGCATGAAACGGAGCCCGAGGAGCTCAGGCTGCAAGCTGGAGACGGCGGCGATCTCGCGGCATGGGAAGCGCTGGACGCAAGCGCCCATCGGCCGACGGATCAGACGCTGATCGAGTTCACGATCGCGCTCATTCGCCGGGAGCTCGGAGCCATGGGCGGACCGAGCGTGCCAACCGATCGCTTGTGGGAAGACGTGGAGCGCAAGCGCGTGCTGGACCGCTATGAGGTGTCCAGCCCCTGGATCCAGGAGGCGCATGTCGCAGATGTCGAGGAAGACGATGATGGGATCGACTATGAGCTGCTGCTGACGCTCACCGACTCCACCCAGGCGACGTTCCAGGAACGGCTCAGGGTCAGCATCGTGATCGATACCCATCTGATCCGGGAAGTGGAGATCCTGGAGGACGATACCGTTGCGGAAGCGGAGCAGCCAGAGGAATCGGTCGCCGATCGGGAGCGGGAGCCCGCCCCCAAGGACTATACGATCGATCCGCTGGTTGAGGATGCGAAGCACCAGGCGGCCCTGTATCCTGCCAACCAGCCGGATCAGGCGACGTTCCGGGGGATAAGGGTATTCTGGGGAGATCGTTCGCGTGCCTTCGAGGAATGGACGAACTCGGCCTTCGAGGCCTTCTCCCCTCAGCTGTGGGTGACGGACGTGACCGGAGACGGCGAGGACGAGATCGTGATCGAACTCATCGTCGATCACGGCACCGGCTATCGAGGCTCCGAGCTCCATGTGCTGGATGCAAACCTCGAGGAGATTCCCGTTGCCGATCCGGTACAGGCAGCCAGATCAGCCCTGGAATACGAGCTTGAGCTTGGTGACGATGGTCGAACCTACACTTTCAGGGTGAATGGTGATGAGCACACGGTCGCATATCGAGACAGCGAAGCTGGCTACTGGTTCGAATCCCCTTATCTGGGCAATATCGTTCAGTATCGGGTGCAGGATCATGTCGTTTACGCGGAAGTGCCGGTCCAGATCTCTCCAGGCCTCTTCCCGATCGATACGGTCATCAGGTATGATTATGTGGACGGGATGTTGGCCATCTCGGATGTGAAGCTCGAGGAGTAGCCGAACAGTCCCCGATCTGCATGGATGATATCCAAGTCAGCCTGTGCCCATCGCTGCTCCGCACCTCTGTACAGAGATGAATTGGACGTTATCCCACATCAAACTTCTCCCATCTTGAGGTGACTCTTATGAACCTGAAGATCCTGACCGAATATTGCCTGTCGAAGCCCGGTGCGCGCGAGGATTATCCCTTCGGCCCCGATCCGCTCGTCATGAAGGTCGGTTCCAAAATGTTCGCCTTGATGGCAACCTCGTCCGATGGATGCGAGATGATCAGCCTCAAATGCGACCCCTTCCTTGCCGAGAGCCTCCGGCAGCAGCACAAATCGGTGGTCCCCGGCTATCATCTGAACAAGACGCACTGGAACACCGTACTCCTGGATGGCACGATCCCGGACGAGGATATTTTCAGCATGGTGGATCATTCCTATGAACTGGTCTTCAAGAGCCTGAAGAAAGCCGAGAAAGCATTGATTCAGGCGGGTTGATCCGGCGATGCTCCGGGAAACGCGCAGAAGCGGAAAGCAGACAAGAAGAACGGACCTGCTTCCGCTTCTGTTTATTTTAGGCGTGTGCAAACACTCCCTCATCCTGCCACGCAGTTTATCCTCATACCGGAAATGCCTGCTTCCTCGACACCCGTATCATCTCTTCGGGGAAAAACTTCCTGAAATAGTTAACCACCTTAACATGCAAATGATCATCGTACCATCTCGACAGCTCATGCTCCGCGAACAGCTGCCGCATCCCGAGCCGCTCCGAGCGTCGGCCCAGCGCCCCGTCCCCGATGCTGAGCGTGTCGATCCAGATCCGGTCGACGATGCCGTCCAGCACCTTCGGGAAATCCGGCGTGAACGGCAGGACGGGCGAGATCGCGGCTTGCGTCCGGAGGCCCGCATCATGCAGTTCCTTCAGCGCCTTGAGCCGCAGTCTGATGCCGGGGGCCGTCGGGGCGAAGATCCGCTTCACGTCCTCCCGATCCGTCTCCACCGTCATCGAGACGACCAGCTCGCACCGCTCCTTCAGCTGCACGAGCAGATCGAGATCCCTCGTGACCAGCGGACCGCGGGTCTGCAGCTGCAGCGCATCCGGCGGGTGCTCGAGCATCTCCTCAAGCAGGCTGCGCGTGATCCCCGCTTCCCGCTCCAGCGGCTGATAAGGGTCCGTGGCAGACGACATGAAGATGCGGACGGGCTTGTTCCTGCGCCGGAGGCTCTTGATCTCCCTGCGGTAGTTGTCCGCAGCGTTCACCTTGACGTGCAGCCAGGTGCCCCAGGGCTCCTCCTTGAACTTCTGCACCGGCAGCTCCCGGACATAGCAGTATTTGCAGGCGAAGGCACACCCGCTGTACGGATTCAGGGAATGGGTGAATCCGACGTTCAGGTACCCTTGCGCCTCCGTCAGGATTTTCTTCGCCTCAATGTCGCTTCTCACCATCTCCATGCTTCTGCTCACCTCCGCTTATCTTGATTGTGCTGCAATCGGGTCTGCTTTACAACCGGTATCCGGCTTCGGTCTTCCGCACTCTCTTCCGCGCACACTCCTGCGCCCATCCGTGCGCCTGACTCAGGTTGCGGACCCGCTCAACCAGCCCATGAGCCGCTTCATTCGGCCTTCTCCTGCAAACGCTCCTTCTGGTCGACCGTCAGATGCAGTTCCCGATACTTGCCTGGCGTGATGCCTTCCTTCTTGCGGAAGGTGGCGACGAAATGACTGACATCATTGAACCCCGTCTGCTCCGCCACCTCGCGCAACGCCTTGTTCGGATGCTGCAGCAGGATGCGCTTCGCCTCCCGCAGACGCATCTGGAGAAAATACGAATAAGGGCTCATATCGAACGCTTGTTGGAACAGCTCATGCAAGCCGTGAATGCCCATATTGGCATATTCGGCAATCTCCTGCAGACCGATATTGTCCGCCAGATGCTGCTCCATCCAGTGCAGAATGGGCGCCAGCTTGCGGTAATACTGGGACAATGACGGGCCATTGTTCATCATGCCGAACTTGCGCAACCGCATCAGAAAATGATACAGATCCGATGACACCTCGATATCCGAATGGGATGGGGACCGCTCGATTCGAAGCAGCAAATCAAGGAACAGGTCGTCGAACGACTGGTCATCGCCCTCCTCGTAGTAAATCGAGGTGTTCATGCCAAGCGATTCCATAATGGCCGGAGCCGCTGATCCGCCAAATGTCAGATAGATGGTCGCCCAGCGGTCTGAGGCCGGATAATAGCTGTGCGGGGTGAATGGGGTGAGCAGCACGCCTTGGCCCTTCGTCAACCTGAACGTATCGCCGAACAGCTCGAAGCGGCCTTCCCCATCGAGCGTATGCAGCCAATGGTAGTACGGATAGCCCTCAGGGCGTTCGAAGATGCGCTCCCATGCGCTGTAGCCTATGGATTCGAGAAATAAGGGAAGCCAGCGCTCCATCGGTGTGAACACGTAGCGAATATTCTCATTGCCCCATCTCACGAGCCATCACCATCCGAGTGTTGATCACTCCTAATTATGAATGACGTGCAACACTCGTATCAATAGCCGACCCGTCAGGTTACCCGGAAAGGGTACCCATCATGTCCATGCTTCGAGGCGGTGTGTCTTCCACCGATGATCGTGCTTGTTGGCGCTGCTCCGCCCCTGCGAATCGCTCGCATCAGTCTTGCATGAATGCATCGAGCGAAGGCAGCTTGTTGCCCCGGTAATCAAACAGGGTCAGGTTCGCCCAATTGTTCTCATGTCCCACCGACCATGTCGGCTTGAACGGAATCCAGCACGGTTCCCAATAATACAGACCAAGCCCAAGGCCATCCGGCACCTCCTTGATCCGCCTTATCAGCTCGAGCAACCACTTGCGCTGTCCGTCGACAGACGGCGGGAAGCCCGGATAGATCCACTCCGGCTTGTTGAAGATGAGCGGATGCTCATCCGGCGGCGTCATCGTCCAGGGATAAGCGACCTCAACCGCGACGATCGGTTTCCGGTACCGCACAGCCAGATCGTGCATGTTGGCCGAGAATTCCTCCAGCGTACCGTGCCACCACGGATAATAGGAAAGGCCGATCACATCGTAATCGATGCGGTAAGCCTCCAGCTTGTCATAGAAGTATCGGCTGCCTGCATTGTCACCGCCTCTATCGATATGGATCATCACCGCGATCGGCTTCTCCTCTGAGGACACGGAGCGAACTCCGCGTACGCCGGCGGCGATAAGCGCCATCAGCTGGTCCCACTGCTCCGGCCTGTCATACTCGCCGCTCACCCGGCCCGCATCCCACAGCATGCCATTGGTGATCTCATTGCCGATCTGCACCATGTCCGGGCGCGCCCCGGCTGCATCCAGCTCGCCAAGGAAGGAAGCCGTAAAGGACTCCACCTCCTCGACGAGCTGAGAGAAGCTCAGACTGCGCCATGCCTTTGGCATGAACTGTTTGGATGGATCGGCCCAATAGTCGGAGTAATGGAAATCGAGCAGGAGATGCAGACCCTTGTCCTTGATCCGCCGGGCCATCCGGATCGTCCTCTGCGGGCCGCAGTAATCGAACGCCGGATCATTCCAGACGCGCAACCTTGCGGAATTGATCCCGCTGTCCTTCAGGATATCGAGCACATCGCGCTGCTCGCCGTTATCGTAGTAAGCGCCGCCCTCGCTCTCGATCTCATCGACGAACGAGATATCCGCGCCTTTGATCAGCCTGGTTATCTTCATCACATTGAGCTCCTTTGCATGTTTTCTGTGTTTCATTGTTTCTTTCCGCTTTCCCTCAGGATACACCTGATCATACGCTCCAAACCTGCAGGTGTCGGCCTGGTTTCATCAGCCTTTCGTGCCGCCGGCGGCCAGTCCCGAGATCAGATACTTCTGCAGGAACAGATAGACGGCCGCGATCGGCACGGCGATCAGGATCGCCCCTGCCGCAAACACGGTAAAGTTGCTCGAATACCTCTCATTCACGAATTGGTACAGGCCAACTGCCAGCGTATACTTGCTCTTGTCATGCAGGATGATCGACGGCAGGATGAAGTCGAAGATCGGCAGCATGAAATTGGTCAGCGCCACGATCGCCAGGATCGGCATGATCAGCGGCAGCAGGATGCGGATGAACAGCCGGATCGGCCCCGCGCCGTCGATCTTCGCCGCATCGTCCAGCTCGCGCGAGATCGTATCCATATATCCTTTCACCAGCCAGGCGTTGAACGGGATCTGCCCGCCAACATAGATCAGCACCAGACCGATCAAGGTGTTGAGCAGCCCGATCAGATTCAGGAAGATATAAAGAGCCACCATCGCCATCATCACCGGAAACATCTGCAGCAGCAGAAAGGCGTACATCCCCGATCTGCGCCCGACAAAATCGAACCGCGACAGCGCATAAGCCGTCATCGAGGTGAATATGACGGACAGCAAACTGTTCAGCGTCGATACATACAGCGTATTGCGGTACCAGGTGAGGTAGTTGCTGTCCGGGCTGGTGAACAGCCAGCGGTAATGCTCCAGCGTCGGTTCCTTCGGAAAGATGCTGGTGGAGTACAGGCTCGTGCCCGCGCTGAAGGACAGTCCGATCGCCCAGGCAAGCGGATAGAAGATGATGACGGCCATTGCCCCGATGACCAGGTAGATGCCCGTAACTTCCAGTATCGATCTCATGCGTCTGCTCATCTATTGATCACGCTCCTCCCGGAATGACCTCGTTCTTCGGAACTGGAAGAAAGCAAAGGCGATGACGATCAGCCCGATGATCAACGATATGGCGGCCGCCATATTGTAGTTGTTCGTCGTGAAGGTCAGCTTGTACACCCACGAGATCAGGATATCCGTCCCGCCCGCTGTCTGCCCGCGAACAGCAGGTCCTCCTCCGTTAAACAGATAGATGATGTTGAAATTGTTGAAGTTCGACGTGTACTGAATGATCAACAGCGGCGCTGTGGCGAACAGCACATGCGGCAGCGTGATGTGGCGGAATTTCTGCCAGCGCGACGCGCCATCCACGTCAGCCGCCTCGTAGACATCCTGTGAGGTGCTCTGCAGCACTCCGGTGAACAGTGCGAACAGGAAAGGGAAGCCAAGCCACACCTGGATGCTGATCAGCGCGATCTTCGTATACAGAGGGTCCGTCAGCCACGGGATGGGCGCGATGCGGAGCGCGCTCAGGATCGTGCGGTTGATCGCGCCGAACTGGTCGTTGAACAGCGCTGAGAAGATCATGATCGTCACGAAGCTCGGAACGGCCCAGGGCAGGATCAGGATCGTGCGGATCAGGCGCTTGAAGCGAACCCTTCTGTCGTTCACCAGCACCGCCAGGAAGAGCCCCAGCGCGATCTGCAACGTGGTCGAAACCACGGTCCAGACGAGCGTCCAGGAAAGCACGCTCAGGAACGATTGATTCCAGATCGGCACGGTCACCAGGTTGACGAAGTTGTCGAAGCCCACCCAGTCGACGAGATGGCGCGGCGGCGAATGGTACAGGTCATAGTTCGTGAAAGCCAGCGATATGGCGAACATGAGCGGGAAGATGACCACGAAGATCAGCATGATGAATCCTGGCACAGACAGCAGATAGGGGAAGCTCGCCATATAGGCCTGCTTCATCGATTCGCGCAGCTTCGGCCGCTGCCAGCCGCTGGCGATCCGTTCGGCCTGAACTCTGGCATCCCTGATGTTGAGGATGTAGATCAGAGCCGCGATGGCCAGCATGATCAGCGACAGTAGCCCATAGACCAGCAGGAAGATCGAGTGATCCACCCTCGGGATCGTGCCCAGCGTCGCGATGCCCCACAGACCAAGACCGATGAAGTCCCTGAAGGTGATGATAAAGGCGAGCTCCAGCAAGATCAGGACGATCCCCTTGATGTAGCTGCGATTGTACAGCTGGCCAAGCCCTGCGAACAGCACGGACAGCGTCACAGCGAGCCATGGCTTGTGCGCGCCGTGGCGAACCGCCCGTTCGATATGAATATCCATGATGATACCTCCCCGTACAAGTCAGCGAACCTTGCCGCTGCATACTGGAAGCGAAACGAAGGGAGCGCCGCACGCCGCTGCGCGCTGCAGCCCCCTTCCTGGCACGACACATCAATTGCCATAAGTCTGGATCTGGGCGGCGATCTGTTCGGTGATCTCATCCAGCACGGACTTCGGATCATCCCCCTGAATGATGAAGTCCACGGCCTTATCCATCTCCCACACCGCACTCATCTCCGGTATGTTCGGCATCGGGATGCCGCTTGCGATCTGGGCGACGAATCCGGCATACAGCGGATCACCGATGTTCTGTTGCGCCTCAGGATGCGCGGGAATCTCGCCCGTCTCCTCGTAGTAGATGTCGCCGCTGCTCTCGCTCGTCAGATACAGCGCCAGTTGCTTCGCCCATGACGGATGCTTCGAATAGGAGGAGATGAACCACGACTTCACGCCGACGAAGGACGTCGCCGGCTTGCCGTTCACCGTCGGGATCGCAGCCGTTCCGAGCTTGTCGCCGAGCTGATCCGCATATGGCTTCATCGCCCACAGCCCATTGATCACCATGCCGACCTTGCCCTCCAGGAACAGCGTGTCCATGATATCGATCGTCATCGTCGGCGGGATGCTGTTGTCCTGGATGAATCTGGCGAAAGCGGTCATCCCCTGAACCGTGCCTTCATGGTTCAGACCGAGATCCTTCGGATCATATTTGCCGTTCGTCTCGCCGAATATATAGCCTCCATAGTTCGTGATAAACGGAATCGTATAATAGAAATCCGGCACCATCAGGAATGCGTACTGATCATTGGCCACATCCGTCAACCGTTCAGACAGCTGCGCCACCTCCTCCAGAGCAGCGGGCACCCGGTCGAGCAACCCCTTGTTGTAGAACACGGCATACGTCTCGATCGAGATCGGGAAGCCGTAGATCTCTCCCTCATACTGAACGGCGCTGATCGCCGCGTCGCTGTATTGGGCCAGTTCCTCCTCCGACAGGTCGAGCGGCTCCGCCAGTCCTTGCACGACGATATCCCCCAGCCGGTCCTGCGGCTGATAGAACAGATCCGGTCCATTGCCGGCCGGTGCTGCGAGCGCGAGCTTCTGCACCTGTTCGGAGCCGGTGACCGGCACGACCTCCACCGGGATCCCCGTCTCTTGCGTGAACGCTGCGGCGAGACGCTCGACAGCGGCCACATGCTTGGCATCATCATTGGACCAGACGATCAGCTTGTCCGGCTTGTCGGATGCCGGGCTGCTCCCGCCGTTTGTCTGCTGGCGTTCCCCGCCGCTGTTATTCCCCGCGTCAGCCCCATTGGATGCCCCGCTCCTGTCCGGCGCACATGCTGCCAGCGCGAACACGAGCATGCTTGCAAGCAAGTATGCGATCCATCTTTTCATACTTATGGATTCCCCCTTCGCTTTGACCTAGCAAAATTATAAAACGCTTACAAACCATGATATATATAAAAAAACTTGGCGCGGCATATAATATTCTTCTGCCTGTCAAACCTGCCAACACCCTCTTCCCACTCGGCAAAAGCAGAGAGCAGCCTGCGCGGACCTGGCCCGCCAGGCTGCCCTCTTTGCCTGCGACGGTTGATTAAAGGATGGACACCCCAACATCCCGAAGCAGACCTGCCAAGGTCCGCCCCCGGATGATCATCGTCAGCTCGTTCGCCTGAACTGGCTGTTGTACAGGTCGTGGTAGAAGCCCTTCTGCCGCAGCAGCTCGTCGTGTGTTCCCCGCTCGATGATCGAGCCGTGGTTGATGACGAGGATCTGATCCGCCTCGCGGATCGTCCCCAGCCGGTGCGCGATGACGAAGCTCGTGCGCCCGCGCATCAGCTTGCGCATCGCCGTCTGGATGTGCATCTCAGTGCGCGTGTCGATGCTGCTCGTCGCCTCGTCCAGGATGAGGATCGCCGGGTCAGCGAGCACCGCCCGCGCGATCGTCAGCAGCTGCCGCTGCCCCTGGCTCAGGTTCGCGCCGCCTGCGGTCAGCATCGTATCATAGCCCTGCGGCAGCTTCCGGATGAAACCGTGGGCATTGGCGAGCTTCGCCGCTTCCTCCACCTCTTCGTCCGTCGCGTCCAGCCGACCGAAGCGGATGTTCTCGCGGATCGTCGCGGAGAACAGATACGCATCCTGCAGCACGAAGCCGATGCGGCTGCGCAGGCTGTCCTTGTCGATCTCGCGGATGTCGATGCCGTCGATCGTGATGCGGCCGGAGTCGATCTCGTAGAACCGCGTGAGCAGGTTGATGATCGTCGTCTTGCCCGCGCCCGTCGGCCCGACCAGCGCGATCATCTGGCCCGGGCTCGCCTTCAGCGACACATGCTTCAGGATCGGGTTGCCCTTCTGGTAGCTGAACGACACATCCTCGAACACCACCTCGCCGCGCACCTCATCCAGTTGGCGCTGTCCGGCGTGCCGTTCGTACTCCGACTCCGTGTCGATCGTCTCGAACACGCGCTCGGCGCCTGCGATCGCGGACTGCACCAGGTTGAACTGGTTCGCCAGGTCATTGAGCGGCCGCTGGAATTGCTTCGAATACTGCAGGAAGGCCACGACCACCCCGACCGACGTCCAGCCTTTCAGCGCCATCCAGCCGCCAAATGCTGCCATCAGCGCGAAGCTCATGTTGTTCAGCATGTTCATCGCCGGGCCGACGGTGCCCGAGAAGATCTGGGCGCGGATGCTCGCCTCCGTCAGCGTGCGGTTGATCTCGCCGAACCGCTCAAGCGCCGCCTGCTCCCGGCGATACACCTTCACGACCTTCTGCCCGGAGATCGTCTCCTCGATGAAGCCGTTCAGCTCGCCCAGATGCTGCTGCTGTTTGCTGAAATATTGCCTCGTCCAGCCGGCGACGAATTTCGTGAACAGCATGACCAGCGGGATCGTCACCATGCTGACCAGCGTCAGCCAGATGTTGAGCGAGACCATGATCGCGACCGCCCCGATCAGCGACAGCACGCTGGAGATGAGCTGGGTGACGCTCTGGTTCAGGGTGCCGGAGACGTTCTCGATATCGTTGGTGGTGCGGCTCATCAGTTCGCCGTGCGTCCTGGTATCGAAGAAGCGGAGCGGCAGCACCTGCAGCCGGGCGAAGAGATCCCGTCGCATCTCCTTCACCGATTGCATCGATACCTTGACCATGATGAACTGCTGCAGCCAGGTGAACAGGGACTGACCGGCGTAGACGGCGAGCAGGAGGATGCCGATCCGCACGAGTCCCGGATAGTCTCCGGGGATGATGTAGTCGTCCACGGCGGAACCCAGGAGATAGGGAGCGATCAGCGAGCAGACCGTGGTGATGATCGTCGCGAGCAGCACGCCGATCAGACCGATGCGGAAGCCTCTCAGGTATTGCCAGATGCGGCCCAGCGTCTGCCAGGCATTCTTCGGCTTGGCCCTGGTCATGACGAAGCCCCTGGGGCCTCCGCCCCTCATGCTGAGATCAGGCGGCGGGGGCGGCATCGGACGGCCGGACTCAGGATTGGCCATGGCTCACTTCCTCCTTCCCGAGCTGGGATTCGTATATCTCCTGATAGATCTTGCTCGTGGCCAGCAGCTCCGCATGCGTTCCCGCATCCGCCAGCCTGCCCTGATCGAGCACGAAGATCCTGTCCGCGTCCATGACGGACGAGATGCGCTGCGCGATCAGGATGCTCGTGCAGCCTCGCATCAGCTCGGCGAGCGCCCGCTGCAGCCGCGATTCCGTGCCCATGTCGATCGCGCTCGTGCTGTCGTCCAGGATGAGGATCGGCGGCTGGAGGACGAGGGCGCGGGCGATGGCGAGCCGCTGCTTCTGGCCGCCGGACAGGTTGACGCCGCGCTGCCCGAGCATCGTATCATAGCCATCCGGCAGCCGGCTGATAAAATCATGCGCCTGCGCTGCCTTCGCTGCCGCGATCACCTCTTCATCGGTGGCATCGGGCTTGCCGTAGCGGATGTTGTCGCGGATCGTGCCGCTGAACAGGATCGTCTCCTGCAGCACGATGCCGATGCTCCGGCGCAGCGACTCGAGATCGTGCTCCCGCACATCCACCCCGCCCACGAGCACGGCGCCCTTCGTCACGTCATAGAGTCGCGGGATCAGCGCGACGAGCGATGACTTGCCCGAACCGGTGGCGCCGATGATCGCCACCTTCTGCCCCGGCTCGATGGTGAAGCTGACATCATCGAGCGCCAGCTCCGACTCCGGGCCATAGGAGAAGCTGACGTGGCGGAATTCGATCCGTCCCATCCGTTCATCCGCCGGGAGGATCACCGCCCGTTCCTGGCTGCGGATCTCCGAAGTCGTATTCATCACTTCCAGGATGCGGTCGGCGGACACCTTCGCGCTGGAGATGCGGACGAGCATCATCGCCACAGCCGACAGCGCGAACAGCACCTGGGTCACATAGTTGATGAAGGCGACGAGACCGCCGACCTCGAACGAACCGTCGATCGCGTCCCTGCCCCCGAGCAGGAGCACGGCGATGATGCTGACGTTCAGGATCATCGTCAGGATCGGCATATTGATCGCCACGAGCCGCTGCGCCTTGATCGCCACATCGGTATAGTCATCGTTGGCGCGGCCGAACCGATCCTTCTCGAAGCTGGCCCTGACGAATGCCCTGGAGACGCGCATGCCGGCCAGATTCTCCTGCAGGACGGTATTCACCCGATCCAGCCGCCGCTGCACCTTGGCGAACATCGGCAAGGTCAGGCGGATAAGCGAGAACATGACGATGAACAGGATCGGGATCGAGATCGCCAGGATGAGCGCCAGCTTCGGGCTGATGATCACCGCCATGACGATGCTGCCGATGGCCAGGAGCGGCGAGCGGACGAAGATGCGCAGCAGCATCTGCACCAGCATCTGCAGTTGCACGATATCGTTGGTCAGCCGCGTGATCAGCGAGCCCGTCTTCAGCTCATCCAGATTGCGGAACGAGAACGTCTGCACATGTTGAAACAGGTCTTGCCTCAGGTCTGCGCCGAAGCGCATCGAGGCGATGGATGAATAGATCGCGCAGCCCACACCGCCGACGATGCCGATGAGCGCGACGATGATCATGAGCACGCCGGTCTTGCCGATATGCCGGATATCGCCTGTCATGACACCGTTGTCGATGATGCTGGCCATCAGCATCGGCTGGAGCAGGTCCATGACCACCTCCAGCAGCATCAGCAGCGGGGCCAGCAGCGCCGCCTTCCAGTGGGGCCGCAGATAAGCAAGTAACTTAATCATTCTGCACCTCGTTATGCGTCTCTTTATGATGGGTATGCTCCGGTCGACGCTGCCTGTCGTGCCCAGGCTTCATCGAGCGAACGTTGTGCTTGATGCGAGCGAGCAAGCCGCGCAGCGTAACCAGTTCCTCCTCGGTCAGCCCGGAGATGGCTTGCTGCTCCAGTCTGTCCAGCGTGTCCCTTACGACCTGCAGGGTCTCGAAGCCCTTGTCCGTCAGATAGATGCGCGAGACCCGTTGATCCATCGGGTCAGCCTCACGGCGCACCAGGCCGTTCTTCTCCATGCGGTTGATCATCACCGTCAACGTCGCCGCCTTGACATCCAGCTGTTCGGCGAGCTCCCTCTGGCTCTGCCCGTTCCTCCTGGCCAGCGAGAACATCAGCGGAGGCTGCCCGGGGTATACGTCATATTCGCGGAGCTCTGCGTGAATATGGTTAAAATAATGCCTGCTGATATGATGCAGCATGGCCATCAAGGATCGATCTCGACCATGCGGAGACATCCCACTCCCCCTTCCCACATTTAATTAGCCAGCTAACATTTAGCCGACTAACTATTAAGCTACTCCAATCCGTCTTCCTTGTCAATTTCTTCGTCTTTTCCAAAAACAAGTCCGCAGCACCATCATCCATATGCCATATTATGATAAAATTGTATGTATCCAGCCAACCCAACGTTCGAAGCGAACTTGAACAGGGCGCATGCGCCAATCACTGTCCCGTCATGGAGGGTACCATGTCATCCGATCTTCTGTTTCTGGCGATCACACTGGTTCATCAGATCATCACTTTCATCCTCTTCAAACTGAAGCAAAGCTGGGTCCGCTACTGCATCCTCACCTTCCTGGACGCGTTGGTCGTCATCAGCTTCATCTCATATTACAGCTATCGCCTCTATCAGATCCACCACCGGTTCCCGGAGCTTCCCCCGGATTGGTCAGTGAACCTGTTGTTCATCGCGATCTACCTCTTCGTCATCATCAAGGTTGCTCTTGACAACAGGAAGTACCGCAAGGAGCTGGAGCAGCCGCTGAACCAGCCGAGCCATGCCGCACGGACGACGACAGGATCGGACGCCCTCGCCCCGCCTATAAATCGGGTAGGAGGCTACCCATTAGTTGAGTAGCCGACCTCCCACACCACCGTACGTACCGTTCGGTATACGGCGGTTCCCAAGTTTACGTAGTGACTTGTCG
>Ga0065720_1020080_pt1 | contig 17118 bp, 7 predicted proteins | sample Thericmetagenome_FD_59107 | JGI IMG/M metagenome (GOLD analysis project Ga0065720, IMG submission 59107) | Thermophilic microbial communities from the Joint Bioenergy Institute, California, USA of rice/straw/compost enrichment - eDNA_2 v2... | ecosystem: Engineered > Solid waste > Grass >... | reverse complement strand
ACCTCCCCGCTCCCCGTTCTCCCGGTGCCCGGTTCGACTGCCACGCCCACCACACCCCCTCAACCTTCACCCCGTCACGATGGCCTTATCCGTTCCATTGCCCATCGACGGATGCTCCTCCACTTCCGAGACTGGAACACGGCCGCATCTTCCCGTTCTGCGTGTGCGGAGGTAGGCAGGCAGAGAGTCAAGCTGAATGGCGAAGTTGCGTCGCGGCTAGCCTTGTGCTGCAACTGAGAGAGTACCATCCCCTTGGCGAGTAGTATAGTGTTCATGGGTTAATTCGCTCGACAGATTGCTGCATCCGCCATCCGCCTCTCCGGGGCCCGGGATAGGCACGACGAGTTCCAAGAATGCATCTCTCCACGAGAGTCGACCTCGCAACGTCTCGTCTCGCCGGCCCTTCTGTTCTAGGAAGTCATGCCAGCGTCTCACTGCACTCTGCTTGCCCGGGTTTCATCGTCAAGATACAAGCACCTCGGCGCCGTCACTGGCAGTATTACCGATTCAGAAAGGCTCTGCACTCTGTTCCTCTCGCGTTGCGTTCGCTGGCCCTGTGTCTGCTGCACTGCTGCCGAATGTTTGGTTCAGTGGCTCTCGCGGTGTCGCGCCAAATTTACGGAAGAAGTGAAGGATAAATGAAGAATATATTAACTCGGGACCACACGGCCTTTATAGCTCGCCTCACCAGCGTGCCATTGCCACTACAATTCGCTGCTTCCCGTGGGGCTTTCCTGCAACTGACGTGGTGTTTGGCTCCGCGCCGAGACTCTCGTTACCGTTCATGAGGGGGGTTATGTTGTGTGGAGGCGCCGGTATCCTGTCGTGGGAGTTCTTTTTATAGAAACGGTGGTGTCGAGGTGATGTCAGTTGCCTTCTTGTGGTTCCAATCAAGCTAAGGTCGCTGATTGATGCCGCTTGTCGTCGGGTTTAACGGTTCTTGGGCTTTGTGCATGGGGAACATGCATTTTGCCTGTGCTAGCGTCGTCCGGAACCAGAATGCTGACTGACATTGGGGCAGACTAGAAGACAGCGACAACTAGACTAAGTTGCTATTCTCGAGCATGCCTTGATCGATCTCATGCAAGAATTACTAAATCAGCTTCTTAAGGTAAGACTACTAGGCAAGCATTGGTAAGATCTTGCCTGTTTCTCTACTGGACCCCAATCCCGTCTTCATCGAGAACTCATCAAAGGGGAAGCCGGAGCAGTTGGGCTACCCCACTTCCAGATTCAACAACGTTTCTATTTTTGTTTCCTATTTGGGTCCGCCAGGGGTCGTTATTAAGCTTAATTGAGCCCCCCACAAAACGTCTCTCGAGGGGGGCTCACTCCGGATGTCGACGGCATCTTGCTAAACCTCGGTGTCTTCGATCAGGCAGAGGGCTTAGGTCGCTGTGGTCTGTGATTGATGCGGCTGTAGATGGTGAGGTCATGCGGTATGTTCTGCAGCTTACTGGGAAATTGTGCAGATGGCGAGAGAAAGCAAGCGATCTCGTTGATGGCTCGGGAACAAGACGAGCATTTCGAACTGCCAAGCTGTCTGTTGCGCGAGCCGGAACAGTTCGGTGACATCGCTGTGGACAACTGTCAATCAGCCGTTTTTCGTACCCTGGATTAACCAGCCCCTGCCTGGCGTAGCCAAGGACCAAACGTTTTGTTTATCCTGTTCCGCGGGGTGAGGAACATCAAACTCCGAAGTTTACCTGCTCAGGTAAGTTTGGCAACTGGCTGCGAACACGAAGTTTTGGCCGTAGAAAAGGGCTGCAATTCTTCCGGTAATGTTTATTATCGCACACGAGCCAATGGGAACAATTTTGTTTCCTATATACTCTATATCCATTGTCAAAAGAGTTTTTCGATCGATAGAAATGTTCTTCTCTCTTGTCGTTGGAGGCTCGGCGCATGTCTCAACGTTCCATGGTTCGCATCCAGGATCAGCATCCCCGATGCAACCTCAGTTAACCTGGCGACAGGGCTAGGGTTCCACCAATGGCAGGTACTTCGGACAATCAAGTCCCGTCGATGGACCATTCTATGCTCTCAGGTTAGAGCGAGAGCAATGGACAGCTCTGTTTCGAAGTTGTTAATGTTCAGGCTGTTTATTTGGATAGGTGCCAACATAGGGTTGGCGTTAAGCGTCATTCCTGACGACGACGGGGCGTTATCTATGTTTGCTGAGGGGTTGAGTAAAATCTAGTTCCCCGCACTCTTGACGATGGCCGGCAGCCCGGAATTCGGGTACCGAGTGCTCACCAAGACCGTAAGAACGACTTGAGGCTCCTGTTCAAGCAAGCTCTCGAAGGTCTCAATGGCAACCACTTGCATGAACCTGCAGCGAGGCTCCTAGTTTGCCACAGCTCAGCATCAGCAAAGACATTTAGATTCCATTCCTCAGCTGTTAGGATTTTCACCTTCCCTAAGTCTTCTAGTATCCTCTAGCTCTGCTCGATACGAACCATCCGTCCTCGCTCGCTTCTCTGACCAACTGGGGAAATCTGCCTCTCTGGTACCGGGCACTGCCTAGCTCGATACCGCAACGTTCTCATGGTACCTTGACAGTCATTCTATATACTATATACAGATCTAAGAATAGTAGCAGAATAGATTAACCGGAGGGGTATGTCACTACCCTCTAGTCTAACGGCCAGACAAGCAGAAAAAAGAACCCGGATACTTTAAGAGTGGTGTAACCATGTTGGCATCGAGTAGGGTGATTTTGGCTTTCTCTACCTAGGTGAGTAACCTGTGTTCTATATTGTCAGAGAGGGACGTCTGGTTGTATCCCGACTGGGATGGAGGGCTTCGATGATGACATGCATAGAGCTCTAGAGTCAATTACTACTCCATTTATTTATCTACATTGACAACGCAGTTATGACAAACACTTGATGAAGTAGACGGAATCAAGTCTTTACCACCCAGCCACCAACTTTCTTGAGCTTAACAACCCCCTAGGCTATTTAAAACCCTGGGGCAGCTCGCAGTAGTACGTACCTTTCCTCCAACAAGCGCGAGATCTCCGACCTTGTGCCCAACAGCACTGAATTGCTGCAATAACGGGTGATCGCTGGCTTGCCATGCGGAGATGTTTCCCGTTCCTGCACTAGTCGGCGTCCACGTACCTGGATTTGCCATCCAGGCACCGGAGGCGGGGTCCTGGAATCCGACGTCTTGGGTTGCTGTCGAGAAGGGGTCTAGAAGGCTTCTAAAGTTAGAAGCTTTGGTGAGTTCTCTACTTGAGGTCACGAGGGGGGGGGGGTAATCTGTCAGATATTCTTTATTCTTTTGTCCTCCTTTCGGCTATCTAAGCGCCTGCAAGGCCTGAGGTGAGTTGATATATTTCTGACAAACAAGAGTGTCATAAATTTGAGTAAGAATTTGCTACAACTGAGCAAACCACTATTGAGTTCCCTCAAGATACAACTCGAGGGGTGCCAATCAACTCACCCGCACAACCCAAACCCACATCCAACTCCCATTTCCACCCAAACCAAGCGGCTGTGCCCCCCTCGGCCCGCGGCGCCACACCCAAGACACGTTGAACCCGCATGTTTGCCTCCCCTTGGCTCCAGCCAGGTGGTCCTCTGTCTACAAATATAGCATCGTTCACATCCTCTTCTCGGTTCGTTCCCGAAAGGCCTGACCTTTTTCTCCTTTCCCCGCATCTCTATGGTAGGAGAGGGGTCCTGGGCTGGGTAAGGAGGGGAAAATAGATGAAATGCGGAGCGGTCGCTGCAGGATACTGCGGAGTGGTTCATGCATGCAAAGGCGGAAACGTTTTCTCTGAGCCCTCCCGGTTTACTCTTCTTCCGTCATCAAGTACGTCACATGAAGCGGGAAGGAGGTAAAGGGCCCGAAGATGCTCACATGAGCAGTGGCTTTGGTACAGGGCAATCTATGCCTCTTGGCCTGCATCTCATAGATGTTTTGAGCTGAAAGTTCAGTGCTGAAGCTTATTTTGCAGACATCATGAGAGACGGTGAGCGAGATGTCCCCGAAGTTCCTTTCTCAGTCCCTCCAGTTCACTCTTCCAGACGGATTCTAGGAGTTTACTTGCTTTTACCTTTTGCCTTACCCCTGTTCTTACAGCGACGACAATGAAAACTCATCTTGTTTTTTTTTTTCAGCCAATTGACTGATCTCAACTTACCGGTCTGTGTTGTTTTTCTCATGAGCCCGTGAATCCCTGATGGCAAGAGTGGCACAGCTTCTCAACAATCAGCCACCCTGACGTCACTTATCAAGTCACAAAGCCATGGCACAAGTTTCATGCCCAAAAATACATTCTTCCTAAACACAACCCGTCACTTAAACCCAACAAAACGTCATGATCAACATGATAACAGCACATAATATACATACACATCCTACTACACACCACTCTCCTATCACACTACACACTTACTTCCCCTCAACCAGATCCAGGATACCCTGAAGGTTGATGCTCTTAGGCCGCTCGATGGGCAGACCCAGAGCACGATCCCAGATGAGCTGAGCGAGCGGGCCAAGACCACGTGAGACACCGAAGGTGGCGGTGTAGTACAGGGTTTCAGTGAAGCCGTAGTGGTGGAAGAGGACACCGGACGACGAGTCGACATTCGGGTAGGGGTTCTTGGTCTTGCCGTGCTCCTTGAGGACCTCAGGGGCAATCTTGGAATTGCGCAGGACGAGCTGGAAGACGGGGTCGGCAGCGATGCGTGGGCGGGAGGCGGCGTAGTCCATAAGGGCCTCGAAGCGCGGGTCAGGCTTGCGCAGGACGGCGTGGCCGTAGCCGGGCACGACACGGCCGCTGTTGAGGGTCTGCCAGAGGTAGTTGCGGATATCTTCGTCGGTGTAGTTCTCCGGGATGGCCTCCTTCATTTGGAGGATCCAGCGGAGCACCTCCTGAGCGGCGAGACTACAAACTGTTAGCGGATGAACAACCTGGAGCATCTGATGAAGCGGAACCTACCCATGGAGAGGACCAGCCAGACCCTGGAGACCGGCACTATAGCTCAGGAAGGGGTCGCTGAGGGCGCTGCCGACCAGATGAGTGGTGTGGGCAGAGACGTTGCCACCCTCGTGGTCACCGTGGAGGGCGAGGTAGAGACGGAGCAGGTCCTGGAAGTCCTCGTTCTCCTTGCCGGCCTTGCCGAGCATGGCAGCAAAGTTGTAAGACCAATCCTGCTCCAGATCGACCTCGCCGGGAAGAGCACCGCCGCCCTTGTAGGTGTTGTGGTAGATCTTAGCAGCGATGGTGGGCAGCTTGGCCAGCAGGCTGATGCAGTCGTCGAAGGTAGGCTCCCAGTAGTCAGCCTTACTTAGGCCCTTCTCGTAGGCCTTGGCGAACTTGGAGGTGTGGTTGAGGGCTGAGACGGCGATGGCGAACTGGGTCATGGGGTGCAGGTCCTTGGGGAAGTTGTCGATCATCTTGTTGACGAACTCGGGCAGCTGAGCCTGCTCAGCGAGCTCCCGGGAGAACTGCCGGACCTGGTTGACCGAAGGCACCTTGCCGGTCAGAAGCAGCCAGAACATGGCTTCGGGCAGCATCTCAGTGCCGGTCTTGCCCTTGGGCAGCTCCTTCTGGCAGTCCTTGATGGTACGGCCGTGGAAGCGGATACCCTCATTGGCGTCGAGCACACTGCCCTCCCAGACCATGCACTTGAGGCCGCGCATGCCGCCAATGGTGTTCTCGACCTTGAGCTCGCCGATGACCTTGTCGCTGTGGGCCTTGACCTTCTTGAGGAGCTCGCGCTTCTCGGGGATGATCTCCTTGAGCGTGGTCTTGAGGTCGGGCTCAGCGGTGGCGTAGGTCCGGCGGCCAGCCGCACGGGCGCTAGCGACGACGGGCTGGTCGCAGGGTTAGCATTATTAGCCATTTTGAGGACGGAGATGAAGATGATGATAATGCTGAGGGAGAAGACGTACGCGCAGGGCACCGCCAAGAGCGCGGGTGGTCCTGATGCTGGAAGCCATTATGTTTGTGTATAAGTCTGGTCTGGATGGGCTGCCGCTTTGAGAAGACCTTGGCGACTGCTGAGCTGGCTCAAGTCAGATTGCTTGGAGAAGACGGGGTATAAGTAAAATTACGGCAGCACTGGCGGTTTATTTGGTGGCCGAAGACGGCGTTTTGTAGGGACTCGGGTAGGGTCCGGGTGATGCTGCAGTCCGTGGGGGAGCTGGAGACCAGGGAGGGCTGGGCTGAGCCGAGACCGCTAGAGCGCGGCGCGGGGAAGCTGGCTGCAGGCACTGGGCTCAGTGGCCTGCTTTGCTTGTGCTTGGGTCTGTTGGCTGCCAAACGGCCGGGAGACACAGAGATCGGGTCAGAGGGCTGATCAGTGATCACTGCCTGCCCAGTCTGGTAATCTATGTCAATATTCTACAACGGTTTTGCAACCGAAGTCCAGCGTGGATTGACAGTCTTTACCCTACTCATTTACCGCAAGCTGTTTCCCCTTACTATTCTCCCGCACAAGCTTGAGGGGGCCAACCTGACCGTGATGTCACGCTTTCAGCCGAGGAAAGCCGTGGTTGCCCCGCCTCAGCGATGGTTTCCCCGGACAAACGGTTCTGCGGGGGCGGGAAAGCCAATTGACCAATCAAAGGCAATAACACCACATGCATGGCCCTCGGCTTTGCAGTGGCCTGCGGTTGGTCAGCAGGCTGGATGGGTGGGGCCGTCGCGCGGCTCGCCGTGTCAACCTCTTTCCTTGTGAGTGCTTTCTTCAACACATGCTCCATCCTGTGTGGCTGCCAGCTGCCGGCAGCAGGTTTGTGAAGTTCCACATCCCCGAACGGCGAGCAGGTGCCAGGGCAACAGCCAGGGCAATTGGCAATTGAGGGTAAGAAAGAACAACCAGCCCACTTTTTCCATAGTAGGAGAGCGACGTCGATAGGGAAGTGCGACACCGGCCCCAAGCATCTTCTAGCTTCCTGGTCCCCGGGCTGCTAAAGCCTCGTCTTGACTCAGCGACTTCGCCGACTGCGGCCCTCGTAATTTCGTCGGAGCGCGAGTGGCGTCATCGCCGTCGATCTTACATATTACCATCCTTGTCCGGTTTGGGAGTCTTGTCTTGGGTTTTGGATTTGTGATCATTGTTTTGTGATCATTTTCTCACCTCTTACCCTCGCTTCCAGATCCATTCCGCGTCTTGCCCTCAGCCCTCGACCTCGCTGCCCTCCACATTCCAGGGCATCTAGCATCTCAGCGGGATACTCACCCGCTACCATCAGCGCCTGATGCTCCGCTCCGTCGTCCCTCGTGTCCCCAGGCGGGCCTTCCGGCCGCTGTCCGCCCTCAAGGCTCCGATCCGGCCAGCAACTGCCCCCATCTCTCTCCGACTTCTCTCGACAACCGCCAGGATGGCTTCTCTCCCTCCCGTTGAGCCGCCCATCTCGACGTCCTTCCCCTCCGAGGCCTACCAGCTGCTGCCCGAGCAGCAGAAGGCCGGCGCGGCCGAGGATGCCCTGATGCAGGAGCAGATCAAGCAGGTCGAGGCTTGGTGGGCATCTCCGCGCTTCGCCGGTATCAAGCGCGACTGGACCGCGGCAGATGTCGTCAGCAAGCGTGGCTCGCTGCAGCAGAGTTACCCCAGCTCGGTCATGGCTCGCAAGCTGTGGAACCTCATTCAGGAACGCATGGCTGCCGGCCAGCCCATCCACACTCTCGGTGCTATCGACCCTGTGCAGATGACCCAGCAGGCCCCCCACCAGGAGGTGCTGTACATCTCGGGCTGGGCTTGCTCTTCCCTGCTGACGACAACCCATGAAGTGTCTCCCGACTTTGGCGACTACCCTTACAACACTGTCCCCAACCAGGTGCAGCGCCTGTTCAAAGCACAGAGCATGCATGACCGCAAGCACTGGTTCTTGCGGTCCAAGATGACCCCTGAGGAGCGCGCCAAGACTCCCTACATCGACTACTTCCGTCCCATCGTTGCTGATGGTGACACTGGCCACGGCGGTCTGACGGCCGTCATGAAGCTGGCCAAGCTGTTCGCCGAGAGCGGCGCGGCTGCTGTCCACTTCGAGGACCAGATGCATGGCGGCAAGAAGTGCGGTCACTTGGCTGGCAAGGTGCTGGTTCCGACTAGCGAGCACATCAACCGGCTCAAGGCCGTCCGCTTCCAGTGGGATGTGATGGGCACCGAGAACCTGGTGATCGCCCGTACCGACTCTGAGAGCGGTAAGCTCCTGTCGTCCTCGATCGATGTCCGCGACCACGAGTTCATCCTCGGCGTGGCTGATCCCTCGGTCCGCTCCATCGCCGAGACTCTCGCCGAGATGGAGGCCAAGGGCGCTTCTGGCGCTGAGATCGACGCCTACGAGGCGCAGTGGGTGAAGTCGACGAAGCTGGTGACCTTTGACGAGGCTGCCGTTGCCCATTTCGAGCGGAACGGTGTTCCTCAGGCTAAGATTGACGAGTACCTGGCTAAGGTGCGCGCCGACCGTGACATGGGTATCACCGCCCGCCGCGCTCTTGCCGATGCCGTCACCCCTGGCAACCCTGTCTATTGGTCCTGGGACGTCCCACGCACTCGGGAAGGCTTCTACCACTTCAAGAACGGTATGGCTGCGGCCACCAAGCGTGCGCTGGCCTTCGCTCCGTATGCCGACATGCTCTGGGTTGAGACTGGCGACCCGAATGTTCAGGTCTGCCGTGACCTGGGCCGCGCGGTGCGCGACAAGTTCCCTGGCAAGCCGCTCGTCTACAACCTGTCGCCCTCGTTCAACTGGATGGCGCACGGCTTCACAGAGGAGACACTCAAGAGCTTCGTCTGGGACATTGCCAAGGAGGGCTTCGTTCTGCAGCTCGTCAGCTTGGCTGGTCTGCACTCGACTGCTACCATCAGCAGCGAGCTGGCTAGGAAGTTCAAGGAGGAGGGCATGAAGGCGTATGTGGACCTTGTGCAGAAGCGGGAAAAGGAACTCGGTGTCGATGTGCTCACGCACCAGAAGTGGAGCGGTGCCAATTATGTTGATGCTGTGCTGGGTCACATTCAGAGCGGTAGCTCGGGCAGCAAGAGTATGGGTGAGGGTAATACGGAAAATCAATTCGTGTAAAGGAAGTGTTTGTATATATAAGAAAAAGGCATGATTGGCGTTTTGGGTACGGAATAGCTTTGGTATCTCAACGTAACGCACCATATACAGTCATATCGTCGTGAAGTACTTTACAGCTCTACTCGTCCAGCTTGTCCTTCAGGGCATTGTTCACCGGCGCCGGCGCCGCAGGCCCCTCTGCTGTCACATAGGCCTTGGTCATACCGCCATCCACGACGAAGTCAGCCCCGTTAACGAAACTGCTCTCGTCGCTAGCCAGGAACACAACCGCATGCGCCTGCTCAACTGCCTCACCAAACCTGCCGGTAGGGAAGTGCACCGTCCTGCGCAGCCGCTTAGCCTGGTCATCACCAAGCCAGTCTTGTAGCAGCGGCGTATTCAGCGGCGCTGGGCAAAGCGCATTGAACCTGAAGCCCTCCCGAGCATGCACAATGGCCAGCTCCCTTGTCAACGCCAACACTGCGCCCTTGCTGGCGGTATACGCCAGCTGCGGCGTGGCCGACCCAACCAAGGCAACCACGCTCGCGGTATTGATAATCGACCCCTTGGTCTTCTTGTTCCGGCGGAGGGCCAAAACAGCGTGCTTGCAGCCGTACCACACGCCCTTAACGTTGATGTTGTGAGTTAGGTCCCAGATGGCCTCAGGCGTGGACAGGGCGTCGCCGTCTTGCGCGTGCATGATGCCTGCGTTGTTGAAGATGACATCGAGGCCGCCCCAGGCGTCGAGGTATTCTACTGCGTGTTGGACGTCGGATTCTTTGGAGACGTCGACAACCTGGAACAAAAGTTAGGAGAGGGAAAACGGGAGGAAGAGAGGGAGCAGAGGGGGTGCGTACCATAGGCTCAACACGTCCATGGTTCGGGACGAGTTGCGTCACCTTGGCCACAGCGCGCTCCAGAGCCTCGGCCGAGATATCGGCCATGAGGATGTTGGCGCCTTCTTTGGCGAAGAGGATCGAGGTTTCGAGGCCGATGCCACTACACCTTGTCAGTGACTTCATGCCTTGGGCTCGTGGATAGGAAAAGCGGGGACGATCCCGTGGTGATACTCAGGGGCAGAACAGGGATAGGGATAACTTACCCGGCGGCACCGGTGATGACGGCGTTCTTGCCAGCGAGACGGCCACGGGGAGCAGACATTGTTCTTTTTTTTTCGGTCAAGAAAAGGACTGTTGAGGTTATGGAGTGCTGGTGTTGAAGGGCTGATGAAGCTTGTTTGATGTTGAACCCCGGCTGATGACTGTACTTGGGCCGGATGATGGTGGGAGTGAGGGGCAACGGCACTGATAAGCGCAGATAAGACCTGGATAAAGAACAACCCTGGACAGCTCCAAGGGATCCCCAGCGCAATGTTTCACTCTAAAGCCAGCCAAAACGTTCCGGATTCTGTCAAGCTAATTACCTGACTAACAAGCGGTCAGATCATACTCAGGTCACGAGAGCATCCTCAGCTGCATCAATAACGCTGGATGGAAACAGAGGTCACCGTGGGGACGACGCCTACGAACCCACTTCGACGCCCCGTTGCCCCGTGCCACGCGGCGCCGACAACTGCCCGATGATGGGGGTCCGGGTCCAGCGGCGGCCCACTGGAGGACATTTTGTTAGCGTTCGAGATTACCTACCTTAATTTTCTAGTCAAAGGCTCGCCTTTTGGAATAGAAGCTACAGTGTTCGTCTGAATTGACTTATAACGGCTGGCAACTGGATTCACTCCTGAACCCTTATGCAGTCTTCAATGTTGCTTATCGACAACATGAATCTGACTTACACGGTCAACCCTAACCCTTATGTTGCTGTGCTCCTAGGCGTATATGCTTTTTGACTGGAGATGTTGCTTAAATACCGAACAGAAATTGGATAAGATAGCTCACAGCAACATTCCTTTGTTCTAATTGTCATCATCTTTCCACATCTCAAGTTGAATCCACATCCACACCTTCAGCCGAACACCAATCGGTAGATTCAGCGGGGACTGCAATCTGTCTGCCGCTGCCTATGACGCATGACCCCACAAGAGCTTCGATGAGTTCTTATTGGCTGGCCCGTCTTGCCCCACATGGCCCAGCTTCCACTTCGAGCAGGTCTTCCCGACGTTGACCTCGTCGCGACGCTGCTATCGGTGGGCTGTGGTGTTCCTCTGCCACTTCTTTTGTCATTCGCTTGATAGTGTTGCTGTCTTCGTCAGCAAAAGATAGATTTGCTGTTGTTGTGGCTCAATCTCTCGAGTGTACGCGTTGTCACTCCCCGACCCCGCGTCTACGCCTGTGGACTCAGCAGAGTAACCTACCACCAAACACTTGCGATCTCCACATTCAACACCGTTCAACACTACGAAAAACAGTTCAACACTGATCCAACAACCAACATGCCCATAACCGTGGAATCCCTCCCAAAGATCCTAGAAAACGACACATGCGTCAAGCTAGCCGGCCTTGACGTCGATGGCATCCTACGCGGCAAGATCGTTTCTAAAGACAAGTTCCTCTCCATCGCCCAGACCGGCTTTGGCTTCTGCTCCGTCATATTCGGCTGGGATATGCACGATATGACATACCTGCGTGAGCTGAGCATTTCGAATAAGGAGAACGGCTACCGGGATATCATTGCCATCCCTGACCTCGACAGCTACAGAAGGATTCCTTGGGAGGATGGCGTCCCGTTCTTCTTGGTCAGTTTCCATGACCCGGAGACGATGAAGCCCATATGTGCCTGTCCGCGCGGGCTGCTCAAGACACAATTAGAGAAGTGGGAAGCCAAGGGTATTGGGGCAAAAGCTGGAGGTACGCTCGCCTCCTCTCTTACACCCAATTCGACTTCCTCCATCCTAACAATAAATGCCCCTAGCCGAGTACGAGTTCTACCAGTTTAAGGCCCCCGAGGGTACGTCTGTCGCTGCCTTCCTGCGTGACAATGCCCCGCACGCTCTCCCCTCCCTGACAGAGGGTATGTTCGGTTACAGCTTGACGCGCCCTGTGCATAATAAGGATTACTATTACGAGGTATTCAACGCATGTCGCGATTTCCAGTGCCCGTTAGAGGGCTGGCATACCGAGAGCGGGCCCGGTGTTTATGAAGCGGCGTTGCAGTTCACCGATGCTGCGGAGATGGCCGATCGCGCGGCGCTGTTCAAGTTGACTGTGAAGGCCGTCGCTACAAAGTACGGGATTACCCCATGTTTCATGGCCAAGCCGAGACACGGACTGCCCGGCAACAGCGGACACATGCACCTCTCACTGGTAGACTCTCAGAGCGGCGAAAACCTCCTCTACCGCGGCAAGAAAGATCCCTCCCCTCCCTACCCCGACGTAGCCTACCTCTCCGACCTAGGCCGGCACTTCCTCGCCGGCGTCCTGACTGGTCTACCCGACGTGATGCCTCTCCTAGCTCCCACAATTAACTCCTACAAACGTCTAGTCGAGAACTTCTGGGCTCCTGTCACCGTCTCCTGGGGCCTGGAGCACCGCGCCGCTTCCGTCAGGCTAATTGCCCCGCCAACATGCAAACCCTCCGCCACGCGGTTCGAGATCCGCGTTCCCGGGGCAGACGCAAACGCTCATTATGTGCTTGCGGCGATTTTGGCGCTTGGGTACAGGGGTGTGGAGAAGAGATTGGAGATTCCTTGCCCGCCTTCGGGAAAGGGACAGGATGTGGACAACAAGGGGACGAGGTTGGCTAGAAGTTTGAGGGAGGCGACGGAGAGGTTTGTGAGGGAGGGCAGTGTAGCGAGGGAGGTGTTTGGGGAGGAGTTTGTGGAGCATTTTGGGGGGACGAGGGAGCATGAGGTTAGGGTTTGGGAGGAAGCTGTTACGGATTGGTAAGTTCCCATTTCAGTTCTGCTCGTTGAAGACGAGTAGAAGGTGTTCTGACAGTTTGCAGGGAGTTTAAACGGTATATTGAGACTGTTTGAAGTTTATCGAAGGTTATGGTGGGATGGCTGCTGTGGTTATGTGGACGGTTCGATGGAGTATATGACTGATACCCATGTCCTGCCTGGATCCAGGATGGATTTCTCACAGTGGATGTTGCCCCTGCGAGTTGATTGCTGATGGTATGGCAGTATTGACTTTGTTCTCCAATGACCCTCATGTCTCTCTCTGACTTTGACAACCCCTCATGATTTTGCGAAACTTAATTGATCTGCACACATTAGCCGCACGAGGACGGTTTAAGTACTAACTGGCTTGTTCTCTCAGCAAATGATTTACTCGCGGCTAGCTCTCTGTCCAGTGTTAATAAATCCACACAGTCTCCGTTATATCATGGTGTCCTTTAACTTGACATCAAAAAGTTCAGTCGGATATCTTCACTGTTTACCCGGTGCTTACAATAGCACCTATCATCATCCCCATTCACCCCGACAAATCACGCCTCTTGCTCCATCTGCAGGACGTGCATTTGCGAATTTCGCGAACACACTCAGCCCGCGTGTACTTGTAGTATCAACAGTTACCGAGTCGTCAGGATGCATGCACTACGACCCGCGTACATGAAGCCCTAGCCATCACTGGAGCATTGGCAGGCTATGTACCGCTGCGAGCTGCGTTGGCTTTGCATTAGGCTGGTTTCCCTTTTTGGAGGGTAGGCTGTATTGGGTAGCGGGAGCAGTTCCCGCTTCTGGGGAGAGACTTGGTTTTGTGACTGGATAGGGGGAGGTAATGCCATTGATTTGGATTGGCTTGGCTTTCCTGCCCAGAAAGATATAACTGGAATGGAGGGGGAGGAGCAGGTAGGATTTCCCCTGGCTTATCGCGCTTGTTTCATACAATATCTTGACGCCGACCGGTTGCGATGCGATGCGATGATGCTAACTTGCTGTCGCGGCTGTTCGTAAATCCGTACATACTACACTGCTAGCGGACGGGATGGCGTTCTTCCCTTCGTATCACACGAGCCCGCCACGTCAGTATCACTTGCGTTGTTGCTTGCGCTTTCCAGTGCATGCGATGCTTCGGGGGAAGACATGGTTCGGTCCGGAGCTAGACATGCTTCCGTTTCTCCAGGCTTGTGAGACCTGCCGGGCTGTTAGCTCCCAACCGTGTTGTTGATGCTGCGGCTGATGCCGCGGCTGTTGTTACAAGTTGAACTTGGAAGTAGTAATTGGTCGTCTCTGCGGTACAGGCCGGTTTCGGCCCACCACTGGCACATGCTGCATCATACAGGACGTGCAGGTTCCAGGTTGCACAGAGTTCGGTTGGGGACAGAGGGGGTGCCGAACCGGGACGAAGCCCCATAGGGGCATCACTGGGTTGACCTACTTATGAACTAGGGACGCTGAGACGGTGGTTCCACCATTATAGAAGAAGGATAGGTTATTGAATATTCGCGGGGAACGCGGACAGTTTATGTTCGGACCGTGACCGATTAAGGACTGGACTTGCATTTCGTTATACGGATTACTTGCGCATCGGTCGAGGATCTTTTGCTCAGGTTGGCTCGGTTAAGGGATGAGCGTATAGTTCCATGGTATGAAGCATGTTGGGATGGAGCACAATACAAGTGGCTATGTATGTGAAAGGTGATAGGTGAGAGTGCGTCAATTGAAGATATGGGATTCATGTGTCGTGGTCTGTAATGCCGTGGTACTCAGCAAGATGTACCGAGGAAACGTTGTATCCTTCAAGACTGGCTGGGTACATAACCCGAGCCTGCATCCGGAATAACGCAGACTTTGGTTCTGTCTTTCTCCCAGATCACAAAAACACCCTTTACTCATAGCTAGAAGAAGCCGCGCAGCGTTGAGCTGAGATTTAGCTGTGTCGGAGTTCGCTTACATATATTGGCCACGAGACCTGTGCCTGACAAGGGTAGGGCGGACTGACCTGCCTTTAGAGGTGTGGTGGTGAGACACCGAACGAAGCGAGGCTCTGATTTTGTTAGGCGAGAAGGTTTTGAAAGTGTCTCGTGAGCAACTGATATTGAGAGAGTCTGGGTATAAGTGCCTGACCGTCACATCTGCCATTGCTGGGTGACTCTGCGACGACTCTGAGCTGCTGCTATTGTGAACTTTCTCAACATTATCTTGTTACTATCGAGATGGTTGGTTCTTACATGCTCTAAAATCCTTAAGTGAGAGCGATACTGACTGGAAGCAGGCGTCAACACCTCTACCATCTCAGTATCCCTCACCATCCAGTTCTCCATACTGGTCGACCTTCAACTCATCAGCCACTTCCAACCTCTATTCTGACCCCGTCCGTTTGGCTCTCGCAAATCTCGAGCTCATCCGCCAAGCGCGTTTGGAAATTCCCTGTTACTCAGACTCATCATCAGCACCTTCACAACATGAGAATTACTACGCCACGGACGGCCAGAACAGAGGGTCAGCTAAGTCCGAGCGGAATGCCAGCCCGTTAGACACAATCGTCGCTGAAACAGAGGCTCTCTCTTCGCTCCTTGTCCGTGCACGGGATACACCCCGTCTGCGTGGGTCGAGAGCAGTCGCGGAGCGAGCAGCAGAGGTTGCAAGGCTCGCCGCGTTACTGGCGAGCAGCATCTTGGTTTGCGCTGCTGAACTGAGGAGGCCAGATCAGCAACAAGACTATTACCAATATGGAGGACAACCTTCGGCCGCATCTAGTTTGTCTTCTCCCAGCAGTAGCAAGACGAGCAAGAAGGTACATCGGCATTATGACAAGGGGAGGGGGCTGGAAAGGGGAGGGAGGGAGTATGGGCATCTGGAGGCCATGGCAGGGCGCTTGGCAGGGGCGAGGAGGGGATTAGAAGACGCTGTTTGGGGCTCTTGAAGTGACTATTTTTCAAGGGAAAATATTCTTGTCGAGTTCAATCTCGGGATTGTTGTCAAAACATTGTGGAGAGATAGACAGACGACAACGGGGTAGTAGAATTTCCTGGTTGGCTGAAAACCTGGGAAGCCATTATGTGAGCTGTCCAGAATGAGTCAATGGTAGTCCTAATGTCGAATTGATACGTCCGTACGGATGGGCCCGTTCCAGAAACATGTTTCAGAATTTTAGAACATATATAAGAGGTCTTCCATAGGCGACTGAGACACCGTCGGAGATAGCTAGCAATGGAGTGGCATACTTGGTTGCACAGACGTTGAAACGTTGACTTTGATGGCATGCAGTTGCGCGGCGCTCTGATCCTTAGTTGAGCCTCATTGCAGTATAAAACAGCCTGTATACTCCGTTATTCGAATTTGGGGGTATCATCAGAAAGGTTATGAAGAGCCAGACTGAGAAGATAGTCAGTCAAAGCCAACCCCATCATGCTTCATCAACCAACAAATCACCTGCGGGCCAGGCCATGTCGATAAAGATGCGGCTCCGATGCTGCACCTCCATGTTGGCTCCCGTAGTATGTTGTGCAACCCAGCAGCTATTGACCGTGTTTAGGCTGATTCCATCTCCTGCACATCCAAGACCGAGGTAGATGCTCAGCTTGACGGCATTGTCAAGATGAAGCACCGGAAGTTGTCGAGTTCATCCCGCGCTTTTCGCCCTTGATGAATCCATCCGATCTCCTCGCGGTGGATCATCTGAATTTCCGACCCCACATAATTTCCACTTCCCCAGATGGGCACGGCGGGTTGAGGACCCTGAGTGGCCCTAGCGCCGGGAACCCCCAATTGCCGAATCTCACTGGCCAGCTTAAGGCCAAGGCCGTCCAACAGCCAAAGCAAAAGCGGGCAACGGCGCCGTCGAAGGGTCAGCGTAAAGAAGTCCCGAGCAACCAAGCCGTTTAGCCCGGCACTCGGGCAATGGATGCCGAGCCGTTTTCCAGACAAGTCCCAAATCCCAATCGAAGATTCGCATCTGCATGGCGCATAGCAACCCCCCGCCACGCCAATCTCTGGAGGCCCTGGCAGGTCCTGCCGCCTGTCAGCCTGTTTGTCCCCGCAGCCATTATCCCCCCGGCCCTAGCGTCGTATCTTTCTTCCCACTCATGGACACCATTCGTGCTGGATAAAATCCCAGACTGTCCGCCCCGGGGGCGTCGATGGATGAGCTGGACAGACAGGCCATGGCATTCTAGATTGCCCTTGACGCAAGAGCCAGCATCGAACCACTCTAATCAAACACAATGTCGCCGCTTACACAAGCATACGTC
>Ga0065720_1020082_pt1 | contig 17125 bp, 11 predicted proteins | sample Thericmetagenome_FD_59107 | JGI IMG/M metagenome (GOLD analysis project Ga0065720, IMG submission 59107) | Thermophilic microbial communities from the Joint Bioenergy Institute, California, USA of rice/straw/compost enrichment - eDNA_2 v2... | ecosystem: Engineered > Solid waste > Grass >... | reverse complement strand
CTGCAGACGCTGCAGCGCTGCCGGGAGAAGCTCGCCGCCGCGTACGAGGTCGTGTTCGCCCGTCAGCTGCACCACAACCGCCACGAGCTGACGGTGGTGCTGAGAAGACGGTGACGAAGGCGGTGACCCGCCGCGATACCGTGGGGTCGTGACGCAACGCAAGGTCTCGCTGACCGGCATCAAGCCCACCGGCGAACCGCATCTCGGCAACCTGATCGGTGCGATCCGCCCGGCGCTGCAGCTGGCCGACACGTACGAGGCGATGTACTTCATCGCCGACTACCACGCGCTCACGACGGTCCGCAGCGCCGACGAGATGCGCCACTACTCGCGGTCGGTGGCGGCCACGTGGATCGCGGCCGGCCTGGACACCGACCGGATCACGATGTACCGCCAGTCCGACGTCCCCGAGACGTTCGAGCTGGCCTGGGTGCTGTCCTGCGTCACGGGCAAGGGCCTGATGAACCGCGCCCACGCGTACAAGGCGATCCGTGACCGCAACGCCGCCGCCGGGATCGAGGACCTCGACGCGGGCGTCAACATGGGTCTGTACAACTACCCGATCCTCATGGCGGCCGACATCCTGCTGATGGACACCGACGTGGTGCCCGTCGGCAAGGACCAGTCGCAGCACGTCGAGTACGCCGCGGACATCGCGAAGTCGTTCAACGCGCTGTTCGGCGAGACGTTCACGCTCAAGGTTCCCGAGCTGGTGCTGCCCGCGGCCGACGCCGGCAAGACCCTGCCCGGCACCGACGGCCGCAAGATGAGCAAGAGCTACGACAACACCATCCCGCTGTTCGCGCCGTCGGCGCAGCTGAAGAAGATCGTCCGGCGGATCGCGACCGACTCCACGCCGGTCGAGGAGCCGAAGGACCCGGACAGCTCGTCGGTGTTCCTCATCCTCGAGCAGTTCGCCGCGCCCGACGTCGTCGCGGACGTGCGCGAGCGGCTCAAGGCGGGCGGGATGGGCTGGGGCGAGCTGAAGAACATCCTGTTCGAGACCCTCGACACCCAGATGGCGCCGCTGCGTGAGCGCTACGAGGAGCTGATGCGGCCCGACAGCGACCTGGACGAGCGGCTCGCCGAGGGCGGGGTCAAGGCCCGGGCCCGGGCCCGCGAGGTGCTCAGCGGCGTGCGCGCCGCGGTCGGGGTCGACTGACGACTCCCGGGGTTCATCGCCTGCGCAGGACGTAGATGCGCGGGTGGTGGCCCTTGTTGAACACCCTCTGCTCGCTGACCGGCTGCCACAGGTCCGCCGCGGCGGCCACGCACCGGCCCATGATCTTGATCTCGTGGGTGAGCACGACGAGCCGGGCCCCCGGCGCGGCGACGTCGTGCGCGCGGCGCAGCAGCAGGGTGTGCAGCTCCTCGTTGTGAGCGTGATCACCGATCTTGTCGCCCCACGGCGGATCGGACAGCAGCACGTCGAACGGGCCGGCGGCGGCCCAGTCGTCGTCGGCGATGTCCGAGGTGTAAAGCGTCGCGCGGCCGGTGAGGCCCGCCCCGGCGAGGTTCTCGCGGGCCGCAGCGATCGCGTCCGCGGCCAGGTCGACGCCCACCGCGCAGCGGGCGCGCGCGGCGAGCAGTCGCTCCACGAGGATCGTGCCGGAGCCGCACATCAGGGCGGCCACGCGGTCGTCGGGGCGGGGCTTCGACAGCCGCACCATCGCCGCCGCCACGGTGGCGTTCGCGGCGGCCACGTAGCCGGCGCGGCGCCAGGCCCGCGCCGAGAGCGGCCGGTTGCCCAGCCGCACCAGCACGTCCCAGCCGGCCCCGGAGCGGCGGAACCGCAGCAGCGTCGTGCCCTCCTCGGGATCGTGGCGCATGCGGGTGGCCGCGGCGAGCTGCTCCGCGATCCGCCGGTACACCGCGGAGTCGCGCCCGGCGGCGTCGATGCGGAACGAGTGCGACACCGCCCGCGAGTCCGCGGTCGCCGCCTCCCGCACCGTCGCCACGAGCTGCGGGAACAGGCTGCCGTCCAGGAACGACGCCGGCCGCGGTACATCGGCGTGCAGCACGAGGAACGGCGCCACCACGGTGCGCAGCGCCATGAGCGTGTGCAGCGGCCCGGCGACCGTCGCCGCCACCGCGTCCTCGCGCACCCTGGTCACCGGCTTGTCGCCGACGACCGAGCGCAGCTCGTCGCGGACGACGTCCTCCAGGCCGGGCAGGAAGGAGAACTCGACCCGGCGGCCGGTCTTCTCCTTGGCCTTCTTGCGCGGCGGGGCGCCGCTGCGGCGGGCCGGACGGGTGCTGGGCCGGGTGCCGCGTGCCACGGGGTGCCTTCCGATCGGGGGTTCAGGGTGCCTGTCGGTCTCGAGTGTCCCAGCGGGGCAGCGGCCGGGAGGGCAGCGGGCCGGCAGGAAGGCAGCTCCTGCAGCCCGGCTCGACCGGTCCGCAGCCCGTGTGCGCCTGACCGGTTACCCTCCGCGCGTGGTCCCCGCTCACGAACCGGTCCTCGACGCGGCCCTGTTCGTCCGGTGGGTGGCCGCGGCCGCCGAGGGCCTGGAGCGGCACTGCGCCGAGATCGACCGCATCAACGTCTTCCCGGTCGCGGACGGCGACACGGGCTCGAACATGCTGCTCACGATGCGGTCAGCGGTGGCCGAGGCGGAGCCGCGCGACCGGCGCGCTCCCGATCTCGCCGCGGCGGTGGCGAAGGGGGCGCTGGTCGGGGCGCGCGGCAACTCCGGGGTGCTGCTGTCGCAGGTGCTGCGCGGGGTGGCCGACGCCGTCGCTCGCGGGGGTGACCTGGGGGACGCACTGGCCGCGGCGGCGACCGCGGCCCGCTCGGCGGTGTCCCGGCCGAGGCCGGGCACGATGCTGACCGTCCTGGACGAGGCCGCCGCCGCGGCTGCGGGCAAGGAGCTGGCCGACGCCGCCACCGCCGCCGCGGACGCCGCCGAGCGCGCGGTGCGCGAGACCACCGCGCAGCTGCCGGAACTGGCCAGGGCCGGGGTGGTGGACGCCGGTGGGCTCGGTCTCTACGTGGTGCTGGACGCGCTGGCGGGGCTGGTGACCGGCCGCGCCCCGACGGAGACGGTGCCGCTGCCCGCGACCACCGGCCGCCCGCCGCTGCGCAGCCGCGAGGCGCTGGTGGGGGAGCGGGAGGGCGGATCGACCGACTTCGAGTACGAGGTCATGTACCTGCTCGACGGGGTGAGCAGCAGGGCCGCCGACGCGCTGCGCGACGAGCTGGACCAGCTGGGCGACTCGGTCGCGGTCGTCGGCGACGGCTCCGGCACCTGGAACGTGCACGTCCACTGCTCCGACATCGGCGCGGTGATCGAGGCGGGGCTCGCGGTCGGGCGGCCGCGGCGGATCACGGTCGTCCGGTTCGCCGACACCCCGGCCCCGGGTGCGGCGCCGGAGCCCGCCGGGGCGCGGTTCGTGAAGGCCCGGGCCGTGCTCATGGTCGTGACCGGCTCGGAGATCGCGCAGCTGGCCCGCGAGGCGGGCGCGGACGTGCTGGAGCGCGGGCCGGACGAGCCCGTGGAGCCGGCGGCGCTGGCCGCGGCGATCGCCGGCACCCGCGCCCGGCACGTGGTGCTGCTGCCCGGCGAGTCCGAGCTCACCGCCGTCGCGGAGCGGGCCGCGGGGATGGCCCGGCGAGCCGGGCAGGACGTGGTCGTGGTGCCGACGTCGTCGGTGCTGCAGGCGCTGTCGGCGCTGGCTGTGCACGATCCGCACCGCCGCGCGGGCGACGACGTCGTGGCGATGGCGGAGGCGGCCGCCGGCACCCGCACGGCGGCGCTCATGGTGGCCGAGTCGGAGGCGCTCACCTGGGTGGGCCGCTGCGAGCCCGGCGACGTGCTCGGCATCGCCGACGGCGAGGTGGTGCTCATCGCTCCCGACCTGGCCGTCGGTGCCCTGTGGTTGGCTCATCGCATGCTGACCGCGGGCGGGGAGATCGTCACGGCGCTCCTGGGCGCCGGGGTCGACGATTCGCTGGGTGAGGGGCTGGCAGCGGATCTGCGGCGCACCCACCCCGAGGTCGACGTGGTGGTGCACCGCGGGGGGCAGACCGACTATCCGCTGGTGCTGGGGGTGGAGTAGTGCCGCGGTTCGATCGCGTCGATCTCGACACCCCGCTGAAGGGGCTGCTGGGCGGCACGGCGGCCCAGCTGCTGGAGAAGGAGCTGAACATCCGCACCGTCGGCGAGCTGCTGCGGCACTACCCGCGCCGCTACGTCGACCGCGGGCGGCTCACCGACATCGCCGGGTTCGAGATCGGCGAGCACGTCACGGTCGTCGCACAGGTCGTGCGGGCCGAGGAGCGCCGGATGAAGACGCGCGCCGGGAGCCTGCTGCAGGTCGTCGTCCGCGACGAGAAGGGCGCGACCCTGAACTGCACGTTCTTCCACCCGAGGAAGGTCGCACCGTTCGTGCGGCCCGGGGTGCGCGCGATGTTCTCCGGCAAGGTCGGCGTCTTCAGGAATCAGCTGCAGCTCACCCACCCCACGTTCGAGCTCATCGACGAGGAGGACGAGATCCGACCGTTCGTGTCGGTGTACCCGGCCACGGCGGGCATCACGTCGCAGCAGATCTGGCGGTGCGTGCGCCAGGTCCTCGACATGATCGACCTCGACGACGTCGCCGACCCGTTGCCGGAGGAGCTGCGCCGCCGCGAAGGACTCGCCGGCCTGGGCCGGGCGCTGCGGCGCATCCACCTGCCCGACACGGAGGCCGACCAGCACGCCGCCCGCGCCCGGCTGGTGTGGGACGAGGCGATGGGGGTGCAGCTCGCCCTCGCCCTGCGCCGCGAGGCCACCGCGCAGCGCCCGGCGCCGGCCTGCCCGCCGCGGCCCGACGGGATCGCGGCCGCGTTCGACGCTGCGCTGCCGTTCGAGCTGACCGAGGGCCAGATCCAGGTCGGCCAGGAGATCGCCGCAGACCTGGCCCGCGAGCACCCGATGAACCGGTTGGTGCAGGGCGACGTCGGCGCCGGGAAGACCATCGTCGCGCTGCGGGCGATGCTGCAGGTCGTCGACGCGGGCAAGCAGGCGGTGCTGCTCGCGCCCACCGAGGTGCTCGCCGCCCAGCACGCCCGCTCGCTGCGCACCATGCTCGGTCCGCTCGGGCAGGCCGGCGAGCTGGGCGCCGCCGAGAACGCCACGAAGATCGCGCTGCTCACCGGCTCGCTGGGCGCGAAGGCCAAGCGCGAGGCGCTGCTCGACGCGCAGTCCGGTGCGGCCGGCATCGTCGTCGGCACCCACGCGCTGATCGAGGACCGGGTGAAGTTCGCCGATCTCGGGCTGGTCGTCGTCGACGAGCAGCACCGCTTCGGCGTGGAGCAGCGCGACGCGCTGCGCTCCCGCGGCGAGCTCGCCCCGCACATGCTGGTCATGACGGCCACCCCGATCCCGCGCACGGTCGCGATGACGGTGTACGGCGACCTGGCGGTGTCCGCGCTGCACGGCCTGCCCGGCGGGCGCTCGCCGATCTCCACCACGGTGGTGCCGCTGGCGGAGAAGCCGGCCTGGTTCGACCGGGTGTGGGCGCGGGTGCGCGAGGAGGTCGAGGCAGGCCACCAGGCGTACGTGGTGTGCCCGCGGGTGGGGGAGTTCGCCGCCGAGGAGGACGAACCCGACGAGCCGCTCGAGGACGACGAGACCGAGGAGCGGCGCCGTCCCCCGCTGGCGGTGCTCGACGTCGGACCGAAGCTGGCCGAGGGGCCGCTGCAGGGCCTGCGGCTCGGCATCCTGCACGGCAAGCTGCCGCCCGACGAGAAGGACGCGGTGATGCGCGCCTTCGAACGCGGCGAGCTCGACGTGCTCGTCGCGACCACGGTGATCGAGGTCGGGGTCGACGTCCCCAACGCCACCGCGATGGTGATCCTCGACGCCGACCGGTTCGGCCTGTCCCAGCTGCACCAGCTGCGCGGCCGGGTGGGCCGCGGCTCGGCGCCGGGCGTGTGCCTACTGATCACCGACATGCCGGCGGGCACCACCGCCCGGGAGCGACTGGACGCGGTCGCCAGCACCACCGACGGTTTCGAACTGGCCCGGCTCGATCTGGAGCTGCGCCGCGAGGGCGATGTGCTCGGCTCGGTGCAGTCGGGGCGGCGCTCGGGCCTGCGGCTGCTGTCGCTGCTGCACCACGAGGAGATCATCGTGAAGGCGCAGCAGTACGCGATGGACCTCGTGGCGCAGGACCCGGGTCTGCGCCAGCACCCGCGGCTGCGGGCACTCGTCGCCGAGACGATCGGCGACGAGGAGCGCGCCGCCTACCTGGACAAGGTGTGAGTCAGGCGGTGTGAGTCAGGCGGTGTGAGTCAGGTGGTGTGACTCAGGCAGCGGGCAGACTGGTCCGCGCCGCTTCCTCGATCGCGATCTTCGCCGGCTGCGGCACGTGCACGACACCCGCCCTGTCGAGCTTCTCCAGCTCGGCGCGGGCCAGCGCGTAGGCGGCGTGGCGCTCGGGATCGCTGTCGGAGTCGCGCGCGGTGGTGAGCAGCTTGACGACGCGCTCGATGCTGCGCCGCTCGTCCGGGCTGAGCCCGGACAGCCGGATCCGCTCCGCCGCGTCACGGGCCGCCTGCCAGGCCCGCTCGGCCTTCTCCACGGCGCGGACGAACGCGTCCGCGTGCTGGCGCGGCGGGTACTGGTCGGTCTCCAGGGCCTGCGCCTCGGCGAACGCGTCGACGAACCGGGCGGTGCTGGGCACGCTCACGTCCGACAGCGCGGGCAGCCGCAGGACGGCGAGCGGGTCGCACTCATGGGCGGCGTAGGCGTCGCGCAGGGCGTGGAACCGGCTACGGGCCTGCGCCCACACCTGCTCGGGGCTCGGCGGGGGCGGTGCGGGCCGGGGTGGTGGCGGCGCGTACCCCTGGTGCGGGTGCCCGTACGGGTGGCCGTACTGACGTGCGTGGCGCAACGCCTGCTGGTGCGCGAACCGCTGGGCGCGGCGCTCCAGCCGCCGGCGGCGCCGCTGCGGCCCGGCCACGAGGTTGACGATGCCGATGCCGAGCAGCACGGGCACGATCGGCGTCATGAGCGCACCCACGGCGGCGATCCCGACCGCCACGGTCACCATCGCCGTGGTGCCCAGCGCGATCATCATGACCAGGGCGAAGACCAGCAAGGCCCCCGCCGGGGGGAACGAACGTCGCATGCGCGCCTCCTCTCGGAGCCGGCGACCGTCCGCGAAGGCCGCAGCGTGAGCCTGGTGTCGCACCCTTCCCTTGGTACCCCAGCCGGGCAGAGCTTGCAGGGGCCGATCGGGTGCACCGGCGCGGCCGAGATCGACCGGACGGATCATCCGGTGATCACCCGGTGGTGCGATCCCCAGCTCCGTTCGGGGCGGCCGCGGCCGGCGTGCGCCGATCGGACTGTCCGCTCTGCGATACGCGGTGATCGTCAGCACCGCGTCCGGCAGGTACGGTTCGCCCGCCGGTGAGATCCACCGGCGCGCGAGGAGGTTCTGCGTGTTCGAGAAGGTCCTGGTCGCCAACCGCGGCGAGATCGCGATCCGCGCGTTCCGTGCAGCGTACGAGCTGGGTATCGCCACCGTCGCGATCTACCCGTACGAGGACCGCAACTCCCTGCACCGGGCGAAGGCCGACGAGTCGTACCAGATCGGTGAGGTGGGTCACCCCGTCCGGGCATACCTGTCGGTCGACGAGGTGATCAAGGCCGCGCGCAAGGCCGGCGCCGACGCCGTGTACCCCGGCTACGGGTTCCTGTCGGAGAACCCCGACCTGGCCGAGGCGTGCGAGGAGGCGGGCATCACCTTCGTCGGTCCGCCGGCGTCGGTGCTGCACCTGACGGGCAACAAGGCGCGCGCGGTCGCCGCCGCCCGCGAGGCCGGGGTGGCGGTGCTGGCCTCGTCCGAGCCGTCGTCCGACGTCGCCACCCTGCTGGCCGCCGCCGACGAGATCGGCTTCCCGATCTTCGTGAAGGCCGTGGCGGGCGGCGGTGGCCGCGGCATGCGCCGCGTCGACGATCCCGCGCAGCTGCGTGAGGCGATCGAGGCGGCTATGCGGGAGGCCGAGTCGGCGTTCGGCGACCCGACGGTGTTCCTCGAGCAGGCCGTGGTCAACCCGCGGCACATCGAGGTCCAGATCCTCGCCGACGCGGTGGGCAACGTCGTGCACCTCTACGAGCGCGACTGCTCGGTGCAGCGGCGCCACCAGAAGGTCGTCGAGATCGCGCCCGCGCCGAACCTGGATCCCGAGCTGCGCGACCGGATCTGCGCCGACGCGGTCAAGTTCGCGAAGCACATCGGCTACGTCAACGCCGGAACCGTCGAGTTCCTCCTGGACGAGCGCGGCTCGTACCACTTCATCGAGATGAACCCGCGCATCCAGGTCGAGCACACGGTGACCGAGCAGGTCACCGATCGCGACCTGGTGATCGCGCAGCTGCGCATCGCGGCCGGCATGACCCTGCCGGAGCTGCGGCTGCGCCAGGAGGACGTCACGATCTCCGGTGCGGCGCTGCAGTGCCGGGTCACCACCGAGGACCCGGCGAACGGGTTCCGCCCCGACACCGGCGTGATCAGCACCTACCGCTCGCCGGGCGGGCCGGGTGTGCGGCTGGACGGCGGCACCACGCACACCGGCGCCGAGGTCAGCGCGCACTTCGACTCGTTGCTGGTGAAGCTGACCTGCTACGGCCACGACTTCGCCAACGCGGTGCGCCGCGCGCGGCGGGCGATCGCCGAGTTCCGCATCCGCGGCGTGGCCACGAACCTGCCGTTCCTCGCGGCGGTGCTCTCGGACCCGGACTTCGCGGCGGGCCGGATCACCACCTCGTTCATCGACGAACGCCCGCACCTGCTCACCGCGCGCCGGCCCGCCGACCGCGGTACCAAGCTGCTCACGTACCTGGCCGAGACCACCGTCAACAAGCCGAACGGGCCGCGGCCGCAGGTCGTCGAGCCGACCGACAAGCTGCCGGCGTTCGACGCCTCCGCGCAGCCGCCGGAGGGTTCGCGGCAGCTGCTGCGCAAGCTGGGACCGGAGGGCTTCGCGCGGTGGCTGCGCGAGCAGACCGCCGTCGCGGTCACCGACACCACCTTCCGCGACGCCCACCAGTCGCTGCTCGCCACTCGCGTGCGCACCCGCGACCTGGTCGCCGTCGCGCCCGCCGTCGCGCACACGGCGCCGCAGCTGCTGTCGCTGGAGTGCTGGGGCGGCGCCACCTACGACGTGGCGCTGAGGTTCCTCGCCGAGGACCCGTGGGAGCGGCTGGCCGCGATCTCCGCGGCCGTGCCGAACATCTGCACCCAGATGCTGCTGCGCGGCCGCAACACCGTCGGCTACACCCCGTACCCGACGGAGGTGACCGACGCGTTCGTCGAGGAGGCAGCGGCCACCGGGATGGACATCTTCCGCATCTTCGACGCGCTCAACGACGTGGCGCAGATGCGGCCCGCGATCGACGCGGTGCGCGCCACCGGCACGGCCGTCGCGGAGGTGGCGCTCTGCTACACCGGTGACCTGTCCGACCCGGGCGAGAAGCTCTACACGCTCGACTACTACCTGCGCCTGGCCGAGCAGATCGTCGAGGCGGGTGCGCACATCCTCGCGATCAAGGACATGGCCGGGCTCCTGCGCCCGCCGGCGGCGAAGAAGCTCGTCACCGCGCTGCGGGAGCGGTTCGACCTGCCGGTGCACCTGCACACCCACGACACCGCGGGCGGCCAGTTGGCCACCCTGCTCGCCGCGATCGACGCCGGGGTGGACGCCGTCGACGCCGCGGTCGCGTCGATGGCCGGCACGACGTCGCAGCCGTCGCTGAGCGCGCTGGTCGCCGCCACCGACCACACCGAGCGCGCCACCGGGCTCTCGCTGGCCGCGGTGGGCGACCTGGAGCCGTACTGGGAGGCGGTGCGCAAGGTCTACGCGCCGTTCGAGTCCGGGCTCGCCTCGCCCACCGGGCGCGTGTACCACCACGAGATCCCCGGCGGGCAGCTGTCGAACCTGCGCCAGCAGGCGATCGCGCTGGGGCTGGGCGACCGGTTCGAGCTCATCGAGGAGCTCTACGCCGCCGCCGACCGCATCCTCGGGCGGCTGGTCAAGGTCACGCCGTCGTCGAAGGTCGTGGGCGACCTGGCCCTGCACCTGGTGGGAGCCGGGGTGTCAGCGGAGGAGTTCGAGGCCGATCCGGGCAAGTTCGACGTGCCCGACTCGGTGATCGGGTTCCTGCGCGGCGAGCTGGGCGACCCGCCGGGCGGCTGGCCGGAGCCGTTCCGCACCCGCGCACTCGAGGGCAGGCCCCCGGCGAAGGGGACCACCCAGCTGACGATCGAGGACCGCCGCGGACTGCGCGACGACCGCCGCGCCACGCTGAACCGGCTGCTGTTCCCCGGCCCGGCCAAGGAGTACGCCGCCCACCTGGAGGCCTACGGCGACACCTCGGTGCTGTCCAGCAAGGACTTCTTCTACGGGCTGGACAAGGGGAAGGAGCACACGGTCACGCTGGAGCAGGGCGTCACGCTGCTCATCGGGTTGGAGGCGATCAGCGAGCCTGACGAGCGCGGCTACCGCACCGTGCTGGCGACGCTGAACGGGCAGCTGCGGCCGATCGCCGTGCGGGACACGTCGATCGAGTCCACGGTGAAGGCCACCGAGAAGGCCGAGCGCGGCAACCCTCGCCACATCGCCGCCCCGTTCGCGGGCGTGGTGACCCTGCAGGTCGCCGAGGGCGACCGGGTCGCGGCCGGCCAGACCGTCGCCACCATCGAGGCGATGAAGATGGAGGCCAGCATCACCGCCCAGCAGTCCGGCACGGTCCGCCGGCTGGCCATCGGCGAGGTGCAGCAGGTCGAGGGCGGCGACCTGCTGGTGGAGCTGGAGTGACCCGGATCATCGCCGGCATCGCGGGCGGACGTCGGCTGGCCGTGCCCCCGAAGGGCACCCGGCCGACGTCCGACCGCGTGCGCGAGGCGCTGTTCGCCTCGCTCGGCCACGACCCCGGGCTGGTCGGCGCCGCCGTGCTCGACCTGTGCGCCGGTACCGGCGCGCTGGGGCTGGAGGCGCTCTCCCGCGGCGCCGCCCACGCGCTGTTCGTCGAGTCCGACCGGCGCGCCGCGGCGGTGCTGCGGCGCAACGTGGCCGCGCTCGGGCTGGCGGGCGCCGAGATCGCCGTCGCCGACGCCGGGGCGCTGCTGCGCGCCCCGGCGCGGCGCACGTACGACATCGTGCTGGCCGATCCGCCCTACGACCTGCCATCGGCCGAGATCGCGGGTTGGCTCGCCGACGCCGCCGACCAGGGCTGGTTCGCCGAGGACGTCGTCGTGGTCGTGGAGCGCACCGTTCGCGACGGCGCGTTCCCGTGGCCGGAACCACTCCGCGCGCTGCGTGAGCGTCGTTACGGCGACACCGTTGTGCACGTCGCTGCCCGGTAGCCTCCCGCTCATGCGGCGCGCCGTCTGCCCCGGATCCTTCGACCCGCCGACGAACGGGCACATGGACATCATCGGGCGGGCCGCGGCCCTGTTCGACGAGGTCGTGGTCCTGGTGGCGGTGAACCCCAACAAGAAGGGCCTGTTCACCGTCGACGAGCGCATCGCGATGCTCGAGGAGATCACCAAGCCGTTCGGCAACGTGCGGGCCGACTCCTTCGAGGGACTGCTCGTCGACTACTGCCGCCGAGCAGGTGCCGACGCGATCGTCAAGGGCCTGCGCGGGCCCGGCGACTTCGAGTACGAGCTGCCGATGGCACAGATGAACCAGCACCTCATCGGCATCGAGACGCTGTTCATGGCCGCCGACCCGAAGGCCAGCTTCGTCGCCAGCTCGCTGGTGAAGGAGGTGGCGAAGCTCGGCGGCGACGTCACCGACCTGCTGCCACCGGCCGTGCACAGCCGCTTGATCCAGCGGCTCACCGAGCAGGGTTGACACGCGCTGCGGCTGCGAATGCCGGGGCACGCCGCGGCCCGGTGGGATGATGCGAGCGTGTACCGGGTCTTCGAATCGCTCGACGCTCTCGTCACCGTCGTCGAGGAGGCGCGCGGGGTCCCGATGACGGCCAACTGCGTGGTTCCCCGCGGCGAGGTGCTGGAGCTGCTCGACGACGTCCGCGAGGCCCTGCCCGCCGAGCTCGACGACGCCCAGGACGTGCTGGACCGGCGCGATGAGCTGATCGAGGAGGCCACCCAGGAGGCGGAGCACACCCGCAGCACCGCCCAGGCCGAGGCCGAGGAACTGCGGGCCGACGCGCGCGCCGAGGCGGAGCGGCTGGTCGCGGCGGCGCGCGAAGAGGCCGAGCAGCTGCTGGCGAAGGCCCGGCACGAGGCTGAACGGACCGTCGCCGAGGGCCGCCGCCAGTACCAGGAACTCACCGACCGCGCCCACGCCGAGGCCGAGCGGCTGGTCGAGTCCGGGCGCGCCACCCACGACCGCTTCGTCGCCGAAGGCCAAGCCGAGCAGGCGCGGCTGGTCTCGCAGACCGAGGTGGTGCGCGCCGCCCATGCCGAGGCCAGCCGGATCGTCGACAGCGCCGAGCACGAGGCGGCCCGGCTGCGCCAGGAGTGCGATGCCTACGTCGACACCAAGCTCGCCGAGTTCGAGGAGACGTTGAGTCGGGCGCTGCGCACCGTGTCCCGCGGCCGCAGCCAGCTCTGGTCGGGCGGGCCCGCCGCTGCTCCGGTCAACGGACGCTCCGGGACCGGCATGGATCTGATCGACTGAACTGACCGACTGAACTGGCCGACTGCGCAGTTGATCGATCGGGGTCGCACCTGCGGTTTTTCGGTTATCCTCCGGCTGCGTGGGGGGACGCCGGGTTGAGCCCGATCCAGCGACCTGGTGGGATCGGTACGGACATCGCCTGGAGCCGCGGACGCTCGTCGGCTCCGACGGGCGGCTGCAGAACGAGCAGCAGGGGGGAACGAGCGGCATGCCGGCACCGACGGGTGCGCCGTATCCACCGCAGGGGCAACCACCGCCACCCGGGCCACCACCGCCGTACGGGCCACCACCGCACGGCCCGCTCTTCGCCCCGCAGCCGGGGCCGTACCCGCCGCAGACGACGGGGCAGATCCCACAGCCGCAGACCACGCAGCAGCAGATGCCCCAGCAGTCACCACCCGCTCCGAAGACCGCCGCCGAGCTCTCCGGCGACGCGATCCTGCGCACCCGCTCCGACGAGCCGTCCGGTGGGTGGCGGCGCGCGGTCCTGCGGTTGTCCGGCGGGCTGCTCAACCCCGGCCCCAGCCGCGAGGAGCTGCGCGAACGCGAGGTGCTGCACCGCATCCGCCGCCCGCTGCTGCACTCGCACCGCATCGCGGTCACCTCGATCAAGGGCGGCGTCGGCAAGACCACCGTCTCCACCCTCCTCGGGCTGGTGATGGCCGAGAACCGGGGCGACCGCGTCATCGTCGTCGACGCCAACCCCGACGCCGGCACCCTCGCTGACCGGCTCACCGGCGAGACCACCGTGACCGTGCGGGAGCTGCTGCGCGATCTCGACCGCATCAACAGCTGGACCGAGGTGTCGCGCTACACGAGCCTCGCCGGGCGTCTGCAGGTGCTCGCGTCCGAGCAGGACCCGGCCGCGGGCAACGCGTTCAGCCGCGAGGAGTACGAGGACGTCTGCGCGCTGCTCGACCGCTTCTTCAACGTGATCATCACCGACTCGGGCACCGGGCTGGTGCACTCCGCGATGGAGGGCACGCTCAAGCTCGCCGACAGCCTGATCATCGTCGGCGCCCCGACGGTGGACGGGGCCGGGCGCGCCAGCAAGACCCTCGACTGGCTGTTCGCGCACGGCCACGGCGCGCTGGCCGCGGAGTCGGTCGCGGTGCTGTCCTGCGACCGCACCAGCGACGAAGTCGATCGCGCCCGGATCCGGGACCACTTCCGGGCGCGCTGCCGCGCCGTCGTGGAGATCCCGCACGATCCGCACCTGGCCACCGGGGGTCGGGTGCAGCTCGACCGGCTGCGCCCGGCGACCCGGGCCGCCGCGTACGAGCTCGCGGCGCTCATGGCCGACCAGTTCGTCACCTAGGCGCCCTGACCGGCGCGAGGGGGGAGTGACGCACGCATGACCCAGCCGACCGCAGTCGCCCGTACCGCCGCGGAGATCACCGAGGACGCCGTCGTGCGGTTCCGCGGCGACCGCCCGCGCCGCGGCTGGCGCGGCGCCGTGTACACGGCCACCCGAGGCTGGGTCAATCCCGGCCCGGGCCCGGCCGAGGCCACCCGCCAGCAGTGGCTGACCCGGATCCGCCGCCCGCTGCGCGGCGTCCACCGGGTCGCGGTCACGTCGATCAAGGGCGGGGTCGGCAAGACCACCGTCGCCGCCGGCCTCGGGCTGGTGCTGGCCGAGAACCGCGGCGACCGGGTCATCGCGGTCGACGCGAACCCGAACGCCGGCACGCTCGCCGACCGGCTCACCGCCGACACCACGGTCACGATGCGGGAGCTGCTGCGCGACGTCGAGCACACCCGCTCGCTGACCGACCTCGCCCACTTCACCAGCCTCGCCGGGCGGCTGCACGTGCTGGCGTCCGAGCAGGACCCGGCGATGAGCGCGCTGCTGCAGCGCGAGGAGTACGAGAAGGTCGTCGCGCTGCTCGCCCGCTACTACAACGTCGTGATCACCGACTCCGGCACCGGGCTGATCCACTCTGCGATGGAGGGCACCCTCGCCACCGCCGACAGCTTGGTCGTCGTCGGCGCCCCCACCGTCGACGGGGCCGCCCGCGCGAGCCTGACCCTCGACTGGCTGGAGGCCGAGGGCTACCGCGAGGCCGCGGCCGACGCGGTCGTCGTGCTCTCGTGCGACCGCAGCAGCAAGGACGTCGACGTCACCCGGGTGCGGGAGCACTTCGCCGCCCGCTGCCGCGCCGTCGTCGAGATCCCGTTCGACCCGCACCTGGCCACCGGTGGGCGGATCGACGTCGAGCGGCTGCGGCGGCGCACCCGGGATGCGTTCCTGGAGCTGGCCGCGCACGTGGCGGACGGGTTCGATCCCGGTCGCGTCCCGTCCGCGCCGGCGGCGTCGGGGGAGGTCCCCGCGCTCGCCTGACCGTCCCTCACCATGCGTGAGGTCGGCTCGGGTGGTGGCGCAACGAACGGCACTTTCGTCAGGAATGCTGCTGACGAAAGTGCCGTTCGCTGCACTCGGGTGGGCTACGGAGTGTGACCCCGCGTGGGGTCAGTCGTCGGCGTCCGAGTTCTTGCCAGAACCCTTGGCACCGCCCTCGGACGAACCCTTCTCGGACTTGCTGGAGCCCTTGTCGCCCCGGTCTGCCTTGCCGGAGCCCTTGCCCTCGTCCGCCTTGCCGCGGTCGCCCCGGTCGGATCCCTTGCCGCCCTTGTCCGCGCCGCCCTTGTCCGCGCCGCCCTTGTCCGCGCCGCCCTTGTCCGCGCCGCCCCGGTCCTTGCCCCTCTTGGACCTGTCGCCCTTGTCCGTGCCGTCCGTGCCGTCCGTGCCGTCCTTGCCGGGCCGGTCCCCTTTCCCCGGCTTGTCGGGGCCCTTCTTGTCCTTGGCGGGACCGCCGTTCCCCTTGCCGGACTCGCCGGACGACTTCTTGCCCTTGTGCTCGCCCTTGCCCTTCGGCTTCTTCTTGCCCGGGTCGGGCTCGTCGGCCTTGTCCTTTCCGGGGCCCTCGTCCTCAGCGCTCTTGCCGCCGGACGACTTGTCCTTCGCGCCCTCGTCCTTCGCGCCTTCGTCCCCTGGGCCCTCGTCGCCGCCCTGTGTGCCCTGCCCGGAGCCGTTGTTCCAGCCGATGCCGGTGCGGTCCTTGTGCTCCTTCTTCCCGACGGGCCGCTTGCCGCCGAGCAAGCCGTCGAGCAGCCCGCCGCGATCCTCGCCGCGGCCGTGGTCCTCGTGCTCGTCGTGGCCCTCGTCGTCGTTGTCGTCCGTGCTGGACCAGCGCTGCCCCTCGTCGTGGCCGTCGTGATCGTCACCGGCGCGGTCCCGGCCCCCGCCGAGCAGGGCGTTGCCGACGCCCGCGACCGCCTCGCCGACGCCGGTGACTGCTCGGCCGAGGCCGGAGGCAGTGCTGGAGACGGTGCTGGAGACGGTGTCGGTGACCGCGCCGACCACCTGGCCGACCGGGCCGCCCTGATCGTCCTGCTCGCTGGTGGAGCTGCCGTCCCGCGCCGGTCCGGGACCGGGGCGGAGGAGCGTGCCGCTGCGGCCGGGGAACGGGCCGGCCGCCGTCGGGGTCTCCCGGCGCTCGTTCTGCCCGCCGGGCCGCGGCGCGGCCGCCGCGACGACGCCGCCCGCGCCACCGCCGTCACCACCACCGGCGTTGCCACCGGAGCCCCCGCCCGGTCTCGAGCTGCTGCCGACGAGCGCCAGGACGGTGTCCACGATCGCGCGGGTGCCGGCGGCGGCGGTGTCGGGGAGCGGGGCGGCCAGCGCCGAGGTGACGTGGGACCGCAGGGTCTCGACGGTCTTGCGGGTGGAGTCGAGGAGCGCCGCGCGGGCCTGCCGCTCCCCGAGGGCGCTGCTGCCGGCGACGGCCGTGGGGCTCGCCGACGCGTGCGGCGCGGACGCGATCGTGCGCTCGATGGCGGCGAGCTGGTTCTCGGCCGCAGCGAGGGTCTTCTCCGCCTCCGGCAGTGCCCGCCAGGCCTCCAGCTGCGCGGCGAGCGTCGCCCGCAGCTGCAGCAGCTCGTCCTTGCGCGCGAGCAGGGCCTGCACCGCCTCAGGGAGGGCGCCGGACGTGGCCAGGTCGCTGGCGTACCACGCCTGCTCGACCCGCTCGATCTCCTCCAGCTGCTGGCTGAGCCCGGCCAGCGCGATGCTCGCCCGGGCCGCCCAGTCCCGCCCGTCGTTCTGCGGGCCGGGCAGCGCGGTGGGCTCCGCGGTCTGGACCTGCGGGTCGCTGGCGACGTAGCCGGTGCCCCCGGCGACCAGGCTCGCGATGGCGAGGCTCGCGATCGCGCGGCGGCGCCGCTCGGCCGCGGTGGTCTTGCGCTCGCTGCGCAGCAGCGGTCCCTTCACCGGTCGCAGCACCCGCTCGGGCTGCGCCGCCGCGCCGCGGAACGGGTTGCGCAGCCGCCGGGACGCGCCCGGCAGGACGGGTCGGATCCGGGCGGTCACCGGCTCCGGCGCCACGGGAGCCTCGATCCGCTCGATGCGTTCAGTGGGCGGATCGGTGTCCTTCGACTCGGTCGTGGTGGCCGACTCGGTCGTGGTGGCGGCCAGCTCGGCGCGGG
>Ga0065720_1003647_pt1 | contig 17129 bp, 18 predicted proteins | sample Thericmetagenome_FD_59107 | JGI IMG/M metagenome (GOLD analysis project Ga0065720, IMG submission 59107) | Thermophilic microbial communities from the Joint Bioenergy Institute, California, USA of rice/straw/compost enrichment - eDNA_2 v2... | ecosystem: Engineered > Solid waste > Grass >... | reverse complement strand
TTGGTTTTTTGTTGGAAACAATCGCTCCTAACAAGGGGTCTTCATCTTCTCCTCTTGGCTTAGGCTTTTCCTTCTTTGGAACCTCTTTAGGTTCAGCCTTCTTGACTTCTTCTTTTGTAATAATTGGAGTGATACTATTTTTAAACAAAAAGCTTTTAGGTGAAGCTTCTCTTTTAGGTTTTTCCTCTTCTTCATCAGATTCAGAGGTTCTTTTCTTTGATTTAGGCTTGGGTTTCTCTTCTTCCTCCTCCTCTTCCTCAGAATCAACTCTCTTCTTAGTGGTCTTTTTGGTTTTGGGTTTTTCTTCCTCTTCTTCAGAGGAATCATGATATTTTTTCTTAGTAGTTTTCTTCTTTTTAGGTCTTTCCTCCTCACTATCATCAGAAGACTTCTTTTCGACAGCAGGTCTGTATTTCAATAGAGTAACTGGACGAGATGATTCCTCTTCTTCATCTTCTTCTTCGGAATAGTCATTCCTTTTCTTGGATGTTTTGGTGGTTGTTGTTGTCTTTGAGGTTGTACTTGTTGTAGATGTGGATTTTTTGTCGACGATTCCTCTTGAAGTTGGAAGCTTCTCGTTTGGATCATAAGGATATCTCCAAAACTAGCAATAAGCATTGCGATTCATATTTTATTACTTTAAGTGATTTATCTTTAGATCCTGTTATCATCAGGTTCTTTCCTTCAAAGTAAAGCATTTGAGTCACTTCAGCCACATGAGCATCCAACACAACTACTCTTTAAGAAATATTAAGTAAGATCTTACAGTTGGCCTGAGTAGTTAGAGTGTTCAAGAAGGCGACTTGCCCACCTGCATTGGCAACATATAACTCTTTCTTATTTCCATAGAAGTGTAGGGCTCTCAACTATTGATATAAGATAAAATGCTTGTAATTTACATTCTTAATGGTATCAAAGGTTCCAGTGAGAGTACTTAGTTTTTCCTTAAAGTTATATTCGCTTATTCTCAGAAAATACCTTGCCTGGCTTTCCGATTTCATAAATAGCAATAGCTCCTTGATTTGAAGCAGAAAGCAAAAGATTTCTTAAGTTATCGAAAAATAGGGCTTTGACGTAGTTCTCATAAGGGAAGTTAATTGTGAAGAGCTGAACGAATTTGTCCTATAATTATGCTTTTTGCGAATTTCAAAACTTACCTCTGGACTGTAGATGAAAAGTGTACCAATCGAATCAGAAACAAAAAGTCTCTTGCCTTGTTTGTCATAGTGAAGGGCTGTCAATGGATAAGCATGCTCCTTTTCTAATATATGTTATTCACATGTTATCCTTTCATACCTGCAATCTGTTTTTCATTGTGGGCAATATCTGTTTTGACCAAATACTTGTCAGTTGAGATAGAAATCAAATGGCCTTTCCAATCAATCACATAAGCTAATATTATACCTGAGTCAGGAAGCATTGCAATTCCAGTAATTGCTTGTGTATGGCAATGAAGTTTGCAATACTACAAGAATTAATTTCGCTAAAGAAGCCAGTACTTCATCAAATTTTGAATAGTCCAATTCTGTTGAGACTCTGAGGCAGTTGATATGGCCATTAGTAAAACCGATAGCCAAGATGGTCAATCCTTCATCCCAGGCAAAGATGGAGGCCTGATATGTTGAGACCCATATTTCTATTCATTATACCTCATAATCGAAATTCTTTTTCCAAAGCTTTGAAAATTCTAAACTGCCAGGAGGGTCTTCTTTATATGCCACAATGCTTGAGAGTTCTTCTTTGGATGCTGGATTAGAAAAGCTGCTGATAAAGGCTCCCAACTTGGAGATCACATTGGTCTCTGTGAGTAACACAAATAATACTCCCTCCTTAGGATAATAAGCGAAGTCTTTGACAGCCATGGGAAGGTTTTTAATTTCACAGATCATTTTTACTTTCACTGTTTTATCAACCTTCATGTGTTGGTCCAACTAAAATTTTTTCACAATGATCTGATTATGATATACCTCGATGAACACTCTAAAATCGTTATCGTTTAGGGCGTCTGCTCTCACAATCAGACTCTAGATATCTGTAAGAGGTAAAAATCGTTATTTACAGAAATATATTTATCAAGGTCGTTCTTGCGCTTTTCTGGGTCGTCTTTTCCAATCTGGAAGATACTTTTTGTTGGGAAATATGGCATATTGGGGAGTCTCTTAGCAATTTTCTTGTGAAGGTCTTCAAAATCCCTATACTTCTTTTCCAATACCCATTTTTTGGCATTATTGGCAACAATCTCAAGGTTGTAATAGATTGTATCTGCCTTTTCGTCATAACCTGTTATTTCAGCCTTGGGAGTTAAACTGAAGTGGAAAGATTTACAGTTAGTGAGACCGAGGCTGAATTCTGCATATAAATTTTATTGATTTAGCTATATATTTGAAAGATTTTCTGAGAGTGAAATTAGTAAACTTGGACTAGATATCAAAATTTGGCATTCACAATTTTCCAGGTAACAAAGGAAGCGTATAGAATACATTCAAAATAAGGAACACCTTCAGATATTTTGATAGTATACGAGAAGAAATTGAACAATAAATTAATTGTCATCTGAGAACGAGTTCAAAGAGAGTGGCTGACTCTTCACCCTTTCGTTTTCTGCACTAGTCTTTCTAATAGCTTGGAGCACTTCTCCACAAAATGTAAAGATCTCATTCATGTTCTTTGTAGTTACAGTGATACTATCTAATTTCTCAAGACCCAGCTATTTGAATTAGAGAAAATTTCAGAAAAATCTTACTTCATCTTTACATTTTAACAACTTGAAAAATATTGCCATGATTCCTCTTGAGCATGTATGGTGAAGATTTTCGGAATTTACAACCTAATAAATGAGTATTATTTTCTTATTTTTTATACATCATGTTCAAAGAGTTCATTTCTTCTCTTCTTCTCTTCCAAAAGTTTTTGGTATTTCAGGACGGCATCAAAATCTTCGCCGGATCCTTTATTTATACTTTTCATTTTTAGCTCTTCTTTTAATTTAGCCTACAAAGTCAAAAATCAAATTTTCATCTTATACTACTTGATTTCTTCTCATTGCTGCCAACTGCTCAGAAGCAGCATGAACTTCACTTTCAAGTGCTTCATTATTGCTCCTAATATTTTATTTTCTTTTTCCAGCTAAATTACTTCAGCGATTCAAAGTAATAGACATATTCCTTTTTATTTTCAAACTTCTTGCTGGCACGTTGAAGCTTCTCGAAGTCACGTTCAAGGACATTCTTCTTGTGCTCAGCCTTCTTTAGAGCAGTGACATATTCTGAATTCTTTTTATTAAGCTCTGTTTTCTTAACTTCTTCGATTTCTTTCTTTGTTTTGATTATAAATTCCTTTCTCTTTGTTTTATAAATCCTTTCTAACTCCATCTTTTGATCAAACTGTTCTTGGTTAAAGTGTAGAAGAGCTGCGGTTTTTCTCAGTCTCTCCTTTTCAAACTTCTGATCTCTGAACCTTTCTTTTAATATTCCAAACTCGATCTGGAAAATTAAATACTATGATATTATTATTGTTACTGTTTGGCTTTGAAGTTGCTTGTTAATGTCCAGCAACTCATCCAAATTCTTTATGATTCCATTTTCAATTTTAGGAACCTTTCCAAAGACGATTAGATATCTTTGCTTCTGTAAGACTAAATCATGCTTTCTTGTAAAAATCATATTTTTCAAAATGTCAATTTTCATCTCATCCATCTCTATGACTTTCTTAGACTGCTCGATTTCCTCTTTGATTTTGTTAATCTTCTCTATAACACTAGTAGTATCAGTTTGGATTTTAAGTCTTTCCAAAAGTTCTTCTAATCTCACTAATTCGATCTGCTTTTTGCGGACTTCATCCTTAATGGTGTTATAATATTTCATTCCATCATTTAAGTCCTTCCATAAGTAGTCAGCTATCAATCCAGTCTTGGGATCATAATCCAAAGCCTTTACAATATTTTTCATAGTCATTGTTGAGCTAGGGCTTAAGAATTCTTCTTCACTAAACCATAAGAGACAATTATTATTCTCTACGTCATAGAAAGAAAGTGCTCGGTCGAGGGAAGAAACTTTGAACTTCTAGTCATATCACCTGCATTGGTCAAGTAAAATGTATCAGCAGTTTTCACTTTGCTGAAATGGGAAGCTATTTGAATTTAGAGATCTCTATCATGAATTTTACTGCTTATTGAACGATTGATGCTCTTGGTGGCGGATTCTGCCATATTATTTAGTTTATCGATTGTCCCATGTAACTAATTTTAAGGAATCAAAATGGGAAGAATACTCTCTTGAGGATATTTCTGATTTTAGGGTCCTTCATTGTACTTAAAGGATCAGTGTTTCCGGATTCATGGTTAATAACTGTTTCTTCTTTTGTAGAGTCTGTTTGTGTAATGAAAAAATTAGCTTTAGGGCTTTTGATGCCTCTAACTGATGTGACTTCTAAAGAAGTCTTTATAAAATGATATAATACCTACCTCTTGGCTTTGCGAAAAAGTTTGACTGAGTTTTAGACATGGCCATAAAACTGTAACATGCTAATTAAATTATATTGGGTTTAGAAAAAGTTCTATGTGGGTGTGTCTTAATAGATAGGATGATTGTAAGTCAATAAAATCTCCATTTAGAATGGCACGTTCCCCTCCCATTACACCAAAATCCACCAAATTTAGATATAAGTCTCTCATTTTACTTGGTGTAATAAATTCTTTGGAAAGAAAAGATGGCCCTATTTGACAATTTTTAATTATTACTATGCTCTTGTAGCTATTACAATATGCAATATTATAAAATTATAACTTCTTTGCTGAAACAAAGTAATTTACAGACTTGTCATTTGACTCACACATTGTATTGTTCAGAGGATTATAGGCAAATCCTTGTACGTCCAGAATTTCACATCCATGATCTTGCAAAAGCTTTGTAAGTTGTTCAGGACGAATAAACTTATCATAATCATGAGTTCCCTGAGGAACCACCCTTGTCAAATACTCAGCTCCGAGAATTACAATAGCATATGCCAACCAAGTTTTGTTAATAGTGGATATAAAGACCAAACCATCTTTCTATTCTCTTTAAAAAAATAAATCGCATTGAGTACTTTAGTTAAGTTAGTCAGCTGTTGGACGAAGAAAGAAATATCGTGCACATGTTCAATGACTTCAACGCTTGTAACGATATCAAATTTTTTTCCTTCATTCACAATATCCTCTAAAGAATTAATCCTTCTTTCAACTTTGTACCAGCAGATTTGTTTAAGTATTGTAGATTCTTTCTCAAATAGGGATCTCTATTTGCATGTTCTTGTGCAATGGCAATAGCTGTAGCTGTCGCATCAATACCAAGAGTATTCCCTCCCAATCTAGCTAAACTCTATAATATAATCACTCACTTATTGTGTTACTTCACACAGAATTCCACCTCCACATCCAACATCGAGGATGTCAAAGCCTTTAAATGGAAGAGCAGTATTGGCGATTGGTTTGGGTGAATGATTTTCAACAATTCTCTTCATATAATTCACTCTGGCATAATTATAGGCATGTAAGGGTCTCATTGAGCCATAAGGATCCCACCAATCATGTACTCTGGAAAAGATTTCGACTTCTTTAGCATCAACAGTTGTTGATTTGTGTGTATCACTTGCGAAACCTCGAGAAAAGAGGTTCGTGAGATTGATCTTTGAGTTTCTAGGTTTTAAATGTCGAAGAAAGTTCATAAAATTGTTAAGGATTTATTAGATATCTTTCTGCTAATAAATTCTAAAACCATGCTATTCTCTTAACACTGCCTCTTTCTGTACAAAGGAAAATTTTCAAAATAACCGGTCTAAGGTTCTGTCTTATAACAACATTGCGATGAAGATACAGAAATCAGAACATTAAAGATACAAGCCAATTACCATTCATCACCGAAGAGGTCTCCACCCAAACCGACATCGGCTTCTTCTTCCTTCTTGGGTTCAGGCTTCTTTTCTTCCTTAGCGGGGGCTTGTTGAGTAGTTGATCCAGCAGCTTGGGTGCTAGCACCAGATCCAGATCCGAAGGAAACGTTAGCGAGCTTCTTTGATCCAGCAGCAATGAGTTCGTGAAGAGCCTTTCCCTTAAGGGCGTTAACAACCTTAGAGAGTTCTTCTCCATTGACTTCACATCCGACTTCTTGGAGGGTCTTTTTGATATCATCTTCACCTAATATTGATTAGGGGCTTTACTTTGTGATGTCTTACTGGGAGAGGTCTTTCCAGCGAGGACAGCGAGAGCGTAGGCAGCGATGTATTTCATATTTACCTTTTGATTTTATTGCTAGGTATTTATGCTTTTTAATTAATTGCCCCTTAAATACATACTAGATCCAATAATATGTTAGTTTTGAAATATTTTTCTTGTTAGAACATTATTCCTTTTAGAATATCGTTGAAATGACTCGAGATTGGACCCCATTTCTCAAGAAGAAAATGGAGCTGATGTGTGTGCATATTTTAATAATTTATAATGTGAGAAAGGGAAAAAAATATAATTAAGAGATCATTTCCAATTAGAAAGATTGGGAAAAGGTCTCATTAAAATTTTCTCGAAGTTCCGAGAAAGAAAAATCCTTTCATTACTCAACAACTTTTGCAACTCTTCAAATAAAATTATCTCACTGTTCAAATGAAATCACATGAAAGAGCCATATCCAGCAAATATGAGTTGTCTCAAAAAGACGATCATTTAATAGAGTCAGACTCTGACTCGGATGAGGAGTTGCGTCGCAGAGAAGAATTCGAGATTAAGAAAATCCTGATTGAATGTATTCGTTTATTTATTGTGTAATTCTCAAAGCTAGGAAGAAATACAAACAAATGAAGAGAAACAAAACTAACCAAACTGGAGCCAGTTTTGCAAAAGATCTCTTGACTGAAAATAACTCCCTTTCTAGAGATAGAATCTCTCAAACAGCACCAACACATGATTTTGCTCAGCATGTCGCCTACTTAACCGCAAAGAAAATGTCATCTTCTCATCAAAAACTTTCGCATCAAAAATCATGTAGAAATTCACTTTCATTTTTGTTAACAAGCTTAGTCAAATCAACAGGGCTGAGATTATCCAACAAAAACTTCCTCACTTCTCCTGTACACGGAGGGACAGGCACTTTTGAGACTTTTGATGACTACCTGAACGAAGAAGAGTTAGAAAGAGTACTAAATGAAAAGAAGAAAGGAAGAGATATTGAAGAAATAAAGGCTCGAAATCAAGGGCCTCAGAAGCAGGCATTTCATCAATTTTTAACCTATTTCAAAGACTCGACAACTAATGAGCCAGCCAAGATTTTCTTCGATAATGGGCATCGAATATATCACAAGGCTTTTGCCTCCAGAAATAGTTCAACACATGTTACACAACATCCTGCGCTTTCAAGAGAAATAAAGGAGTCAGATCAGGATGGATCTATTCCCTCTAAAATATTAAAGGAGGAAGATAAGTATGCTAGTATAGAGGAGATCATTCCAGATATAATGGAATGGTTAAAATCTCCTTATGATAAAATGCAAATCTCATTGTTTGTTGGAGATATGCCAAAGCTTGAGCGAATTCAATGGAAAAGTGTCACAGAAGATAGTAGATGTATTATCTGACTCTCTAATTTCTTAGTTGCAGCAAACAGGCTTGAAATCTATGTGATTGATCCTATTTATTTCAATGTGGAAAAGTATTTAGATATTAAAACAACAAATCAAGACGTAAAAGCATAAGAGTTATTCATCAATCTGCTAGGATATCAATGGAAAAGTTGAGGAAGCACTAAAAGCCATATCGGCTTTCGTTAATGAAGCTAAACATTTTGTTGTAAATCCAAACTCTTTTAAAAATAATTCCTAGGCAATAACCTCGAACGAAAACGAGAGAAATCTTTTCCTCAGCAAATTCATTTTCTATGCCAAGAACAAATTGAAATATCATAAAGGCTTAGAAAATGAAAAAGTACATCTAAAGTTATTTTATTAAACCTTTCAGGATGTTATTTTATATTACTATATCGTCTTGGGACTCCTATCAATCAAGCAGAAACAATTAGAAACTCCAATAACTTTCACAAAGAACATCGTCGAACTAGCAAAGGCCAAAGCTCTAGAAATTTTAAAGTTTGCAGAATCTCCTTCAAAAATGCTTTTAGAATGGTTTGAGAAGGATGCCGACCCAATTGCAAGTATAGAGAAGGTATTCTTTATCCCACAGTCTAAAACAGGAAAAGTTGCCATTCTCAACATAAATATTAGAGACTATTTCAAACAAAAATTCCCAATTCTGTTACATCATCAAACTTCTCCCGATAGAGACGGTCATAATAATCTCGAAATCTCATATCATCGAGCCTCAAATCCTATAAAGCTTGCAACGCTCCAAGTGAGCCCACGGGTCCAGGTTAATAGGCTCCTTCTAGTTCCTACTCCAATCCAAATGGGTGGAGACACAACCTCATCAGTAACTCAGAAGAAGCCTAACTTTGTGAAAATGAGTGATCCGAAGTATAGAATACAAACTTTGAGTCAATTCTCCACAAACGAAGACAGAGCAGATGATTTCCAACTGATTAACAGTAAGCGTGTTCACACTGAAGAAGGATCGAATATTATGCAACCTAGCATTATGCACTCGAAAAAGTCATCTTCACAATTTCCGGTGTTAACTCCAAGAAATATAAATTTCCCAGTTATTGTGACAGGAAAGCTAACTCCAAATAAAACTAAATTTAGAGTAGAAAAGTTTTCTCTTAATAAAATGTTTTGATTTAGTTCTTTTCATACATAAAGTACATGTCTCCGCAGTATTTATTTTAATTAGTCTGGTCTGAAATGATCTTTCTATCCGTATTCGCTGATTTTGATATTTAAGATATCTATCTCAATTCAATAAATTTATTTACTAGATCTCAGAAATGGCTGACTCTTCTGATAAGAATACTCCAAAGCGTTTTGAATTATCTAAGTTTCTGATTAACAAGAAAAAGGATCTTAGTGTTACAGCAAGTAGATATAAAATATATGGCCTAAATCCCTCTAGACGTTTTATCATCTCAACCTAATGTATCACAAAGAGGTAATGAAGAATTATTAGAATAATAATCGATAGAAAATGTTCATCAGAGAGCAGCTTCCCTTGAACCCAAGCCTAATGTTGTTCCTAATTTGAATAAAGCCAGAAAGGGTGATAGATCAGCTACTCGCGCAGAAGATATGGAAATTGAAGAAAAAGAGACCAAGTGTATAATCATGAACAGGCTTATTTGACTTGTCTAGCTAGCTTAAAGAGAAATAACTTAATTTTCGGTGAGAAGAAAACAGACGGAGCATCTACTTTAAAAGGACCAGCTATAAAAAAGATTTCAACAAACTGTAATGACCTGAATGTTCATTTATTCATTGATTAGCTACCGTTGCCTTTGGTGGATCTAGGGTGGGCCCTCATATATCAAATTATGAAAAGGTTCCAAAAGAAAAATCAAAACTCTTTGATGTAAGTTATATAGACAATCATCTAACATTACAGAGCGACCTTGCTCAAGCAGAGATATACAAAAATAAAAATTTCCTATATCCTATTCAGGTCAAAATATCAACAGTATGAGAAATAGTAACTATAGAAATAATTTTATTAGAAAGAGCCAGAAAAGACTGCGGCTGAGGCCTCAGCAATAAAGCCTGAAGAACCTCAAAAAGAGACTAAAGAAAACGAGACAATAAACACTCTTTTAAATGAATTTTGCTTCTTCCAACTCCCTGCAAATTTACCTCTTGAAGGATTTTATCAGAAAACTCCTACTACTGAAGACCCTGATATTGAAATTGGAAATAAAGATATTTTGACCTCTTTATTGGAAAAGAAATTTGACTCCACTGGCTTTTTCCTTGAGAGAGATTTTGACTTGGTGACTGATAAGCAGGTTTTAGCTAAGCAACAGGGAGAGAAGAATGGAAAAATGGAAAAGGATGGTAAGGCTAGTTTCTATGATACCATCGCTTTGGGAAAGCTGTGCAGAATGAAAGACGGAAGTCTTAAAATGAAAATAGGAGAGAATTTCTTTGATTTAATAGACGGAGTTCAGAACAATTTTTATAAAGAGCTGTTCTCAATTGACTTTGAGAAACAAACTGCAATGAATCTATTTCCTATTGAGAAAAAGTTCATTATAAAACCAGATATTGAGTCCTTCTTGTTGTAATGAGTTCACTACATGTATGTTGTAAATTAGTAATAATTCTGGTCAAGAAATAAGTCACACTTACTTCTATTACGGTCCTAGCTATTAAATACTGATTGATATAATGTATCATTTCTTTATTTTACTTAAAAGGGCAACAAATTCATCAACGTCTATCTGCTGATCACCATTAGCGTCACATTCTTCAAGAAGCTGTCTCCATCTTTCATCATCCACTAAATCTTTTCCAAGGACCTTAGCCAATTCATGCTGGGTAATTTTCCCAGATTGGTCAAGGTCAAACAATTTGAATGCCTCTTGAAGACGATATTTACTTACTTTCATTTGTTCCTTAGCTCCTGCCAAAAACTCTGAGTACTCAATCTTTCCATCTCCATTTATATCCAGCTGTTCAATGATCAAATCCAATGAGTTCTCAAAGTTCTTCTTATTACCCAGAGTATGCTTAAATCCTTCCCTCAATTCATCCCGAGTCAGGATTCCATTACCGTCCTTATCCAAGGTCATAAATGCCCTTTCTAGCTCTTTTAGCTCTTGTGGATCGATCAAAATAGGATCCAAATAATTGAGCATAGCTTGCTTTAAAGTATTGTCAGGATCAAATGCAGCCAGTCTTTTGAACAATTCTGTGTCCACACTTCCTTGTTGGATATTAGATGTAAGCCAAGGGTGATTTAGAGCCTCTTTTGCTGTTAGCCTTTTCGTAGGGTCTAAAACAAGTAGCTTATTTATCAAATCCTTAGCTTTCTTGGATACTCCTCCAAATATCTGAAAAGGATACTTAAAATCGGCCTTTAAAATAGAGGCAATACTTTCCTTTATAGAATCCTCCTCGAAAGCAGGCTTTTGGAATAAGAGTTTGTAAAGAATAGCTCCAGCAGACCATAGATCAGATATTGTTGTTATACTACCGTTGAAAGCTTCAGGTGCAGTCGAGAGTATGAACTTCTTTTCTCTACTCTCTAGTTTAGCAATATGGAATTCTTTGAAAAAGGTGAGTGCTGGAATCTTCACCCCGTCATTAGAAAATACTAGGCTTTCGGGATTTAAACTGCCATGAATGATCCCTCGCTGATGGATATAGTCCAAGGCAGAGAAGATCATTCTCATGATATAAGCAGCTTTCTTTTCATCTCCATAAGGATATTTGTTAGATAAAAAGTCACCGTCACAATATTCTCCAATTAGGCAGTAATACTGAGGAGTCTCATACACTTCATACAATTTTGCAATCGTGGGATGGTCCAAATCTTTAACTAGAGAAACTTTTTCCATAAACCGCTCGTGGGAGTTCGGCTTCATGTCTGATTTTCTGATGATTTTCATTATTCTCTTGATAGATGTAAGCTTATGGATGACTATACAGCTGGTTCCAAAACCACTGACATCAACCATCTTAAAGGGCTCATAACGTTTTTCATGGTCGAACTCCTTGAGAACAAAGTCGAATCTGCTATCAACGGCTTTTTGTTCCATTACGTTGTATTTTTTATATTGTATTCACCCAGATTGATCAGAAATGAATTGCAATATTAAGCTGGATATAATATTAAATCAACTTTCAGTGTATTATGGAGTGCTGTAGTAAGTTTGCCTTCTTTGGTAAGGCTAAAAAACCGCAACAGGTAGCCTTGAGCCAAGATTTCTTTAACAGTGATGAAGACGATGTCGACACAAACGTCTTCTCAATCAAATTTAATTCATTGCAACAAGGAGAAAAAAATATTTTTATGGGAGACCCTACTTTCTGTGAGGGTTGTAAGTCCGTTCTCTCCTCTTTGAGCAAGGTTTACGGACTTGATGAGTATAACGCTATTCAGGCTAATCAGAACCTTTTAAACCAAGAAGAAGAAAAAGATAATAACAAGATTAAGCCTCGTGCTAACCTAAAATCATTCATTTCTCCAGAAAAACTCAATAAGGATGACAAAGTTTGGATTTGCGAATTCTGTGGTAACCACAATGTTGTCCGTCTTGAGCAAGAGGAAATTCCTAAAGAATCAGATGTATATTATTTGGTTCAAAGTGCCAGCCAACTTACACAAGCAAACAAGGGCATCAGTAATTCTAGTGACGAAACTGTCATTTTCTGTATCGATAATAGTGGCTCTATGTGTGTTACAAGTGAAATAAAATCGAAGAAACTTCAGCTAAAGTATGGAATCAGTGAAGAAGAAAGAAAAATGTTAAGTCAATTCATTGAATTTGGAGCTGATCAGTATTTCCCAGGACAAAGTAAGAGTTCCACTTGGATTTCCAGAAAGCAATGTGTTGTTGCTGCTATTGAGAACCAGCTTCAAGAAATGGCCAAGACCCATCCTCAAAGAAAGGTTGGACTTGTTACTTTTAACGATGATGTCTTCATTATTGGAGATGGTCTCGGCCACCCTGAGACAATCGCTGGTGACAAATTATACAAATATGAAGCCTGCTTAGAAGAGGCAACTAAGGCTTATTCTACCTTACTGGCTAATCCTGTTGGAAAATCATCAAACAATATTCTTGAAAAACTTAAGAAGCTCGAAGAAAAGGGCACAACAGCTCTTGGTCCTGCTCTAGTTAGCTCTATTGCGCTCGCCTGCCAAGGAAAGCCTGGATCAATGGTTATTGTATGTACTGATGGTCTAGCTAATGTTGGATTGGGCAGGATGGATACTCCTCAGGCTGAAGAAGAGGCCAACAAGTTCTATGAAGACTTGGGTAAATTTGCTAAGGAGAAAGGAATAATTGTCAGCGTTATTACTATTAAAGGTGAGGGCTGTAAAGTGGATAAGCTTTCAAAGATTGCTGAATTGACTGGAGGCAATGTAACTAGAGTTAATCCTGAGAAGATCATGGACGACTTCTCTAATATCTTGAAAGAAGAGTTGGTAGGAAGGGATGTCGATGTTAAGGTGAGACTCCACAATTCAACCAAATTTAGAAATGAAGAAGCTCAATACCTCTCAGAAAATGGTTCCCTTTATCAAAAGAATCTTGGTAATGTCACTGCTAGTACAGAAATTATCTTTGAGTATGAACCTAAATCTCAAGATGAGCTAAAGGCCCTTAATCTTGATGTTGAGAAATTAGAAGAAATTCCTTTCCAAGCTCAGATTACCTACACGTCGTCGACTAATGACAGATACATGAGAGTAATCACATTAAAAGTCAAGATCACAGACAACTTAGAAAATGCTAGCAAAGATGTCAATATCAAAATGATAGCTGCTAGAGTTTCCCATTTAACATCAGCCCAAGCTGAAAGTGGAAATCTTATTGAAGCAAAGAGGTTCAACAAGAAATGGGACAGATTCTTGTCTAGTAACGTAGAAAAATTCAACCAAGACAACAAAGAGCTCCAGCGCCATTATAAGAATTTCAAGGAAACCAATAAGAAGCTTATCGGCAGTGTCAATAAGAATCTCCAAAGAAAGGTCAGGAGAGGGTCTATTACAATGATTAACAAGATTGAAGAGTTGGATGAGGATGACAAGAAGTCTCTTGCTAATGATCTTGACAATTTGTCAAATGAAGGAAGCGATGATGAGGACGCTGTCAATTTCTTCCAGTTCAAGAGAGTTGCTTCTAACGCTTTCTTGAACAGTCCTCCTAGATCTAGAGGAGCTTCTAATTCTCCTCCTGCAAGAAGTTTGAGCAGAAGCAGAAGTAGGTCAAGATCTGCATCACCAAGCAGCCCTCAATTTGATAGTCCTATACTTTCCTCGACCTTTAACGCTGGAAGAAAGATTAATCCAAATTCCTCACCACAAAAGGAACAAAAGGAGCAAAAGGATCAAAAGGATCAAAAGGATCAAAAGGATCAAAAGGATCAAAAGGATCAAAAGGATCAAAAGGATCAAAAGGATCAAAAGGATCAAAAGCAAGCGCCTGAAAAAAAGCCTGGATTTTTTGAAAGACTATTCAGAAAGAATTCTTAAATACTTACAGCAATAGATTCATAAATTGGTATCGTAACTTTCGATTGTTATATTCATTTAAAAGTAATTGGATATTTGAGTGAAAAAGTCTAATCGAAATTGAGATTTCATTTTACTATTTTGCAAGAGGTTTCAAATTATAGAAATGATACAAATTAACATCTTATTCATGATACTTTAGGCTCATAAATTACAAAGAGTCGACTTCACGTCTCTTGGATGAAACTTCCAATCGAAATCAAAAGGGAATACCATCAAAATTATCTCTGCAAAATAGAATTAGAACTTTTCTGCTTGTCTTCTGGCAATAAATCTGAGCTGAGAGTAAACTTTTCCTGGTGGGCTACCAAGAATCAGAGAGCAGATAGCATCTCTGGCAACCTTTATGTTACTGAAGCTTCCTATAAAATTAACCTATTATTCGTCATAGGATACCTAATATATGGATTCTAGAATCAGCCAAGACAATTCTGGTCTTAGTTGAATTTTCTATGGCGTATTTTGTCTTTCCCTTTTCACCTGAGATACGACCAATACATCTTGACAAGTGATCTCCGGTCAAGTTCTTTACATCCTTAATCTCAAAGGATTCAATAAATAGATCATCAAGTCTCAGCATAGCAATAGCATCGTTCAAGTCAAATCCTAGCATGAATGCCTTCAAGAAATCTGCAGATCTTTGAATGGCATTTTTATCTTCAGTATGTTCAGAAGACTTGATTTCAACACACTTTTTCTTGGTGTTCATTCTGATTTGAAGCTTCATGTTTTCCTTTTTTGTTAATTCGGATCAAATATCTCTCTTACGACAATAGTAGTCACAATTTTTTCCCAGTTATTTCTCAAAGGAGTCATTCTGTGGGGTGGAACTGGAATTCTTCTTAAGTCGCTCTTTTTTTGGGCCTATGATTATTATACTTGGTTTTCATATCTAATACATCATCAAGAGTTGCCCTTTCGAAGTCAATCTGATTATTAAATTCAAGATCTTCAATGGGGATTTCGTCATTTTCGTCATCGAGTTGATCGTCCTGTCCGAAGACGTTCTTATCCTCGATAGGTAACTGATTCTGTTGTTCCAAATTGCTCTCCATAAATTAATTAATCACTCAAGATCTGATTAATTTTATGAAAACTAATTCTACATCAGATAAGAACCTGATATGAACAAGATTTGTTCGTATACTTTTCCTCATTTTATCTGTTAGGTTTTGCATAAGCAACTTCCATATTTGTCCGTTTAGACTTAGATCCTCTCGAAATCTTAAATACAAGAATCTAAATAAAATTTATTGTAATGCAGAACGATTCATCGAATACCTCAGCAGTCGAAGTCAAGAAGCAACTAGTCAAGAAAGTCCTGAATCAAGTACATCTAACCTCTAGTTGACTAATTTTAGATTCCTGAAGAGATTTTAAATAATGTAGAGCTTAACGAAGCAATAAAAGTTCTTCCTCAAAATTATAATTTCGAAATCCACAAGACAATATGGAGAATTGAGGAAGTCAAAAAGTCTTTAGGAAAAGAGGTATAATACCATTCTTCGTGTGAATAAATAACAGAAAATCTCCATCTGCTTGCAATTCCCTGAAGGTTTAATGCTATATGCTTGCATTATTTCCGATATTATTGAGCATTTCACAGGCTCTGAATGCATTATTATGGGAGATGCTACATATGGCGCCTGTTGCATTGATGATCTTTCTGCAAGCACTTTAGGAGCTGATTTTATTATTCACTATGGTTAAAATCTCGCAAAACATCTAACAAAAGTTTAGGACATAGTTGTCTAATTCCCATTGATGAGACCTCTGTTAAAGCCATGTATGTTTTTGTGGAAATATCTATCGACGTAAAGCATTTTGTTGCCACAGTCGAACTAAATTTCCCCGACAAAGATCAACCGTAAGAGACTTTTTTCAACTTTTCATTGCCAGATTTTTGCTCATGGGAACAATTCAATTTAATACAGCTATGTTTACAGCTAAGAAAGCTCTTGAGGATGTACTTATTGAATAAACAATGTTGATATTTTAAGAAAGGATATACCAGAATTGTCGTCCCTCAAGAAAAGCCTAGATCTTCAGGAGAAGTAACAATAATTATTAATTTCTGAGAAATAAAGGTTCTTGGCTGCACATCTCCTGCTGTTGACGTTAGCAATTTTGAAAAAACACCAATAGTTCTGTTTCTATGTGATGGCAGATTCCATATGGAAGCCACTATGATCGCCAATCCAACCCTCAAATATTATCAATATAACCCTTACACAAAAGTACACTAAAAATTCTCTGATCTTACCTTAAGATAATGACTATTGAAGAATATGCTCATGAAAAAATGAAAAAGACCAGACTGGCACAAATTGAGAAGTTTAATAATGTCAAGAGAGTTGGTATTATTCTTGGAGTTTTAGGAAGACAGGGTAGTCTACATATCTTAGAGGTTAGATCTTCTTTTATTTTACTCACAGAAATAGAGAATAGAAAATGAACTTAAGCAAGCTAACATTCCTTATATTATTCTCATGGTTTCAGAAATCTTTGACTCACAGCTTGCATTATTCGAAGAGTAAAAATTATACCAATATCATTTAATGGGTTAGTCAAGTTGATGTTTGGGTCCAGTTGGCCTGTCCCAGAATTTCAATTGATTGGGGAACATTTTTCTCAAAGCCTTTAATTACTCCTTATGAATTTTTCGTAGCCATGAAAAAGACCGAATGGAGAGAAGTTTATCCAATGGACTATTATTCTAATAATGGAGATCAGTGGACAAACTACTACCATAAACAAAGTATATATCTTGATAAATCAATTTAATTCATTAGAACCAAAAAAGGAGAAAAAGAACATTGTAATCCAATATGAGACCAAGAGCTAAGAAATGTTATTCTTTGTATCCATTTCAAACGTTTGAGCTCGATCTATAGTGTTTGTATCATATTTCGTTTGGTCAAAGCATATGTTGATCCTGAATGATTAAATTATAAATCTCAAAACTAACAATTCTATAGCATCG
>Ga0065720_1020079_pt1 | contig 17145 bp, 2 predicted proteins | sample Thericmetagenome_FD_59107 | JGI IMG/M metagenome (GOLD analysis project Ga0065720, IMG submission 59107) | Thermophilic microbial communities from the Joint Bioenergy Institute, California, USA of rice/straw/compost enrichment - eDNA_2 v2... | ecosystem: Engineered > Solid waste > Grass >... | reverse complement strand
CGGCGCCAGCCAGCTCGAGGCCGGCGAAGACAGGCTTGCTCCTGCGGAATGGCCTGACATCATCCGACGCTCGTGAGCGGCTGTCGTCGGTCACGGTAAACTCGCTGTTGGTACCAGGTTCGGTGACCTCCTCAACCGTGCTCAGCTGCGCCACGGTTCGCGACAGGCGGCGGCTTTCCAAAGACGTGCTGGTGACGGGAGAGGCTGGCGGTGAGGAAGCCGCTGGGGGGAGAAGGGTCGACAGCGGGGGGATTTCAGGCTCATTGCGAGGAGTCTGCTCGGGTGAGCCAAGGGGCCATGGCTCAGCATCCAGCCGGGGCTTGCGCCGCTTTCTCTTGTTCTTGTTGAGCAGGCTGTAGCGCGAGCGTTCGTCTTCGAGGTTCTGCATGTCCTCCGCGTCGCAGTCAAGGTCGGAGTCAGAATCAGAGTTAAAGTCGGAGTCGAAGACGTCGGCGTCAGGATCGGCTGTGTTGTCGATAGTTTTGGCGACGACCGAAGTGGCGAATTGATCGTGCAAGACAGTACTAACCGGCGACGACGCGATGGGCGCTGACGGTGTTGGCAGTTCACGCCTACTCTCGGGCTCACTCACGGGCACAGGCACAGGCACAAGCACAGGCTCTGGTGGTGAGGCTTCAATGCTACGCGATGAGAACGGGGTATCAACAACAGCCGCGTGCAGCTTGTGCGCGATGGACACGGGCGATGGCGTGGCATCGAAGTCACCAACCACGTCAACAACGCCAACCTGAGCTACAGTGAGAGGACGCCGCTGCTCCTCGGCCTGTGATGCCGGACCGGCTCCAGGATGGGCGCGAGGAGAAAAAGACGCGCAGTCTAGCTTATCACGCTGCCCTCTGCCCGCCGGGCTGTAGCCGTGAGAGAGAGTCTGCGACTGAGAGTCAAAATGGGACGGGACCGATAGGACCCGAGGCTGAGGCTGAGAGTGACTCCCAAGCTCGCGCTGAGCAGCAGACTGCAGCGCATGAGACGCGGGTGGTGTGGGCTGGTCGGCATCGGGACCAAGCTCGGGCTTCTGCTGCTGCTGCTTTTGCTGCTTCTGCTGGTACGGCTTCGACTCAGTCAACTGCAACGCTTGTTGGCTGGAGGAGGCTGGGGCGTCGGCTGCCATTGGCTCTTGGTTACCGTCGGGCTCGGTCGCTAATGCACCTCTTCCACTTGTCGTTGGCTCACTGGCGCTGCCCTGGCTGCCCAGCCCTGGTGCGCCCGCCGCATCGCCCGGCAAGCCACCTGGCAGACCTGGCAGACCCAACAGCGGGCCTGCAGCAGGCTCGGCTGAAACGGTGCCACTGCCGCTGCCGCTGCTGCTGCTATTGCGGTCGCTGCCAAGCTCCTTTCTGAGAGCATCACCAACATCACTATCATCGCCATCGTCGCCGTCGTGCGCACTTCGAGAGAGTGGACCTTCCGCGTCTACAAGAAAAAAAAAATCATTTGTCAACGACACAACTCACAAACTCTTCTATTTCCTCATTTTTTGGGTTTCTGCTTCTTACTCTTCTTATTCGTCCCAATCATGCCCTCCACAACCTGTCTCCAACCCAGCCCCATTGCCCCAACTCCGGCAAGTCCCCGGATGCCGGACCCGGCACTGGTACCGGCATTGGCTTCCTCAGCCTTCTCCGTATTGTTATTGCTTGCTGCCGCTGCTGTGGTCTTCGCTTCTGCGGCGGCGGAACTCTCCGAGCCGGCCGAGGCCGAAACTGGTTTTTGCTCGTCGGAGATTGAAGCCTGTGAAGACAAAAAGCTCACGTTAACATCACCGGTCCTCGTCACTCTATCGCCGCTCGCGGCTGCATGCTCTTGCAGGGGATTTGTAACACCAACTTCGGCGTTGCTGCGCTTCCGGTCCTCGGTCTCGGCGTCCACATACTGGTGGCCATTCCGTGAGGGGGCTAGCGCTGAAGGATCCTCGAACTTCGAGTCCTTTCCGGGGTGCCTATCGTTGGTGTTGTCGGTCTCACCTCTGGGTGTGCTTACTGGGCCTGAGTTGTTTGCCACTTGCGCCTCCATGGGCGGTGTGAAGCCGGCGCTGGGCTGCTTCTTCTTGTTATCTGCGTCGGAGCCCTTCATCGTGTTGTTGTCCGGGAAGATTTTGCCTTCGTCCACTCTGGAAAGCTGCGTTTGTGATGAGATCGCCTGCTGCTGAACGAATCCGGCTCCGGATGGTCCCGATTGAGATGAGCCCTCGGCGGTCACGCTGCTCACGCTGCTCCGCTTCTTCTTTTTCTTTTTGTTCCTTTTCTTCTTGCTGCTACCAGAGGGTTCGGCCGTGGCTGCGAGGTTGGTTTGTGAGGCAAAAAGCTGCTCATCAGTCACGACAGACGCTGCATCGGTCTGAGCGTCAATGTCGTCGATTGTCAGGCTGGTCGTTGGTGCCAGAGACAGCGACTCTGCCGAAGACGAATTTGTGGGTACTGTGGGCTCGACCTTGACCTCTTCCATATGTGTCTCTGTCACGATTATCTCCGCTGGCATCGTCTTCTCGAGAGGAGGGTCGGGTGCTGGGGGTTCAGATGCATCTGGTTCGTCCTCGGCAGGAACCAGTCGGATGGTGCTAGGGAACTGACTAAGCTCGTTGAGTCTGGATGAGTCGCCGAGCCTGGATGTCTTCTGTGGAGACGGGAGTGGTTGTGGCTGAGGTTGATCTTGAGGCTGAGGTTCAGGTTTAGGCTCAGGCTCAGGCTCAGGCTGGCTTGCAGCTGTCATATCCTCCCTCTCGAGCGTTTCCTGTCTCTCAGGAGCCTCCTCCCTCTCTGGAGTCTGAGGTGGGCTCTGCGATGACTGACGAGCCTGCTTTGTTGCCTTGCCAGCCGACCGTATGCCAATGTTGAGGTACGAGCCGAAGCCGCCTGGTAGCGACGGGAGACCGCCGAACCGCGAGCCAAAGAGCCCCTTCTTGGAAGCGGTACTGCGGGTGCTTTCCGAAGAGCTCCTGCCAGCTGGAGCGTCAGTCTCAGTAGAGCTCCGACGAAGTTGCTTCTCAGGCGATATCGACCGAGAGGCTGTACTCCTGGTCAACTCCGCCGTAGTGCTTCGGCGAAGTTGCGGCTTTTCGGGAGGATCTGATTGTGGCCTTGGCTCGTCGCGCGTTGTCGCCTCTGCTGGCTGCTGGACGTTGGACTGCACCGTGGACGGCGTGGGTGTCGGTTCCTGGGGCTGTTGCAACATAGCAGGAGTCGACTCTTGCTTGTCTGCAGAAACTCCAGACGGGGTCACCTCGGCCGGCTGAGCTTGCTTTGGTACCTCAGGCTCGGACTCAGTCCAGGTAACCTGCTTCTCCCTTTTCGAGATGGGCGAATCCACCGTTGTTGGCTCCTCAAGTTGGATCTCCGATGCTCCTTGCGACTCTGCCATGTCCTCCATCTTTTTCTTGGCCTGGGGTGACGGGGGATACGTGAGTGCCCAGTCTTTGACGTCGACCTTGGCTTGCTTTTGTCCCTGGCTTCCCAGTAGAGAGCCGAGAGTTCCCTTCTTGGGCGGCGTGTCATCCAGCTTGCCGGAATTGTCAGGCTGGGATTCGTAGAATGTAGAGCCCGACACATAGGTAGGTGCTTCGGACGCCGCGATAGTGGAGCCATCTTCCGTGAACGAGTGGACGCTCTCATCGTTTTCATCCTGATCTGAACCCGTGACTCCAAGACCCAACTGCCGCTGTAGCTCGGGCTGCTGAAAGGCCTGGTTGGGATCCTCTTGCCGCATGTGTGAAATGATAAGGCTGCGTGAGGAAGTAGTAGGGGCGGCCTCAGCAGCAGAGGGCATGCTCAGCTTGGGCTCCGCCGGTTCGCTCTTCGAGAAGCCCCCTAGGACCTTCGGCCTGTCAAAGGTGCGCGTAGGCGAAGGTGTCTTCTCCGGTCGGGGAATATTACTCTTGAACTCGTTGAACGTTTGAGATGGCCGGGGCAGCTGGCTTGTTGGCTCAGCCATGGAGCTCGCTGTGATCTTTTCCCACTGTGTCCGGAGTGCAGCAAACTGCTGTCGCGGGACTGAAGGAACCGCTCGGCGCATAGGAGACAAGGGTTGTTTGCTGTCATCGGCTGACTCTGGCGCAGGCGGCGGCGTAGTAGAGATTTTGGGAAGCGGCATAGTGGACGAACGGGTCAAGCGCAGTGACGGAGCCGAAGACCGGCTGTGCAGGGGAATAGTCGAGCGGCTTTGCAAGGGAACAGGTATCCTTGATGCCTTCAGCGTTCGACTCGGAGCTGGAGTAGAGTCCGGCAGGGAGGTGGACGACGCTTTGTGTGAAAGGGGCTGGGAAGCAGTGATCAGAGCTGACAAGCCAGGATACGTCGTCTCGGGAGCGTCAGGTTTTGTTGCTAATTGCTCGATAACGACAGAAGTAGCTTCGGCTTGTGCGATGCGACTCTCCAAGGGATCTGAGCTTTCCTTAGAGACTGCGGTTAACGAGGCTTCTGGTAGCTCAGGTTGCGTTCCGAGTTCTGCAGCGAGCTCGGTGACCGTAGCAGGAGCCTTGGAACCAGCTTCAGGGAGCTCGATCTGGGTAGGCTGTTCGTCGAGGTCTTCGGGAAGCTCTGTGACCATGTCCTGGGCTTGTGCAGGCTCGCTCTTTGACGCCTGTGAGAGCTTCTCCTCAGGGGCCATGATCGGCTCGATGACCGCAGCGTCAACCTGTGCGGGCTGGCTTGCCTGCTTTAGAGGAATTTCGTCGACAGCCGGAGCGGAATCCTCTTGGGTGGCTTGATTCTCGAGTGCAGCAGGCTCGGCAGGCGTGGCCTCTAATTGTTCGAGTTGCTCAGGCTCTTGTGATGCTTGTTCAGGGACCGCGCTCGGAACCTCATCCTGCGCGGCTTGCTTGTCGGGCTCGTCAGCAAGCCCGGTGACCGGGACAAGGGCATCCGTCGAAACAGGCTCTCTCGCCGGCTCTGCAGGAAGGTTGGTGTTCACTGGAGCGACATCGTACTCAACATCTTTCACTGGCTCAGGGGACTCGGAAATCGCGGTCTCAACATGCTCACGCTGGCTCTTTGGCTCTGGCAGAAGCTGAACGGACTCTTCCTGCAACGCTTGTTCCTCAGCCTGGGCAGACGCAGTAGCTGTAGCCTCGATCGGCTCAGCCAGGCTCTCTGGTTCGTTTGACAGTTGCTCAGAAACCAAAACTGGGACAACCTCTTCGCCTACAGCCTGCTTCTCGGGCTCGGCGGATGGAGCCACGTCTTGCTCAGGTAGGCTCTCAGACTTTTGCGGAGGTTGGGCAGACTCTTCCTGCATTTCTGGCTTCTCAAGCTTGACAGACTCGGCGACGGAGCCTTCGACTTGCCCGTGCTGAGTCTCTGGCTCCCGATAAGGCCGCTCAGAAATTACAGAGGGAACCTCTTCTTGCACCGGGTCCTTCTCGGCCTCAGCCGGGTCGACAACCGTGGCCCCAATTTCCTGGGGTTGCGTCTCTGAATCCTGAGAAGGTTGCTCCGAAACCACAGCGGGAACCTCTTCTTGCACAGGAGCCTTCCCAGCCTCAGCCAGGTCACCAGTTGTGGCCTCGACTTGTTCAGGCTGCGTCTCTGAATCCTGAGAAGGTTGCTCAGAAACCACAGCGGGAGCCTCTTCTTGCACAGGAGCCTTCTCAGCCTCAGCCAGGTCACCAGTTGTGGCCTCGACTTGTTCGGGCTGCGTCTCTGACGTCTGTGATGGGGCTTCAGACGCCACAACCAGGAGAGCCTCTTCTTGCACTGCATCCTTTTCGGGCTCAGCGGGATTGGCAACTGGGGCCTCGACTTGTTGGAGCTGGCTTGCCAGCTCCCGTGACATTTGCTCGGCAACCACAACTGACAGAACCTCGTCTTCGACCGCTTGCTCCTCGGACTCGATGGACTTGGCAGGTTCGTCAACCGGAGCCTCGATCTGTTTGGGCTGGCTCTCATGGTCCTGGGTAGGTTGTTCAGCGACCTCAGCGACAAGCAGCACAGCCTCTTCCTGCACCACTTGCTTCTCGGGCTCAGCGGTCTCCACGGTCTCAACGGGCTTACCGGGCTCGACAGGCTCCGCAAGCTCAGCAACGACAGGCTCGATTTGCTCAGGTTGGGTTTCTAATACCTGTTCAGGATGCTCAGGGACAACATCAGGTGCGATGTCTTCTTGCCCAAGCTGCTTGTCGGTCTCTTCAGCCGACTCAATGGCTGCAGTCTCAACCTGTCCGGCGGAGCTTTCTGGCTCAGGAACAGGCGTTTCGTCAACCACAGCTACAACAGCATCATCCTCAACAGGCTGGTCTGGTTTATCGGGCTCACCCACGATCTCAGCGCTCATGGCAGGGGTTTCGGTTTGCGCAAGTTGGCTCTCCTCCACTGTCGACATATGTTTGGGAGAGGATGAAGTGATGTCTGCTAGAACCTGTGACTCTTCAAGCTCCGGGAATGGCTCAGCAGCTGGATCCTGGACCAAATCACATTGACTCTCGGGTTTTGGGGCAGGATCGTCAACTGCAGCCTGGACTTGCTCAAGCTCGCTTGCGGGCTCTGCAGGTGGCTCGTCAACGGTCGGAGCTGTCACAACTTCCTCAGGTGGCTTCTTGAACTCCACCGGAGCCTCGGTGATCATGTCGACAGCTTTGGTGGGAGCAGGCTCATTGTCCAGCACCACAACTGGTGGTTCCGAGACAACCGGAATGGCTTCTTGCTCGGCCTGCTTCTCGTCGAGCACCGGAGACTCAGTGATCGTGTCAGGGACCTTAGCTGGCATAGGTTGATTGTCCGGCTCGAGGGATGGTTCGGATACAACCGGGGCAATGCTGACATGCACAAATTGCTTTCTGTCCAGCTCCTCCGGCAACTCGGCCGCTGCAGCAGTGGCTTCAGGGACAGCTGGCAGGGTTTCCAGTTCCGCCAATGGGACCTGAGAGACGACATCCGGTACCTGTTCCTCCTCTGGCGATTGTTCCTCAACCTTCTCAAATGGCTCGGCGGCAGGGATTGGGGTGGCTTCTGCCTCTGAGATTTGGCTGTCGGGCTTATCCATAGCTTCCTCGGGGTTAGCATCTGGAGCCGGTTCTGCTGGTGCGGCAAGAGTCTCGGATTCTTCAGCAGGCTCGGCGACCGGAATAGCGGCAGCTTCATCTTGCACTGACTGAGAAGGTTCTTCACCCGCAGATTGCTCAAGAGCCACACCCAGAGCAGTTTCCGCTTGCTCCGATGGCTTCTCGAGCTCCTCCGCAGCGACTTCGGCGGCTGCGACAGTGGTGACTTCATCCTCCTGAACAGCTTGACCTGCTTGTTCGTCCGCCGTTTCATCGGAAACAATGGCCGGCGCGGTTCCAGCTCTTTCGGGCTGTTTCTCAAGCTCTCCCACAGTGACATCGACGACTGTGACAGGAGCCGATTCGGACTGTTTTGGCTGACTTTCGAGTGGCCCGGGAGCTTCCTCGGATGGCGCAGCTGGGAGTTCTTCTGGGCCTTGTGTAAGCCACTGTAATCTTAAGCGAGAACCCAGAAGCGAACTCGTACCTTGACCACAAAGAGGCCCGTCAGCCGGAGCAGGACCGGGAGAAGCATCCCGATTGGCCTCAGCAGGAGCAGGAGATGCAGCTTCAGCAGGAACTTCAGGGGGTGAAGGTGTACCTGGTCGGCTCTCAGGAAGGGGGACAAATTTTATCTCCATAGAAAGCCTCTCGGGGACTGCCGTTGATGTGTCTTCTTCCGCCCACCCGTGTGAGCCAGAGTAATCGATCAGGGCGCTCAGGGTTCTCCTACCTTGGACGGCAGCAAACTCCGGGGCTGTAACAGGAGCAATATCCGTGTCATCTTCAGCAGTTGACTTGGCGGCCTCGGGACCAGCCTCAACGGTATCCTCCGACAGCTGAGGGGAAACAGAACGGCTCTCTCTGAGAACGGGAGTATTCATCTCTTCATTATACCCATCGAGGACCATATCTGAAGCTGCTTTCGCATGCGGAGGTTAGCTTAGGTGTCTCCCCCAACACAAAACAGCACTCCATACCTTGAGCAGGTTCGACGATCAGAGCAGGCATGACATCCATATCCTCCTCATCAGGCTTTGGGGAAGCAGGCCCCGCAGCAACATCCAGAGCAACAGGGCTAATTTCTAGTCGAGAGAGTCAGTACGATGCACTCACAACGACAAAAGGTGAGGTAGGTACCTTGGCTAACAGCCGGTTCTTGAATGGGAGCAGACTCGACATCGTTCTCTTCCTCAACAGGCGCTGGCGAAAAAGGCCGGGCGGTAACCTCAGCCGTGAAAGTCCGAATGCCTTCTAGTGCAATGCGTGAGCTAACGATTGTCGCCTAACCCAGGAATGAGAATTGTGTCATACCTTGACTCGCAATGAGGTCTTGAGAAGGAGCAACATCCACATCTTCCTCAACAATCGGCGATAGAGGGCGAGAGATAGCATGAGAATCGAGAGCCGGGGGTTCTTCTAGACAAGCGCGTGAGTTGATGTGACGCTACCTCAAGAGAAAAATGATGACAAACCTTGGCGTGCAGCGGGTTCCTCGACGACGGAATCAATTTCCGCATCCTCCTCAGCAATCGGCGACAGGGGGCGAGACGGGTAGTAAGCGTCAACCGCCGGACCATCTTCCACTTGTGTCTGTCAGCTAAGTCTCACAAGAGGAAAGGAGGGTTTGATCCATACCTTCCCAGGGTGCAGGTTCTTGGACAAGGGCATCATCATCAGCAACCATCTCTTCCTCCTCGGCCTTTAACGGGAAAGGCTCGGAGCTAGCATCGAAGAATAGATTCTCCTCCTCAGGATTTGACTCGGCGGGCTGAGCAGCAAGAGCAGGAGTGATCTCCCGTTCATAGGGCGAGTCGGGCCTGCTTTCAGGGAGAGCAGGGAGCTTGTCGAGATCCTCAGCCACAATCACCTTATCAAGCACAGTTGTCTGCTGTTCAATTTCAACAGCCTTGTCAGTCTCGGCGGCGGCAGCCGAAACCTCCTCCGGACCCGGGATGGGCACTGGCTCTACATCTGCGGGTGAGACGGGCCGGTCCTCAGAGAGAGGAGCCGACTGTTCCGGGACTTCAGCCGACTTGTCCTGATGAGAAGCAACGTCCCCTTCCTCAGCCTTTGGCTCGTCGGCGAGAGGAGACAGCTGCACGGAGTCGTTAACGGCCTCTTCCTGCGTGGCAGAGGCACTGCCCTCGACCTCGGGCTCAGGAGCTGAAGGAGCGAGCTCGACCATGTGTTCCGTGGCCTCCTGTTCAGGCACAGCATCGCTCTCCTCGGTCTTGACATCAACAGGGGGAGACGTGCTGGTAGGAGCCTCAATATCTGCAACCGAGACCGTCGTTTTCTCAACAGGAGTCTCGGAGCGGGTCTCTGGAAGAGGAGGGAGCTCCGCGGGGTCTTCAGTTGGCTGCTGGTCTTGTGCCACTGTCTCGTCAAGGGTCGTTGCGACGGGCTTTAGCTGCTCCTCTTTTTGTTCTTCGTTTACCGTGGTTGTGATCGGTTCAGGCTGAGCGTCCTCAACGGGAGCAACGACATCCGCCACAGGTGAGCTCAGGAGGGCTTCTGGCAAAGGAGGAAGGTCTTCTATGCTTGTCGCTTGCTCAAGCTCATGCAAGGCTGTGAGTTGCTCGGCCTTGGCCTCGACCTCGTCCACAAAAGCAGCGCTTGTCGGACCCGCGACCGTGCTATTCCCAGCAGCGACTTCAGGAAAAGCCTCCGGCAGAGATGTGGCCGGACCGGTCTCAGGCAGCGCAGGGAGGAGCTCGATCTTGGACTTCTGAGGAGCGATCTCGGGCGCCAGATCGAGTTGTTCAACCTCAGGCTCATCAGCAGAAGCAACGTGAGTCTGATCCTCCGCCGAAGCATCCGCAACAGCAGCCTCAGCGGGAGCAACCTCTGTCGGTGAGCCAGGACGGCTTTCTGGAAGAGGAGGGAGCTCCTCAGCCTTCGGAACATCAGCCATATTGTCTGGGCGCTCAACCTTGACCTCGGGCTCATCGACCAGTACAGCAGTTGCCTGATCTTCTCCCCCAACATGTGCAGCATCTCCCTCAGCCGGCTCCTCTGAAGTCGGCGAGGCAGGTCGCTCTTCCGGCAGCAAAGGAACGCCCTCAATCTTCACTTCACGAGCCATTCCCTGGGAAACATCCTCTTGCTGCTCGACCGGGTCATCGAACTCAACCGGAGTCTGGGCACCCGCCTGATCCTCTACCCCAGCGTCCAGAGCAACCTCAGCCGGACGCTCCTCAATTGGCGATTCTGGGAGGCTCTTTGAGAGAGGTGGCAGTTCGTCTACGCTTGGTTGGGTAACAGTCATCACCGCCTCATCTTGCGCCACAGTTGCTGGTTGGAATTCCTCCGCATCTTCGTGTACTGCAGCTGCCTGGGCAGAGACGAGAACAGGCGATGATGGGCTTGACGAACTCACAGTGTCAGGTTGGGGGTTCCCTTCTCTCGCCAAGTTTAGCTCATGATTGGCGAGCGCTGGGGGTGCCAGACTGGCGACCGGAGTCAGGGAAGCTGAGTCAGGAAGAGGAGGTGAGATCGATTGGACGTCGTTGTCGTCCACTGGTGTAGGGGACGCTTCCTGGCGCTCCGGGAGCACATCCGAAGAGATTAGCTGTAGCTCTGAGAGAGGGGCTGAGGTCGCCAAGTCCTCATCGACAGAGGCGTCGGTCACAGGGGGTTGAGTTTCCAGGACAGGAGAGGCAGGGTTGCTGGCGGAGACAAAGGGCACCCTCTCGAGGTCAGCATCAGGCACCTGGTGGGAGTCTGCAGGCTCAGCTTGCACGATTGGTGACTCGGGTACGCTCTCGGGGAGAGGCGGCAGCGAGGATAGGTCTAGAGGAGTGTAAGTGGAAGCGATTGGGTCGGCCGACCCGGTGGCAGGAATGTTGTCCGGAGGAGAAGGCGGCTGGTCAGCTTCCGCGTCGGTCGCAGGAGCCTCAGTCAGGACAAGATCGAGCTTGGGGTCTGGGAGAAGAGGGAGCTGCTCAATCTGACTGTCACCTGAAGAAAACACCCGCAGCGCTGGGGACGCAGGCTTACTGTCAGCAACCGCAGGAAGCTGCTCAGCCTCAGCCGCGGCCTCAGCCGCGGCCTCAGCCTCAACAACTGGGACCTCCTTCAGCACAGGCGACAGCGGCTTGTTCTGGGGTAGCTGCTCAAGGTCTCCTTCAGCAGAGATATCCTTCACTTCGGGGACCTCAACGGACAGTTCCTTCTCAACAGCCTGCTGGATCTGTGCCTGCTCAACCGCCAACGCAGCCAATGATTCAGGCCGACTCTCTGGGAGAGGGGAAAGGGATCCCTGGACCTTTTCTGCAGGAATGTTGACGGGTACCGCCGACACCTGCTCGAATGATGGCTCCTCGGCAATGATGACACTCTTGCAGACGGGCTCAGGTGAGTCAGGAAGTGTGTTGGGCGCAGAAGGGACATCTTCCGGCGTGGGTTGCTCGCTGGCCTGGATTTGGTCATCATCGACGGGCTCAATGGATACAGCGAGATGCAGCGAGTCAGGGTCCTGCTGTGACTTGGGGAGGGCTGAAAGCTCAGCAGGAGTCGCGAGTGACGGCTCAAGCACAGGAAGTGTGGGCTTGCTCTCAGGCAGCGGCTGGAGATGCGCCAGTGCTTCGTCAGCCGGAAGTTGAGGAGCATGAGCGGTCTCGACCTGCAAAGAAGGGGAAGTCGGCTTAGGTCCCGAAAACTGAGGAAGAACTCTGGCCTCTTCTTCACCCTTCGTCTGAACCGGGACAGGCAGCACGGAATCCTTGGCAGCAATGGTCGAAGACTCAGGCCGGATCTCATGGAGAGGAGGGAGAGCAGCCAAGTCGGCGGCTGGCAAGGCAAAGAAAGCAATCTCCGGGGACAGGACTGGCAGGACCGGCTCTGTTGTTCGGAGCGGCGGCAGCGTCTTAGTGGCTTCTGCCTCGCTCGACTGGGCAAGAACAGAAGATCCAGCCTCAATGACTGCAGGCTCCGGAGGGCTCTGAGGAAGGAGAGACAACGATTTGACATCAACCACTGGCTGGACAAAGGTGACCGGCTCGTCCTTGACAATTGATGATTCCGGAAGGGCCTCGGAGCTCGGGGATAGGCACTTGGCCTCCTCATCTGCAGCCGGCGCAGAGACAGGCATGGAGTCGTCAGTCGGAACAATTAGAGACTTGGAGAGAGTCTCGGGGACAGTAGACTGATTCTGCGTCTCCTCGCCCATGACCTGAGCAGGAACCGAAGTGGTGGCCTCGGCCACAGCCACCGGAGACTGTGGACGACTCTCTGGAAGTGGAGGGAGCTCCTGGATCTCCTCAACCATTGGATGAGGAGGAAGAGAATCCACAGCCTCGATCTCGGCAATGGGAGTCTCCGGCCGGCTCTCAGGCAAGGGCGGAAGGCTCGCCAAGTCCACCACCTCTTTCTGCTCTTCCGTCACTTGCCCAGGAACAGCCTCCACACTGGTTGTCGGCATCATAAAAGGCGCGAATGACTCCGAGTCCTTGACCAGGCCCTCTAACTCTTGGCTTGGCACTTCGCGCTCGTCCGTCGACTGCAGCGTTGCCTTTTCCAAACTGGGCGTCTCGAGAGTCTCAGAGGGCGGGGCTTCCCTCGTTAGGATTGGGTCAACCTCGAATGTTTCCGGCAGCCTTGGCTGAACCAATACATCCTGCCTGACTTCCGGCTGCTCATCCTGGACGACCACGAGCGCCTCGCGTCCCGAGCCAGAACTTACTCCAGCAGCCTTGCCCTCGCCCTCCGACTGCACCTGACGTACCTGTCCTTTCGCTTCATCGATTGAAGGAGCTGAAAAAGAAGCGGACAGAGGGAGAGACTGATTTGCGATAACGGGGATCTGAGCTGAAGGGACAGTACTGCTCAGGGATTTAGGGAGAGAAGGTTCGATAGCGCGCGGTTGGTCTTCGACGGTGCTTGTCTGGGGAGAGGGGAGTTCAGGAGGGTTGGGGGCTGAAAAGAGGGCTGGAGGGTTGAGATCTTCGTCGTCCGAGTCCGGGAGGGGAGGGAGCGGTTCGTCAGTGGTTGTCTTTGTTGTCACAGCTGGAAAGGAATAGGAGCCCTCTTCACGACCGCTGGAGCCGGGGCGAGGCTCGGTCGCCGAGAGGAGCGAACGCGTGAATCGAGACTCGATCGGAGGATTGAGGTCACGCTGCTGGAAGACCTCGGTGATGCTGACATCGACGACCGGCCGGCTGGGGCTCACACTACGCCGGACGAGAAAGGGAAAGCGAGTTTCTTTGGAAGGCTCAGCACGAAAGGCCTCTTCTGCCGCAGGCTGCACATGGGATTTGTCCTCGGTGGCCAGGACAATCTCAGGGTTGGTGGCATTTAGGCGAGTGACAGAGATGTCTCCCGCACGATAGCCGGCGCCTGCGCCAAAGGCGCCGGCATTACCTAAAAAAGAATGCTCGCTGTCGTCGGCCGTGGTGGTTTGGGGGACGGATGCGGTTGAGGTTGAGGGATGCTCCTGGGGCTTCGCCGGGCCGTTACCTGGGCTCGGAGCAACAGCGACCATGACGTCCTCGCCCTCCTGCGTGGTAGCTGTCGTCAGGTCAGAAGCCTCGCGCTCCATCAGTTGAAACGACTCTTCTCGCTTTGGTGGATCGGGAGGTTCAGGTCGTCGTAATATGCCATAGGCAACGTCCACGATGCTCCGCTTCTTGCCAAACTTGCTGAACAGATCGCCGGATATCGTAACCTGCTCGTTCTCTGCCTGGGGCGTGTTCTCCGTCTCCTTAGGCACCTTCGTACTCTCCTCCAAGTCTCCCTCGACAGCAACGTCAACCACTGCCCTTGTCACGTCGCCTATCCTGGAAGATAAGTCCGGGATGTCCTGCTTACTCGTGTCGACCTTCTTCTCAGCCTCAGTCTCCGTCCTAGCCTCGGTTGCCACCCTCTCCTGATCAGCAACAGGTCCTGGCTGGTTTACTAGTTCGCTCCGCTCTTCCAGACTACCCGATGCCCTGCGAGGTAAAGGCTTCAGATCGAGGTCGTCGGCGGTCTCAATAGACAACGGCACGTCTGGCAGAGGCCCGCTCGTACCCAGAGGGGATTCGCGGCGGTGATAGGATGGGTCATTGATCACGATATTGGGATCGAATCCCGCGCTCTGCAGGCCGGCAGCCAGAGTGGCAGCGAACTCGAAGTCATCCTTGCTGGACTCGGTTGTCTGAGCAGGATGCGGGCTGGGAGGCTTTGGTCCAATGATAGGAGGGACGTCTTCGAGATCCTGCGACGAGCCTGTTCCCCGAAGAATCGGAGAAGACGGGAGAGGGGAAACGGGGTCTAGTTCGGGAGATGTCAACGGCTCGCGGGACTTCACCTGCGGGGGCTCTGGCTCAGGTCTCGTGCCTTGCGGAGGGGTAACTTCAGGGGCCGGAGAAGAGGGCGCAGGAGCAGGCGTTGGCGCGTCAACGCTCACAGACTGTGCATTGCTGCTGGCGGCAGCCTGATACTGAGATTGAGACTGAGACCTTGCAACCAACCGGTCCAGAACGCTAATCATCTTTGGCTGTGGTGCGGGAGTCGGCTTGGGCTGGGCGAGCTTCGCGAGCACACTCCGGATCTCTTCCTGTGACGCTGGGTCGATTGCCTTATCCTTGCTCTTGTCATCAGAAGAAGTGGCCTCGATCATCATGGGGGCAGCGGGCTCTCCCTCAGCAGCAGTTTGCTTCTCCTTCCCCTTGCCGGAACCGACCAGTGCTGCGGTGAGGAGATTGTTCCATTTGCTCTTGGAGCCAAATCGAAATCTCACAGGCCGCTCCTGGGACGAATCGCGACTGTCCGTCTCAACAGCACGCCCGGTACCAAAGTCATCAGGGACCTCAATCGCCTCGCCGCGGGCAGTGAGGATCATCCTGGGCTTGCGCTCTGGTGTCTTGCGCTCTGGTGACTTTGGCTCAGGAGATGAGGCCGTCGCCGGCTCATCGTCCTCGGCGGCCACTACAGCCGCATGCTTGGCCTTCATTTTCTCCAGCTCGGGCGACGTCCGTGGCGTGGGTAGGACGAGGTTGAGCATGGGTCGCTCGCGCTCGGCAGAGGGGTCCCTCGATTTGAAGATGGGTATCATGCCAGGGAAAACGCCCGGAGCGTTGGAACGCGGGGTGAGGAACTTGGAGAGGTCATGAGGGAAGATGATGTTGTCGATGCGGACGTCGGCGTTCGGAGCATCATACTTGCCCCTGGGAAGCGGGCGCGTCATCTCGGGCGGCGTTACGATGCGGATGATGGGTTCGTCTATCGACGGCTCCGAATACTTGTCGACGAGCGAGGGCGCTGGCGAGCTGCTGCGTGAGCGCCACTCTTCCTGCTCCAGCTTTTCGCGGAGCTTGCGCTCGCGATAGACGCGATTGGCCTCCTCCTGGATGGGGTCCCGCACCGGCTCTGCTTCACGGGTCCTGGTGCGAGATTGGGACCGAGACTGCGAACGTGTCCGCTGTTCTTGCGCATCGACCATCAGCGTGGACCTGTTCGCATCGACAGCGGCCCGAGACTCGCGCTGTTCGATCTCGAAGGTATCACGGCGACTGAGCCGGGGGAACTCTTCAACCGGCGAAAGCTCCTCGTCATCCCATGGAGGCTTCACTGTGACAATTTGAGGGGTGATAGCCCTGGATGGAGGACTGGGAGAACTCTCGCGTTTGGGAGTCGAAGAGGCGTCATCAGGGACCTGGAACTGGAAGGGTTCGGTCGGGGGCTTGGGAGCCTCGGCGGGAGGTTGGGGAACGTTGTCAACGGGCTCAGGGGGTTCGACCGTAGGCAATGTCAGGTCGATGGTAGACTTGCGAGGGCCAATTTCGGCTGCGGGCAGGGAGAGGTCAGTGGTAGACTTCCTCGGATCGACCTCAGGATTCAACGGCTCGACCAGAGGCTCAGGCGCACTGCTCGACGGATCAGGCGCAGGCTCGGCTGCAGCGGGGTCCAGGCCGGCCTTCAGAGCAGCACGCTTCTTCTTTTCAAGTTCTATCTGAGCCAGGATGTCAGCGAGCATACGACGCCTCTCTTCGCGCTGAGCGCGTCGCTCCTCACGGCTTAACTTCGTAGGCTTCAGCTCGAGAGAGTCCGACTTGTCAGCCTCCGGCGCCTTCTCCTTATCAACCTCGGGCTTGGCTTCGCGCTCGTGAACAATGACAACGGACTCCTTGGCCTTGTCACGACGGCGACTACTCTCCCTACTCGCCTTATCTTCACGCTTTTCGCTCTGCTCGCTTGGTGCCCGGCGCTTCTCTTCCCGTTTTTCCTCGCGCTCACGCTTCTCGGACTCTTCCCTGGCGCGCTGGCTTCGTTCGGCACGTAAGAGGGCCTCTTGAGATCGGCGCTCTTCCTTGTATCGACGCTCACGCTCAAAGCGAGTAATACGCTCGAATTGGTCCCGGAGCTTTTCTTTCCGTTCCCGTTCCTCTTCCTCACGACGCTGACGCTCGCGCTCCTCTTCTTCCCGACGCCGACGCTCTTCTTCCTCACGACGCAGTCGTTCGCGCTCCTCTTCTTCACGGCGCCGGCGCTCTTCCTCTTCACGACGTAGCCGTTCACGCTCTTCTTCTTCGCGACGGCGACGCTCTTCTTCTTCACGGATCTGACGTTCCTTTTCTTCCTGTTCACGGAGAAGACGAAGTCGCTCTTCTTCTTCGCGACACCGACGCTCCTTTTCTTCCTGCTCGCGACGGCGAAGCTCCTCTTCCTCTCGACGGCGACGTTCTCTTTCTTCCTCTTCCCGGCGTTTGCGTTCCTTTTCCTCTTCCTCGCGACGCTGACGTTCTTTTTCCTCTTCTTCACGCCGGCGACGTTCTTCTTCTTCTTCACGACGTTGGCGCTCCCTCTCTTCTTCTTCACGAAGTCGACGCTGCCTTTCCTCTTCTTCACGACGTCGGCGCTCCTTTTCTTCCTGCTCTCGAAGAAGACGAAGCCTCTCTTCTTCCTCACGGCGTCTGCGTTCCTCCTGCTCGCGACGACGAAGCTCTTCTTGGCGGCGGAACTCTTCTTCGCGACGCTGGCGCTCCCTTTCTTCCTCTTCGCGACGTTGCCGTTCCCGCTCTTCCTGTTCACGGCGGCGCAGCTCCTCTTCACGACGCAGGCGTTCCTCTTCTTCACGACGCCGGCGTTCCCTCTCTTCCTCTTCACGGCGTTGCCGTTCCCGCTCTTCCTGTTCACGGCGGCGCAGCTCCTCTTCACGACGCCGGCGTTCC
>Ga0065720_1003600_pt1 | contig 17145 bp, 16 predicted proteins | sample Thericmetagenome_FD_59107 | JGI IMG/M metagenome (GOLD analysis project Ga0065720, IMG submission 59107) | Thermophilic microbial communities from the Joint Bioenergy Institute, California, USA of rice/straw/compost enrichment - eDNA_2 v2... | ecosystem: Engineered > Solid waste > Grass >... | reverse complement strand
ATCCCGCCGCGACCTACGCGTCGGTTTCCTTCGTCATCCTTATCAGCATCGTCACCTTTGTTGCTCTTGAAAGGATCGAGCGTTGTCTACGATAGCTGTACAGGCAAGCAGAAGCGCCTCGAGCCGGCCGCTCACGGTGCCGGCAATCCGAATTGCGGCTATCTTGCTGACATTCGTGCTATGGGAAATGGCGGCTCGCTCCGGCATGTTCTTCAAGGGCGTGATCCCGCCTCTTCATTTGATCGTCATGGCGCTTGCGAGCCTGCTCACCTCCATGGAGCTCTATTACAATCTTTGGGTGACCGGCTACGAGCTGTTCTGGGGGCTGCTCATCGGCGGCGGCATCGGCTTTGCGATCGGCCTCGTGCTTGGCTCCTCCGATTATCTCGGCAAGGCGTTCGAGCCGATCGTGTACTACATCTCGCCCACGCCGAAGATCATCCTGTTTCCGATCGTGATCGCCTGGTTTGGCGTGGATGCAGGCTCGAAGATCGGCCTGGGCGCCATAGCGGCCTTCTTCCCGGTGGCGCTCAACGTCGCCACGGGCGTGCGTACGATCAACCCGATCTGGAAGCGGATCGGCCACTCATTCCGGGCAAGCCGGCTGCAAATGCTGACGAAAATCTATCTTCCGGCCATGAACGGCGCGATCGTGAACGCGTTCAGGCTGGGGTTTGCGGTGGCTATGATCAGCATCCTGCTTGCCGAGACCAAGCTGAGCAAGGAGGGGCTCGGCTTCATGGTGACCCACAACTTCCGCAGCTTCGACATGCCAAGGATGTACGCCCTGCTGGCGATTATTTTCTGCATCGCTCTTGTGGTCAACACGATATTCACGCGCATGTCGGGGGGGCGAAAGCGCGTGGTCTGAAATCCAACGACAACGAGGTGGAGGAAAACTGAAATGAGAATTCTCTATGCGGGCGCGATTACGCTCTTGATGACAGCGAACGCCGCCGACGCCCAGGAAACGGTGCGCCTGGCGATCGGCCAGGGCATCAGCCTGGAGGCCTTTGTCGCCGAGATCGGCCAGAAGGGCGGCATCTTTGAAAAGCACGGCCTAACGGTTGACTTCCGCTATACTCAGGGTGGCGGCGAGACGCTGCAGGCCGTCATCACCGGCGGCGTTGATGTCGGGATCGCGGTCGGCATGGCGGGCGTGCTCAGCGCCTTCTCGCAAGGCGCTCCCATCAAGGTGGTCGGCGCCTCGACCACCAGTTCGGCCAACTTCTGGTTCGTGAAGGCGGATTCGCCCATCCAATCCATCGAAGACGCCGGCAACGCCACGATCGGGTTCTCCACCGTGGGGTCGGGCACCTACAACATCGCTACGCTCATGCAGCGCACCATCAATCCCGATCTCGAACTGGTGGCGACCGGCAACGTCCCGGCCACGTTTACCCAGGTGATGTCGGACCAGGTGGACATCGGCTTTGCAACCCCCGAGTTCGGCCAGAAGGAGCTGGACAAGGGCTCGATCCGGCTTGTCTTGCGCGACAACGACCTCGAGCGAATCAAGCAGCAGAGCTTGCGCACGATCATCGCCAACACCTCCTTCGACCAGGAAACGTTGGACAACTTCCTCACTGCGTATCAGGAGACCATCGACTGGATGTACAGCGATGATCCGGCGCCCATGCGGTACTTCGCGGAAGCCATGAAAATCGCCGAGAAGGAGGCAACGGCCATGCGGGACAATTTCTATCCGAAGGAGATGCTCGACATCTTCCAGATGAAGGGGGTTGACCTCGTGATGGAGGATGCCGTGGCCGGCAAGTTCATCGAAGCGCCGCTTACCCAGGAGCAGCTTAACGAACTCATCCAGGTCCGCGAGCAATAATCGGACCAGCCGACACTGGCGCCCCCGGCCGGTTTCGGCCTGGATGTCGTGGCTATTGGAGGTTGTAGGATGACGGCACTCGAAGGCGCGAAGCGGGAACTGGTGACTGCAAACCGCATCCTTGCTCACGAGGGTGTGGTCGATGCGTTCGGCCACGTGAGTATGCGCCACCCCGAGCGCCCGGACCGGTTCATCCTCTCCTTTTCGAGGAGCCCAGAACTCGTTGAGCCGGACGATCTGGGGATCTACGACCTCTCCGGCAACCTTGTGACGGAGAGCGACCGCAGGCCTTATGCCGAACGATTCATCCACGCGGCAATCTACGAGGCTCGCAGCGACGTCCAGGCGGTCATCCACAATCACTCTCACGATGTCCTCCCCTTCGCGGTGACCGGGGAGCGGCTGCGGCCCATCTGCCATACCGGTGCAGTGATGGGTGAACATGTGGCGACGTGGGACATCCGCGAGAAGTTCGGCGACACGAACATGCTTGTCGTCAATATGGAGCAGGCGCGCGACCTTGCCGAAACGCTCGGCAAGGGCACCGCCGTCCTGATGCGCGGCCACGGCTGCACCGTGGTTGGCATCTCAATCCGCCGTGCCGTTATCAGCGCCATCTACATGATGGTGAACGCGAGACTGCAGCTCGCCGCTCGGCAGCTCGGTGCGCCCGTCTTCCTGTCGCCGGAAGAAACCCGGCGTGCCAGTGAGATGAACCTCAGCGCCCTGGCGGTCGACCGACTGTGGGAGTATTGGAGCCGGCGCGCGCTCAGCTAAAAGCTATCCTAGGAAAGGTGCTATCGGTTGTCCGTCTGGAATTGTGAAAAATCAAAACCTGGTCATTGGCTCAAATGATCCAGCGTCGGCGGCCGTAGCAAGCGGCCCGCCGGGGCTCTCGTAGACGGCTATTCAAAGAAATATTCGTCGGGGGCGCTGAGGATGATCTGCGTGCTCGTATCCACATGCTTGCGCATCGCTTCATTAGCCGCGCATTCGTTGCGCGCCAATATGGCTTCGACGATCGCGCGGTGCTCCGTGCGCGCCATGGCGATGCGCTGCGGCACCATAAGCAATACGTGGAACTGCAAGCGGAATACGGAAAGGTTGGTCTGCTGAATGAAGTGGACGAGCTGGCGGCAGCCGCTCATCTCCACGATCAAATCATGAAAGGCAGTATTGTAGGTGGTGTAATCCTCGGGGAGGTTCTGCTTCTCCGTGGCCCAGTACCGCTCAAGCTCTAATAGGCTCGCCCTTTGCGCTTCCGAGCCGTTGCGGGCCGCCTGCGCAGCGGCATAACCTTCAAGCACCGCGCGGATCTGATTGAGTTCGGCGATGTCGCGTCGCGACATCTTGCGAATACTGGCCCCGCGGTAGCGCTCGAAATGCACGAGGCCTTCCGCCTCCAGCCGTCGCAACGCGTCCCGCACGGTGCCGCGGCTTACCTGAAAGGTGGTGGCAAGGTCGTTTTCGATCAGCCGCTGACCCGGCACGTAGCGCCCGAAACGAACTCCCTTCTTGATGGCCGTGATGACTTTATCCACGGCCGAATCCTGGTTCCCGCTCACGCTTGTTTTTTCCGCTTCTGTTCCGGGCATCGTAATACGTTGTTCTCTTTGAACATTATGAATTCCTTAAACGGAAGCGGCTCGCCTTTCTAGAGGCTGTTAGGGATCTGTAGCGAGTTGAACGGCCTGTTTGAGCATGATGCATATAAAGGCGACGAGATGAAGGTTGGCGAGTGTTGCGGCGCAATGCCGGCCCGCAGCCAGCGCTGGGCCTGCTGATAGACGATCGCCCAAGGCGGCAGATGGTGGGGCATCCAGCGCCACGGCGCGCCCGTCTTAACGATGTAGCGCAGGCCGTTGAAGACCTCGCGCAGCGAATGGGTGCGCTGCCCGCTCTCTGTGATCGGCGTGGAATAAGGACCCCGTTTTCGGGGTGATCGGCGTCCAATAGGGGCCATAGGGGTTCACAAAGGCTCCCGTGAACCACGGGAGCCGCATTTGGGATGCTGATTGTGGAGACGATCGCGAAGGTACGTCGATATTGGTCTCGACCCCGATTTCCTCGCACATGTGCAGAAAATCCTCGGTCGCGAGATTGCCGGCGCTGTTGTGCGTGAACGGCGATCCCCCGATCCCGCCGATCGCCGCATCGAAACGTGTTGCCCCGGCATTCATGGCGGCCAGGGTGTTGGCGAGCGCCAGACCGCGCGTGTCGTGCAGGTGCAGCGACAGGGGAACCTTCGCGAAGCGCCGCTGCATATTCGACCATGCGGGCCACTTGCAGAGGGGTGGCCTCGCCGGATGTATCGCCAAGCGCCAGTTCCTCGGCACCGCTTTCCAGAAGTGCTTCCGCGATCGCGGTGACGCTTTCCACCGACGTCGCGCCCTCGTAGGCGGAACCGAATGCCTTGGACACAGTGGCAAAGGCCTTTATGTCGTTCTGCCGCGCGAAGCGGATCACCTCCGCAGCGTCCCTCAGCGCCTCTTCCGTCGACTTGCCGACTTTTTGCCCGGCTGCCCTGGTCGCTGGCCGACACGAAAACCACGATCGCGTCCATACCTGCGGCCCGGGCCCGCTCCGCGCCTTTCAGATTGGGTACGGTAGCATCGTAGACAACTCCCGGCTTTCGCGTCATTAGCGCAGCGGCCTCGCTGGAATCCGCCATTTGCGGGACCGCCTTTGGGCTGACGAACGACACCGCGTTGATCTCCCCGCTTCTGCGATCATTTTGATCAGCGTGACCTTGTCCTCTGTCGCAAGCTTCGTCTCGCCTCCGACTGCAGCCCGTCACGTGGACTGATCTCGCGTATGTGGAAATGGGCTATGACGATGGCCGACATGATACACTTGGCGATCGTAGATAGGCGGTAGTGTGACTGTCTTGAAGTCGTCGCAGCTTGGACGATGGCCTATCCGCGATGGGTAGCGGTCCTCACTTCTTCGAGGCGGTTGAACCCGTGCATTCTGCAAGGAGCTTTGATAGATCAGGCGCGCCTGACTACAACCTGGCGGAATTGGGGCGCTTTCTCGGGTTCCCGCTAACCGTGGATCTCATCATTGCTAGGCTGTTGCCTACCCCGTCAATAAATAGCGCGCTGATAGCTGCTATGGTACCCCCATGATTGCGTTTCCCACCGACAGATCCTCATCGCCTTCCCGCCGTCTTGTGATTAGCAAGCAGCGAGCGGGCGCATTGCTATTCGCGGCGCTCAGCGGCTTTTTCATATTTGAAGCGTCGTTCTATCCCTATATGGACTGGATCGGGCCTGGCAGTGGTTTTTTTGCCATGTGGGTCGGCTCGCTAGCCCTGGTTGCGTTCCTCGCACTTCTCATTCTCGACCCTGTACCAACACTGCCCACAAGCGACAACCAAGAGAACCAGGCAAGCGCACGGCAATCTCGTAGAGAAGTCGTGGGTACAATCATATTCTTAATCGTGGCGGCGCTGCTGTTGCAGCCCTTTGGATTCATTCTCACCTGTGGGTTGCTCATTGCTGCGCTACTGCGCCTCTATGGCGCCCGACTGTGGGTGGCGTTAGTGAGCGGGGTGATTGCGGGACCGGCCATCTTCTTCATCTTCCTTTGCCTACATGTGCGTCTACCGGTAGGCGCGCTGGGCATTTGAACGTGGAAGTGCCGAAAAGTCGACGGGTGCACTAGGGGCAAAGGAATGGAGACCACCTTCGCGTTTTGGGTTCAGGGTATTTCTGACGCGCTGCAGCCGTCGAACCTCTTATTTGCTTTCCTAGGGTGCGTCATTGGGACGTTAGTTGGTGTCCTGCCCGGTTTGGGGCCAGCAGCCGCAATGGCGATACTCGTGCCCCTCACTTACGACATGGGGCCTGTGCCGGCCATCGTTATGCTCTCAGCAATCTATTTTGGCACGCAGTATGGCGGGACAATTACCTCGGTGCTGGTCAATGTACCCGGTGAATCCACCTCTGTCGTTACCTGCCTCGACGGGCACCCTATGGCCAAAAGCGGCCGCGGAGGGGCCGCACTAGGTATTGCTGCCATTGGCTCACTTTTCGCCGGGCTGACGGGCACGTTATTGTTGATGATCCTTGCGATACCGCTCTCTTCGTTGGCTCTACGCTTCGGCCCAGTTGAAATGTTCGCCCTACTCGTCGTGGGGCTCAGCCTGGTGATAAGCTTCAGGGGTGGCTCCCTGCTCGCGGCTTTCGCCATGACCCTTGTCGGGCTGATGTTGGGGCTTATCGGCCTTGATCCTGTGCAAGGGGCACCTCGCTTTACCTTTGGCATCACGAGCCTCTTTGACGGAGTTCAGCTCGTGACCGTCATTATGGGGCTGTTCGGCATCGGCGAATTGCTACTCAGCTTTGAAGAGCGAGTTCCTGAGCCGATTACTGGGAAGATCAATTCGCTTCTTCCCGATAGAGGGGAGCGTAAAAGCGCAAGCCTCGCCATCCTACGCGGCACGTGTGTTGGTTTCGGGCTGGGCATCATTCCTGGCATGGCCGGCATAGTCCCCACCTTCATGGCATATGCGCTTGAGAAACGGCTTGCCAAACATCCCGAGAAATTCGGCAAGGGTGCTATCGAAGGCGTCGCGACTGCGGAAGCCTCGAACAATGCCTACGCCCAGGCCTCTATGGTGCCGCTTCTGACCCTCGGCATTCCAGGCACTGCAACATTGGCAGTCATGATGGGGGCATTCATGATAAACGGCATCACGCCAGGACCTTTCCTGTTCGTCAATCATCCGGAAACTGCTTGGACAGTAATCGGCAGCTTCATTGTAGCCAACATTGTACTCTTTATCCTCAATTTCCCCCTTGTTCGCGTCTGGGTTAACATTTTGCTCATTCCCAGACGGTTTCTCCAGGTCGCGATATTGGTCTTTTGCATCATCGGCGCTTACACGTTACGGAACAATGTCTTAGATGTACTGGTAATGATCCTCTTTGGTGTGCTTGGTTACTTCTTTAAGAAGATCGATTGGCCTGCCGTTCCGTTGGTCATCGCTCTCATCTTAGGCCCTCTACTTGAACGTGCACTACGCCAAGGCCTCGAACTCGCCGACGGCGATACCACCGTGTTTCTGACAACGCCAACCTCGGCATTGCTGTTGGCCCTGGCGTTTCTGATCGTGACTTTCTCGCTATTCGCCAATTTGAAAGCTGCACGGGCCGCGCGTCTCTTGGTTTCCCACACCGCCGACAAGGCGGATCCCACATCCTAACGGAGGAAGTCATGCAAGGTTTTGATGTGCCAATTCGTAAAGCGGGCATGCTGGCACGGGTTCTAGTCGCGAGCCTAGCGACAGCTCTATCCAGCGCGGCAATGGCCCAATCAGACTATCCCAATCAACCGATCCGTCTGATCGTGCCGTTCTCGCCTGGCGGCGGCACCGATCTCGGTGCGCGTCTGTTGGCCAATGATCTGGAACAGGTGTTCGGAGTGTCGGTCGTCGTTGAAAATCTTCCTGGCGCCGGTTCACAGCTTGGCCTGACCGAGCTCGCCAATGCAAAGCCCGATGGTTACACAATTGGCGCGGTCAATCAGCCGGCTCTGGACACCATTATCCTTTCCCCTGAGCGGCAGGCCACCTTTGACATCGATTCGTTCGACTACATCATTAATCACGTGTCCGAACCGATCATCATCGCGGTAAGACCCGATAGCCCCTACGAAACCCTTAAAGATTTAGTTGCCGAGGTTGCAGCGAGGCCCGGGGAATTGCGCGTTGCCACCTCGGGATTGTTGACGCCAGAGCATTTAGCGCAGCTTCAACTTGAACAGGTTGCGAGAAGTCGCTTGCGTATCGCGCACTTTAACGGGGCTGCCGAAAGTATGACTCAGTTCCGAGCGGGCCGGACCGACATTGCGTTCACTACCGCCTCCTTCCTAGAAGGATTAAAGCCTCTGGCCATCCTCTCTCGCGAGCGATCTAACGCCCTGCCAGACCTGCCGACTGCGGTCGAACAAGGCTTTCCCGATCTGGTGATGGTTTCCACCCGGGGCTTTGCTGCCCCCGCAGGATTACCTGAGGACGTTCTCGCGACGCTGCGCGATGCCTTTGCGCAAGTTGCTCAGAGCGAAAGCCATCAGCTGAAGGCAGCCGAAAGTGGTCTAAGTGTCGAAATCGTAGTGGGTGAAGAATACGAGGCCTTCGCCCGCAGCAATTTTGAATCGGCGCGTCCGCTAGTCGAACTGGCTCAGCAGCAACGTAACTGACTTCTGTGGCAGCGAGGTAAAGACGATGACATCCCTCAAGGAGCGGCGTTGGGAGATCATGGAGGTTGGCGAAGAATTCGGCCCCACACGAGTGACGGTCGATTTGGCTATGGTGCGAGCTTTTGCCTTCTCGGTGGATGATTTCACGCCTGCCCACCTTCAGCCCCAATCAGACGGCGTTCATCGGGCCCATCCAGCGCTGCTTTGTCGCGATGCGAGGGATGTCATTGGAACTGTCTACGACCTCTCCAGTGGCGGAGCCGGAATGCACGCCAAGCATGAATGCTTTTTTTTCGGCTGCCCCGAGGTGGGGAAGACTTATACGATTTCCGGCCGTCATACGGAGAAGTATATCAAGCGGGAAAAGCAGTACATCGTCCTCGAATCCGAGGTGCGTGACATGGCGGGGGCGCTCCTATTCCGCCAGAGATCGACGCACATCCGCGGCCTCCGCCCCGGCGTTGCGAAAGCCACCCCTAAGTCAAGTGGCCAACCCATCAAAGAACCTGAAGGGCCTGTGGCTCGTAACAAAAACGAGGTTAGGCCGGGTGTTCTGCTTGCTCCGCTTCATAAGCGCTTCAGTCAGGAACACCTCACCGTGTTTGCCGGAGCAAGTTGGCGTAACATTCATAACGACCCCGAAATAGCCGCTGATGCAGGTCTTGGCGGGACCATCGCTTCAGGGTTGCAGACCATGGCGGCAGTTTGCGAGTTGATGGAGTTCTATTTTGAGGACGGCTGGATTAACGGCGGACACATTGCAGTAGCTTTTATCGCTCCGCTTCTAGCCGACGAACCTATCACGGTGGGTGCGCAAATAACCGAACTCGCATCCGGGCGTGCCATTGCGGAAGTGTGGGCGACAACCTCGACTGGCAACCGCGTTCTCGTTGGTGGCGCCAGCGCGCGCATCTAACAGATCCTTCTAAGGGAAGTACCTCTATGCTCTCAGATCCGAAGACGGTCACGTTCGAGCGACGCGACCACATCGCCATTGTAACACTAAACCGACCCGAAGCCCGCAATGCCTATAATGACGTCATGCAAGGCGAATTAAGCGCTGCATGGCGTGAGATTCGCGGAAATGACGACATCTGGTGCGCCGTGGTGACAGCGGCCGGCAACCAGGCATTTTGCGCAGGCCGCGATGTTAAGGAATTGAGCGAATTCCAGCAGCGTGGACAATTAGTCCCCCGCTATGATCCGCGCCATCCCAGCTACGGTGATTTCGGCGCGCACCTACATAAGTTCGGAATAACAAAGCCTGTCGTCGGCGCCATTAACGGGTACGCGGTTGGTGGCGGCCTCGGCCTGCTGCTGAGCTGCGACTTGCGCATTATGAGCGAAACGGCCTGGATAGGCGACCTGCACGTTAACATCGGCCAAATTGGGGGAGCCGCGCGCATATTGCGCCAACTGCCCTATGCCGTGGCTGCCGAGCTTATCCTTGCAGGGGGACGGATTGATGCCCTTCGCGCCCGTGAAGTGGGATTGGTGAACAAAGTCGTGCCCGAAAGTGAGGTTTTCGCTGAAGCTATTCGCTGGGCTGAACAGATCTGCCGAATGTCCCCACTCGCTGTCCGGCGCAGTAAGGAGATCATGCAAACGCTAATGGCCATCCCAGCGGGAACCTCGGCGCTCGAGGAGTTCCATATGGCCGACATGCGCCTGACGGAGGACGGCCGCGAAGGGCCGCTTGCCTTTAAGGAAAAGCGGGCTCCACGCTGGACGGGGCGTTGAAATGGATAAGGTAAAACCACTTGATGGAATACGCGTCCTGGATCTCAGCCATGTGATGGCGGGCCCGTACATGACATTGTTCCTCGCGCTCAACGGCGCGGAGGTTATTAAACTCGAAAACCCGAATGGCGGCGAACTCGCTCGGCGTCTTTTGCTCAAAGCAAAGGACGGGCGAGTAGTCGATCATATGGTAGCTTACCTCAACCGGGGCAAGAAGGGGATCGGTCTTAATCTCCGCTCTGCCGAAGGGAGAGAGATTTTCCGCGATCTGGTCAGGCTGAGTGACATTGTGGTGGATAATTTCACACCCACCACACTTCGCCGACTAGGCTTTGGCTATGACGAGCTAAAATCGATCAATCCACGGATCATCTACACGACGATAAGCGGCTTCGGGCATGACGATATCTATCCCAGCCCCATGATGGATCGGCCCGCGTTCAATCTAATCGCTCAGGCTATGAGTGGGATCATGGACATAACGGGCGACGCTGACGGTCCGCCCGTGCCGACCGGGGTCGCGATCGGCGATTTGGTTGCGGCGATTTTTGCGCTTTCCGGCACCTTGCTCGCGCTGCAGCATCGAGAGAAGACCGGACTCGGCCAGCATGTAGACATCTCAATGTATGATTGCCTCACAAGTTTTTCGCAGCGGGCCGTGCTGAGAGCGTACCTCACAGGCGAAACTCCGACCCGAGGACGCGACAGCCGCGAAAATCCGCTAGGCGCCTTCAAGGTCAAAGATGGCTACGTCGTGATGACACTGATGGGCGACCTTATGTGGAAACGCTTTTGCGCCATGATCGGTAAGCCCGACCTTGAAACACATCCCGATCTAAACCCTGATTCAGCGCGGGGAGCTCGGTACGAAAGTGTACTTCGTCCTTTGCTTGAAGAATGGGCCAGAGACAAGACACGTACAGAGGTCGTTGAGCTATTCAGGGCAGCTGATTTGCCCGTTGCCCCGGTGCAAAATGCCGCTGATCTTCTGGATTGCCCTCAATTGCGCGGCCGCCGCATGATCGAAGAAGTTGACGAACCGGGGCGGGGGCGTCTGGTCTTCACCGGCAACCCAATCAAGCTTTCTAATGTGACTGAGACCACCCCATCTCCCGCGCCGGCTCTCGGGGCCGATACCACTGACGTTCTCGCTTCTCTCTTAGGTCTTTCCGCCGAGCGACTTGCGGCGCTGCGCGCTGCCGGCGTGGTCTGAGCTTGCACTGCAAGCGTCCTCCAAGAAATAGCTGAGAACGAAAAATGAGAAAAATTATAAATACGCCAGCCCAGTTTGTTGACGATACATTGGAAGGCATTCTGGCAGCCCACCCAAACTGGCTCGCCCCATTGAACGGCAATCTGCGTACGCTAGTCCGCAAATCTGGCGTGCCGGCTGGGAAAGTTGGGATTGCAACCGGCGGCGGTTCGGGTCATTTGCCGCTCTTTATGGGGTATGTGGGTAAGGGACTTGCCGATGGCGTTGCCGTAGGCAACGCTTTTGCCTCTCCTTCGGCTCGACAAATGCTCGCGGTAACCCGCGCGGTCAATTCCGGCGCTGGCGTATTGCATTTATATGGCAATTATCAAGGCGATACGTTGCATTTTGAAATGGCGGCAGAACAGGCTCGCGCCGAAGGCATTGAGGTGGCGTCGGTTCGCGTCTCCGACGACATCGCATCTGCACCAGTAGAGAACTGGCAAGCCCGCCGCGGAGTGGCTGGCATATTCTTCTGCTACAAGCTTGCTGGCGCCAAAGCGGCTGAAGGCGCTGACCTCGCGACAGTTGCCGAAACGGCACGCCAAGCCGTTGCCAACACCCGCAGTCTCGGTGTGGCTCTGTCCGCCTGCACTCTGCCCGAAGTTGGCCACCCCAATTTCTCCATCAAGGAAGGCGAAATGGAGATAGGTATGGGCATCCATGGCGAACCGGGCCTGCAACGCCGGGCTATCATGCCTGCCGAGGACCTGGCTGCAACGCTGGTCGAGAGGATCATAGCAGATCTTCCATTCAACTCCGGTGATGAGGTCGCGGTCCTCGTCAACGGATTGGGTGCAACTCCCCTTGAGGAACTTTACATCCTTTACCGATCGGTTGCGCGAAATCTTTCCGAGCGCGGTATATCGGTGCATCGGACTTATGTAGGCGAATATGCGACATCACTGGACATGACGGGGGCGTCGATCTCCCTCTTGCGATTGAACGCGGAGCGTCGCCGTTTACTCGATCATCCAGCTAGCTCTCCGTTCTTTATCCAGGAGGCATGAGGACAATGATGTTGTCCGAGAGGGTGACCACATCCCAGGTTCGTGCGGCGATTGTGAAGGCCACGAGCGACCTCGAAGCAAAGGCTGCCTGCCTTAGTCAACTTGACGCTGCCATCGGCGACGGTGATATGGGGCACAGCATCGCTAACGGCTGCCGCGCGATACGCGAAGAACTTTCCCAAAAACATCCTGACGTGATGGCGCTATTGAGTGAGGCGGGGCTGATTTTTTCGGAATCGGCAGGTGCGACGATTGGTGCCCTAGTGGGAATTGCACTGCTTCGAGCGGGGGCGACTGCTAAGGGGAAGGTAGATATTGGCGTGTCTGACCTCGCAGAGATGTTGCGCGCTGCTGAGGACGGTATTCGCGCCCGAGGCAAAGCGGCGGCAGGCGACAAGACTTTGCTCGACGCAATCATTCCGGCCCGGCAGGCGCTTGAGAGTTGTGCTGTCAAAAACTGTTCACTCGCCAAGGCTGGAAGGGACATTTTGGAGGCCTCTAGGGCTGGCATGATAGCTACTACCGAGATGACCGCCAAATTTGGCCGTGGCCGATGGCTGGGCGAACGTAGCAAGGGTCACCAGGATGCTGGTGCAACAGCAGTTTATTTGCTGTTTTCCTCGCTGGCTGGCGATATCGAAGGTTAAGGGGAAGGGTTCATGAACAAGCCGCGCTGGTGTCTTTCGAAGGTGCTAGACCAGGCTTCGCGGGTGGATCTTCCCTATTTTGTATTAGGTCAGCATATCCGTAACCATCGCCTTCAATTGCGACAAGAGACTTCAAATCGCCCTTGGTCGCAAGAGGACTTAGCTGTAGCTATAGGGAGTGATAAGGCTCATATCAATCGCATCGAATGTGGTCGCCAATCGCCCACTCTCGATACGCTGAGCCGGATTTGTGATGCGCTTGATCTCGCCTGGCCGGCTCGTCGACGTCTTCTGGGCCTTGCGGGATTTCTCAAGGATCTCCCCGAGCCACGCCAGGACGACATTGACAAGATCGGACAGGTCGTGGCCAGCGCGTTGGCTGGTGCAGACTATCCGGTTTGCCTTCTGGACCAGGATGAGCGCATATGGGAAGTTAACACCGCATTTGCTCAGGTTTTTCTAGGTTATTCTGGACGATCTGCCTGCCTCGCCGATATTTCTGGCCGTACCTTCCTCGAATTACTCTGTCAGAGTCATCCGGCCCACGCCTATCTCCGGCGTACACTGAGCAATTTCGATGAGCTGGCGCTGCGCTTGTTGGCCATCCTCCGTAATGCCTTGCATCGGCAAGCAGCTGCGGTGCAATATCAGTCTCTACTCAATGACATTTTGGCCGATCCTCATCTTTGTTCGCTTTGGCTGCAGGTTAGCGCCCAGATCAACCGCGGCAGTGCGCTCGCGTATCTTGATCATCAAACCCTGCGTGTCGTCGCGTCGCCTATCGGCCCCTACGAAGCCGATGTGTGGCACGCTAGTTTAAGAGCCGACGAGCGATTTCGCCTGATGCACATTGTGCCTAAAAGTGATGATGTGCACCGGCGTTTTGCGACCCTTGGGAGGCGGCGCACGGGTAACGGACAACAGGAGTTCAATCAGGCAGCCAATAGAGAGTCAGGTGTCAGAGGTGCCGAGTATCCCAGCGGACCAATTCAAATTCACGTCCCCTGGGCCAGCGGCGGCGTCACGGACGTTGGCGCTCGAATTCTCGCTCCCTTCCTGCAACAAGTATTGGGACAATCTGTCGGCATCGTCAACTGCGACAATGCCCAGTCCTCCGATGCTATCATTCAGCTCGCTCGGCTACCGACTGATGGTCATCATTTGATTTTTATTAACGAGCCTGTTCTGACAGCGGCAGCAGGTTCTGTGTCAGCCAAACTGCTAAATGTGGCAAGGAAACCATACCTTAATCAGTTCGACAGCCTTGCCCTGCATGCTTTCGATCCCTTCGGCGTCTATGTGCGGTCCGAAAGCCGTTACGTGACCATCAGGGATATTGTAAGAAAGGCAGCAGCGGAACCTGGTAAGGTGATCGTGGGCACCTCTGGTTGGGGAACGCCCGCACATATCGCTGCACTGATCCTTGAGGAGGCCGCCGGCATTCGCTTTTCATTCCGACACTATACCGGGAGTCTGGAACATATTGCGCGATTCCTGTCTGGAGAAACCGACATTGCCTGCCTAGGCTCGGGAGTGAGTCTACCAGCGGTTCGCGCGGGTGAAATGAGGGCACTCGTTAACATGACGAGCGACCGCTTTCACCTTATGCCGGAAACTCCTACGCTTGCCGAAGCAGGTTTGACCGGTCCGGCTTTGGCTTCCGTCAGGCGAATTGTCGTACCAAAGAATGTGAACAGGACAATTCGGAGGCAATTGATCGAGGTCTTAAATCAGGCTATTAGCTCACCCGAGCACATTGCTCAGATGAATAGAGTGGGGTTAAGCACTAAGATCCCGAATACATAGTGGCCAAGAACGCCCANNAGNANGNTTAGTCTGTTGATTTCCGCCGAGAACTGACCCGGGATTGGGCGGTTTTTCCATTGAGAAGTGACCCATGTGATTGAACCCACCCCTGCTTGATGAGCGCAGGGGACATTGGAGTGATAGACATGGCGTTACTGAGCGTTATCCGGCGCTGGCATTTGCGGGACGAACTTTCGATCCGGGAGATTGCGCGGCGCACGGGGTTGTCGCGGAACACGATCCGCAAATACCTGCGATCGGGTGAGGTGGAACCCCGCTTTCGGGTGCCGGATCGGCCGAGCAAGCTTGATGCCTATGCCGAGCGGCTGTCGGCCTGGCTGAGGACGGAAGCGAACAGGCCGCGCAAGCAGAAGCGCACGATCAAGCAGTTGCACGCCGACCTGATGAGCCTCGGCTATGAGGGTTCCTACGGCCGGGTCGCCGCCTTTGCGCGTGACTGGAAGGCAGACCGGCAGCGCCAGATGCAAACGAGCGGGCGCGGCACTTTCGTGCCGCTGGCGTTCGAGCCCGGCGAAGCCTTCCAGTTCGACTGGTCTGAAGACTGGGCGGTTCTCGGCGGCGAGCGCACCAAGCTTCAGGTGGCGCACTTCAAGCTCAGCTACAGCCGTGCCTTCGTGGTGCGGGCTTATCCGCTGCAAACGCACGAGATGCTGTTCGATGCCCACAACCACGCCTTCCGGGTTCTGGGCGGCGTTCCCCGGCGCGGAATCTACGACAACATGCGCACGGCGGTCGACAGGATCGGCCGCGGCAAGGAACGACAGGTCAATGCCCGCTTCTCGGCCATGGCCAGCCACTATCTGTTCGAGGCCGAGTTCTGCAATCCGGCCTCGGGCTGGGAGAAGGGACAGGTCGAGAAGAACGTTCAGGATGCCCGCCATCGGCTATGGCAACCGATGCCACGCTTTCCATCGCTGGAGGCGCTGAACGACTGGCTGGAACAGCGGTGCCGGGAACTGTGGCAACAGATTCCCCATGGCCTCAGACCCGGAACAGTCGAGGACATCCGGGCCGAGGAGGCCCAGTTCCTAATGCCGATGCCTCGGCTCTTCGACGGCTTCGTCGAATACACCAAGCGGGTCTCTCCGACCTGCCTGGTCCATCTGGAGCGCAACCGCTACAGCGTGCCGGCGTCCTTCGCCAACCGGCCCGTCAGCCTCCGGGTCTATCCCGAACGGATTGTGGTTGCCGCCGAAGGGCAGTTCATCTGCGAGCACCGCCGCATCATCGAGCGGTCGCACGACCGTCTTGGCCAGACCGTCTACGATTGGCGGCACTATCTGGCGGTCCTCCAGCGCAAGCCGGGAGCCTTGCGCAACGGCGCGCCCTTCACAGAACTGCCCGAAGCCTTCAAACGGTTACAGCAGCATCTCCTCAGGAAGCCCGGCGGCGACCGGGAGATGGTCGAGATCCTGGCCCTTGTCCTGCAGCATGACGAGCAGGCCGTGCTGGCGGCAGTGGAGATGGCACTCGAGGCCGGCGTCCCGACCAAGGTCCATATCCTCAATCTCCTGCACAGGCTGGTCGATGGCAGGCCGCTCTCGACACCTGTCGTGGATGCACCGCAGGCGCTGAGCCTGGCCAAGGAGCCGCAGGCCAATGTCGAGCGCTATGATGCGCTGCGCCAAGCTCGGGAGGTGCGCCATGCGTCATGATCCCGCCAGCGGCGCCATCGTCATCATGCTCAGAAGCCTGAAGATGCACGGCATGGCGCAGGCCGTCGCCGAGCTCACCGAACAGGCCGCTCCCGCCTTCGAGGCTGCCATCCCGATCCTGTCGCAACTTCTGAAGGCCGAGACGGCAGAACGGGAGGTCAGATCCACCGCTTATCAGCTCAAGGCAGCCCGCTTCCCCGTCTATCGTGACCTGGCCGGCTTCGACTTCGCCAGCAGTGAGATCAACGAAGCCCTCGTGCGCCAGCTCCATCGCTGTGAGTTCATGGCGGATGCCAACAACGTCGTGCTTGTCGGAGGTCCAGGCACCGGAAAGACCCACATCGCTACAGCTCTCGGCGTGCAGGCGGTCGAGCATCATCGCAAGCGTGTCCGCTTCTTCTCCACCGTCGAGCTCGTCAACGTGCTCGAACAGGAGAAGGCTCAGGGCAAAGCCGGCCAGATCGCCAATCGGCTCGCCCATTCCGATCTCGTCATCCTCGACGAGCTTGGATACCTGCCCTTCAGCGCATCAGGCGGGGCGCTGCTGTTCCATCTGCTGAGCACGCTCTACGAGCGCACCAGCGTCGTCATCACCACCAATCTCAGCTTCAGCGAGTGGGCTACCGTCTTTGGCGACGCCAAGATGACAACCGCGCTGCTCGATCGGCTGACCCATCACTGCCACATCCTGGAGACTGGAAACGACAGCTTCCGCTTCAAAAACAGTTCCGCCCAGGCCACAACCAAACGGAAGGAGAAAGCCGCGCCCTTGACCAAAACCTGAGACCCAAACCATACATAAAGGCGGGTCACTTCTCGGCGAAAATCCCGGGTCAGCTCTCAGCGGAAATCAACACCCTGGAGGAACATATTGCCGTTGGCATGCGTCTTCACGGCCTTTCGCTCAAGCGCATGGTTGACGGTCTCACCCATGTTCTTGTGGAGCACATGGCCATCACCGACGCCATTG
>Ga0065720_1020078_pt1 | contig 17150 bp, 16 predicted proteins | sample Thericmetagenome_FD_59107 | JGI IMG/M metagenome (GOLD analysis project Ga0065720, IMG submission 59107) | Thermophilic microbial communities from the Joint Bioenergy Institute, California, USA of rice/straw/compost enrichment - eDNA_2 v2... | ecosystem: Engineered > Solid waste > Grass >... | reverse complement strand
CAGACGAGCCGCTCCATCGCCTGGGCCGTGAGGTCCACTACCCGCCAGTTATCGATGTGTTGGATCCCTACATCCTGCTCGTCCACCAGGGCATGGTGGAGAGCCTTTTCATCGAAGATTTGAGGAAACGCGGCTACGAAGTGCGCAGAAATACCGCCTTCGAGTCCTACAGCGTCTGCGATAGCAAGGGGGGCCCTCTCCAGGTCAACTGCCGCACAAACGTCACTCAGGACCGCAAGACCATCCTTACCCAGTACCTTGTTGGTTGTACGTGGCGCCCCTGGGAAATTTTAGCTGTTCATGACGCACTGGAATGGAGAAACTGACCCTTCTCGCAGGTGATGGCGCTCACTCCAAGGTTAGGAGGAGCATCCCAGATGCAAAGCCCGTCGGCCTATCGCAACCCTCTGTGTGGGGTGTGCTGGACGGCGAGCTCATTACTGATTTCCCGGATATTTGGTCCAAAACTCTGGTGTATTCTCAAGAGCATGGTTCCATCTTGATCATTCCGCGTGAGCGAAACATGACGCGCTTCTACATCGAGCTGAAAAGCGGCCCCAAGGGGGACCGCAGCCAGCTTGGTCAAGAGTTCGTCATGCAACGCGCCAAGGAGATTATGGCGCCCTTCCGGGTTGACTGGAAGTATGTTGAGTGGTTTGGTCGCTACCAGATCGGCCAGCGCGTGGCGAGCCGCTTCTGCGACAACCATCTTCGCGCCTTTTTGGCCGGCGATGCCAGTCACACACATTCGCCCAAGGCCGCCCAGGGTATGAACACGTCGATGCATGACGCGTGGAATCTGGGCTGGAAACTGAACCTGGCCGTTCGCGGCCTTGCCAAGCCAGATCTGTTGAAAAGCTATGAGGAAGAGCGTAGGAAGATCGCCCTGGATCTGGTCAACTTTGACTATGAGCACGCCAATCAGATCGCCGGTGGCGATGCTGTTGCTCTTGCTGAAAATTTCAAAACAAATGTGCGCTTCATCTCGGGTATCGGCGCTGATTACCCCGAAAATTGCCTGAATATGATGGAATCGCAATCGTGGGTGATGGGCGAGGCGAAGCCGGGTTGCCTGCTTCCCCCGGCGAAGGTGACTCGCTACATTGACTCGAACCCAGTGGACATCCAGCTCGATATTCCGATGCTGGGCCAGTTCCGCATCTATTTGCTCATGTGGGATGTGCACCAGTCGCGCATCTGGCTCGAGACTTTCTGCCAGGCTATCGCATCTAAGGAGTCCTACATCAGCAAGCTCTCGGCTGCTGCAAATCTCTCATACGCCCAGCAGCCGCGTTCACCGGCTCCCGAAGACATTTACCTCCGTCCGGAGCGCTACACGGCTGTTAGCCACCTGTTTACTTTTGCCCTTATTAGTATGTACCCCCTTTGGCTTTCTCCTAACGCGTAATCATCTATGCCATGCTAACCTCTCCCCCTTTCTCAGCCACTATGCCCAAGTCAGAAATCGAAATCGCCGACCTGCCGCCGCTCTTCCAGGACAGCCGCTGGACCTTCTACCTGGACGACATCCCCGAGCAGGACACGCGCGGCTCTCTCTGCACCAATAAGTGGCTCGGCAGCCTCGGTCCCGGCGAGGTCGCCATCGTCAACGTCCGTCCGGATGGCTACGTCGGGTCTATCGGCCGCTGGGACTCGAGTGTCGACGAGTCGGGTGAGGATGCCGCTCGCTGGCTGGATCGTTACTACGAGCGCTTCTTGCAGCTGCCGCCTATTGTGGCTGCGCTGGTTTAAATGGGGGGTATGTGGGATTAGTAAGTCAGGAGTTAAGAGGGAGCGTGCCGGGCGGAAGTGGTGTTGGTGAGGTAATGGGTTAGTTGAGTTGCTGTTGCTGCTGCTGTTGCTGCTGTTGATGGTTGTGTTGCAGGAGTGGGGCGAAGGAAATATAAGGATACCTGGGGTGTGAGGTCTGCTTTTTTTTGTTTGCTCGAACATCTTTTTTTGTGTGCTTGTTTATCATTTTTGATGTGGCATTTTCTGGGGGTTTCTCAGGGGCATAGGCATGGGGACGGGTATTTTTCTCGAATGTTGCTGGTGTTGCTTCTTCCGCTTCCGCTGCTGCGCCTGCGATGCGTTGTTCAACAGCACTTCCTGGACAAATCTTCGCTTCTATGTGTTTTTTTTCCTCATCACCATCTATCTGTTCCCACCTAACCCCTGGGCCCGGATGCCTTATAGCGTCATCTGGTTTTTCTCGTTCCTTTTCGTTGCTCTGGGAGATGCTACACGGGATTTAAAAAGACGAAAGAGAAGCCGATGGTGTTTATAATCAAAGTGATGTAGCGTGGCAGTGGGGTTTGTCTTGCAGGGCTTCCCTCCAAATGATAAGGGGTAAGGGGTGGTATATGCCAAGTTGAAACTGGTGATATCTTTAGTCTACCACAACATAAAAGGGGGAAGTAGTGTAAATTTTGTAGAGGTATGAGTGACCGCAAACACTTAATGGGACTTGTACTGTAGTGGCTCTAGTGAATGGATTCATCTCGTAGTAAAAGTCAATTGCAGTTTCTATCCAAAGCAGGCACATTGCTTACCCACTCTCTAACGTTAGGGGTTATCTGATGTATCTCACCACCAGGATTAAAAAGGAGGTAGGCAGCTGCCCTCAAAACCGTAGAATGGTTATCCTGCCTTGGCGGTCCTGCCCAATTAACCATCTCTCATCCCCGGCGATGTAACCAACACCCATCATTTCCTCCCACAAGTGCTGAGGAAACCGTTTCTCCCGGGCTCGTGGCGGCAGTTGTGACGATAAACTCTCGTTGTCCTCATCGCTGTCTTCGTTCTTATCATGATGATCTCGGTCCTCGTCTGCCACACTTCTTGACCACTTCCCCTTTCTTTCGTCCACTCTTATGTCCCCCGCATCTTCCACACCCCCCCAGGGAGGATTAAACGAAAACCGCACGCCCAGCGTCGGCATCATGAACCCCGATAACGCTTCCAGCACGAAGCATCGACGAGCTGTCACGGTGACACCCGCGGCAAGGTCATCCACCTTGCTGATGGTGAGGTAAGGGAAGTCGTGGTGCCGCCAGCAAGGGGCCTGGCCCGGGAAGGGGGAAGGGGCAAGAGTGGGTTTTGCTATTGCTTCTGGCATCGTTTTGGCTTCCTGGGAGCCCGGATGTGTGTGGCAGGGAGCAAATGCTAGGCTGCTGCTGACGGGTGCGCAGTACGGGCAGTCTAGGGGCTGCATGTCAGCCCGCCGACAGTGCCGCATGTCGACGCTGTGGTTGTCGTTCCCGCACGTGTCGAGCCATACCGGACCGTAAACAGGGTTGTTGAGAACGGCTGCTACGGCAGCGGATGGGGTGTTTGGCTTTCCCGCATCTGTAGTGGCCAGGTTGCTTGCAGTCGCAGAAGGATGTTGAGGAAAAGTTGGGCCCGGTATAATAGGGATGCCGGTGCTTTGCACGAAATGAACACGTGGAGGATCGACAGAGCTCTGGGGACCAGAAATCCAAGCATGATCTTCCTCAATTATATACAGGTTCCGATCGTCCAGAGCTAGGCCCCGAAGACGTGGGAGCGTTCGCTGCCGGACGCCATAGAAGGCGAGCTCGCCCCAGGTCATACGACGGATAACCTGTGGTCCAGCGATAGCAGCTGCGAGGGCAGCTTTGTTCGGAGGTTCCTGGATTATACCGACGGCACTATCGTTCCCATTTTCTCTGCTCTGCCCGTTCCACAAGCCAGAAGATTTGAACGATACCAGCCAAGGAACGACGGGCCGCCAGTCACCCATGGGATCCTGAGACGGGCGACGTGGACTCGGAGATGAGATATCCCACACGAGTATCTGCTCAATTGGATCGTCTTGATAGAGGGACCGATTCGGCTGCCATATGTATACAGCGTAATGGGTCGCCGTATGAGTGGAGAAGAAACGATCACGCTTGTTCAGGGGCAAGCCGAGGAAGTGTAACTTCCACTCAGAGCGAAACTCGACACGCCATATAGGGCTGGGATGGCCGCTTTGGTTCCCCGAGCGACCAGAAGGCGCGCGAATGACGTCGAACGCGGTCACAAAGTGACGATGTACGACCTCGCGGTCGTTCAACTGGTGGTATGCGACAGCCTCGGCCCATTCGATAACGAGCACTCCTTGAGCGAGTCGGACGCGGCGGATATGCTTGCAACGGACGTCAAACGGCACTGGGGTCTGGCAGCCGGTGGCCAGGTCCAGGATATGATAGACATGGCCGGACCGTTGGGCATCCAGTGAAGGGGCCGCACGGGGATACACCAGCACGCCGTCTTCCTGGCTGTATGACCACATGGGATCAGGGTGGTGGAACGTCGACTTGTAAGAATTAAAACGCAAGAAGCGACGCCAAGGAGCCACGCCCCAGAATGAAAAAGGGCTGCCAAACTCATGGCTACTCTGTGCCAGGTCGAGCTTTTCCACAGCATAGGGGATGGCGCGATCGAGGCTCCAGTACCGACGCGCTACACGGGAAAAGACAGAGGACCACGGCAACGGGTGTGTGTCGAAATCAGCCAACTCGACTTGCGCGTTGACCGGTAGACGCGCCGCGATCGTCGGAGGGATCGAAGAGACGGCAATGGCCAGACGGACCTCGCGACATCGCGGGAAGTTCCAGAACAGCAGGAGACGCGACACGAGGTTACTGGAGAACACGGCGTGCCACCGGCGAGACACTCTGCGGCAGCGCACAGCAGTGCGTGGATGGAGATACCATATTATTGCGAAGAAGATATCTGCCGGAAGGTCGATGATGTCCCCCATCCTTGATCGGGTTGGTCAAGGAAAGGAAGATGGGAATGGGATTTGCGGACGGTGACGGTTGCCTTTGCAGCAGCTGCTGCCATGATCAAGCTGCTTCCGGATATAATAACATAGCTTCGATGCGCTAAGCACAAAATGTGCAAGGCCCATCCTGTTGGACCTCACATTTCTTTCCAAGAAACGCAAGTGGCATTGCCTGAGCGCCAACTCGAAGTTGAGACGAGATGGCAGCAATACTTGGCTGAAGTGAGAAGTGTAAAGGTGGGAAGCTGGACTGCCTGCTGATAAGACATGCCGGACCTTGTTCGAAGACAGCAACCCTAACCCTGTCCTTCATTGGGTCCAAGAAACCTAGGGCTCAGCTTGTGGGTCTCGTTTGCAGCACCCTTCCTGATTGGCAGATGAACGCAAATCAAGCTTTTCCAAGACCCAGCGACGTCTCGGGTCTTGCTGCCTGAACCCCATCGCTGCGGGACTCTTTCATCATCCCAGCTCCAAACCGTTCCACAGCTTCTTCCCAGCTTCCACAGCGCACCACAGCACAGAATCACGACGTAGCGCAGCGCAGTGAAGCACTGCCCCCAATATAAGGTGGGGACCCCGCAGAGCAGAAAGCCGCAGATTGACAATTGCGCCGGCAGGTCATCTTGTTCGACGGTTCCCTTCATCCATCAATCATTTTCGTCACAATAGCATTCAGTGACTCGCATTCTCAGGCTCCCGAGGTCTCCGGGTCCCCGTCTTTGCCCTCTCTATTTCTTCTGGCCTCCAAGCAAACCTCCAAGTCCGCTCTGAGCAGCCGTCGGATCTCTCATCCAGTCTCTTGGCACGGCCAAGCAAGCCAAGCAATACGCCCAGCGGGAGGGAGCGCGTGTCCAGCCTTGGCATTATGCAACTCCCCGGCCTTTGCGCGACTACGACTGACAGAGAAAGAAGCGCGAGAAACTCTTGGCTTTCAGTGGTTTCGGACGAAGCGATTGTTTACAGACTGCGGACAGCCGTGCTTCCTCCGTACCTGCAGATTCAGTCGGTTTAACGGTTCCATCGATTGCTCGGTCCCTGCTCCGTGTCGGCGTTTCCTCGCCCGCTGTCGCCGTGTCGTGTCGAGTCGAGTCCGAGTTTGAGTCGGCCCTGATCCGGACCCGAGTCCAATCGTCAGCGTTCCTAGCGACGGCACGCTCTTTCTTGTGGCTACGTGAACGAGTGACAAAGACGTCGTTATGCGAATCGGAGCTCGCTACTGCTGCTTGCGCCATCGTTGACCGTTTTGCTTGTTTGTCGCAGCGTTTCTCGTGAGGTTTTCGACTGACTCTGATGCTCGAAGTCGCGCCTCGTGAGCGGCCATCGGCGAGCTGAGCGAGCACGAGCACCAGGACTCCCATCATATCCCACGAAAAATTGCCCTGATCTCCTGGAGTTTACTTTGGTTTAGCGACCGCTTCGGAGTTTTCTATCATTTCGGCCCTTCTTGTTATTGTGATAGCCCGAGCCCGGCACTCGGGTACATGGCATAGATGGGCATCTCGCGGAACTCATCCAACAGTCGCACCGCCCGATCGTCCCCCGCATTATCCAATGCCTCTAAGAAGCATACCATATTTCAGGTTTTCACAATCCCCTACAAGTTTATCCGGTTCCTCCGCTCACGATCTGGCCCTGTCAACGAGTTTTACATTCGTCTCGTTGACCCTCATCGTCAATATGGCTCTGGAGACGTGGTTAAGGGTGCCGTTATCTTGACCGTTGTCAAGCCCATCTGCATCACACATCTGGTCGTCTCGCTGCATGGCTATGTGCGAATATATAAAGGCACCAATGCGCCCACTGATATCCCCCCTAACCCAAGCGAGCACGCTGCTAGCAGCGGCTATATCACGTTGTTCCACGAGGAAGTGCCACTTTCTGGTGAGGGCAGGCTCGAGCCGGGAAGATATGAGTTCCTCTTCGATTTGGATATACCGCAGGGCAGTTTCCCCAGCAGCATCGAGGTTCGTTGGCTTCTATAACCATGATTTTGGATACAATCACTGATCTGATTTGCGGTTGATTTAGTTTGAAAAAGGCACCATCTCATACGTCGTTACAGCAACCCTGACTCTTCCTACGAGTGACCCCAACAGACTCCCGCGGCAGCATAGCTGCGCTTGCCACATCCAATTGGTGAAGATGGTGGATATCGGATTCATTAAAGCGCCACTCCCTCAGATCATCTCGCTCGAGCCAATCTCCAAGAGGCCCAAAAAGAAACGGCCTCCAGATCCCTCTGCCGAAAGCTCGACCACGATCAATACGGCTGTTCCTGGCTCCAGTTCTGATATGCTCCGGATGAGCGGCCACGTTACGGAGGCGGGCTATGACCATACCCATGAACCCCATGGAAACAACCCTCAGAACGCAACACAAAGCGACGTGCGTAGCATCAGCGATGAAAGTGCTGCCACCAGCAGCACCGCTCATAGCAGAGCTGATGTGAGTTCTTTGCACGCTCCCGCAATCGGTTCTCTGGGTGATAGGAGGAATCGTTCCTTGAGGGAGCGTACCATTACGGCAACTGTCGAACTTCTCAAGGGGGGCTGCCTTCCGGGCGATACGGTTCCCGTCAAGATATCCGTCCAACATAACCGCCCAATCAGAAGCATGCGTGGCGTTATTCTGACCCTTTACCGCTTAACGCGAATCGATTCATCACCCCTATCTTTCACAAGGGAGTCAACGGACCATGAAGGTCAGCGAACACCAACAGAAGACTTCTTCCCTCGTCTCAGGACAGGACTTGGTGTCCTCTCCTCTTTCTCCTCGAGTAACCCATACTGCTTGTTTCGAAAGGATCTTGCACAAGCTTTTGCTCCCCTCATCATTAACCCAGAGTCCTTGAAAGCTGAGCTCGTCACCTCCGTGAGGGTCCCAGTGGACGCGTTTCCCACCATTCAGGATGTGCCCCACGAGATTATATCGTTCACATATCACATCGAGGTCCTTGTCGACCTCGGCGGCAAACTCGCAAACCAAATTCGCGGAGGGCTTCCCTCTCCTCCAGCGGTCAATACCCTTGGGGGGCCACCCGGGCTTTCTGATAGTGCGGCTACTATGACAGCATATGCCACCAATATTCTGGAAACAGACGGTCTTCGGAGACAGAAGGGCGTTATCTCGGCAGCATTTGATCTTGTTGTTGGTACTTTGGACAGCAGTCGCAACCGTGCCAGAAACTTAACAAGGCCATCTCCTGCTGTTTCTGCTGTTCCTGTGGGTTCTACCCCAAGGCCAAGCCAGGCAGGAGTCCAGCCGTCAGCTTCTCCCCATGATGAGCCTTACACGCCTGTGAACCGCCCACAAGCCCATACCCCCTCACCTATTGCACAACTTCCTCCTCAGTCTTACCCTTATTGGAACAATATACCTCCAAAACCACTACCTGAACCATATCCGATTCCTCCCCCACAATTACCGGACGAAAGCGCGCTCAGCGAAAAAGAACGCATGCGTCTTGCTGAACAACGTCTACTACCCAGCCAACCCCCAGAAGTCCCTTTAGCCAGGCTGTCGCACAGTTCCCACCTCAACCCTTCCCCTAATAGCGCCTACTCTTCGGATTCTCAGCCGCCATTCTCGTTGACATTCGAGGCTCCTTCTGCTCCAACACTGGATGATATCGCTGCTGGTAGCACGGCGCAAGCGTCTGCAGTGCCTGACGGCGGAACGGAAGACAAGCAAGAGCTGGAGAGGCGGCGGTTGCTGGCCGAGGTGAGCGCTCCCCCACAGTTTCCCCCCGACGGCTATGGGGGCGACGGCCAGGGAGCGACCGGGGGTCTCTCGTTTTCCGCACAACGGCAGCTAGAGCAACCAACTGCCCCTCCATTGTCGATGGTGGAAGGTGACGATCACGAAGAGCCGTCGGCACCTCCGCCGGAATTGCTGGGCGAGGATCCCCAGCCACGGGATGATGAGGCCTTGTATGGGAGGGGCTATAGCTACGGAGAGTATACCTCCTCGTATCTTGCTGCGTGTTTGCCATATCAACAACTATCTGGAGTACAGGCTCAGGGGCATATCTCTTCTTCTGGGCAGCACAACGGGGGGAATGAACCATTGCCGAATTATGAGCAGTGAGAGAATTTTGTCTGGTCATGTTTAAAATAGTTATTTATTGGTTGCATGTTATGATGACCTGGGATATATACATCGATTTATGTGAGGTAAATATCTAGTGTTTGTACGGTAGTGGTATAATGTGGACATTTGGGCCGGTACATTGGCTACTTGTTTCTCCAGCATTTGCTGTAGTTCAACATGGTATTGCCTTTTTAGTTCCTTCGCGTTGTTGCAAGAACAACACCGATCATACAAGCGAGTGTCCACCTATACGTGTCGAATGCCGTTCCAATCTAACCTGGCATATCCTCTTTCCTGTAAAGCCGGCCTTTATTCCCCTCGGCTCAAACAGTGGCGATCGGTATCATAAAGCGAATGAATGAGTAGCCCCCCGATAAGCAGTGCTTGTTAACTTCATGATCCCAAATCTTCCTGTAATAGCAGACAATAAAAATAAAAGAGTCGCAGTTGGCTTGGCATCTCCCATGAGCATATAGAAAACTTTAACCGACAGCTTCTATCAGTAGGCGATCCCAACACCAGACTGGGTTGCTTTATCATCGTTGGAGATAGGGTAGAGTGACGTTGGTGACGAAGGCTCTCCCACAAGCGTTGTGCAACCAGAGTCGTTCCTTTGATGTTGGCTCTGGGACTGTCCGTGGATGTAGTTATCCGGATGATGTGTGTTGCTGTGGCTCGTTCTTCCATACTGGCTCCCTTCGAGTTCCGAGACCCCCATTCCAACAGCTGTCAAGTTATTACCTTTTTCCATCATTAAGCCTTGAGAGTAAGCCCCTGATGCCACATGAGCAGGAGGCTGGAAAACCGCAGCGTGATGGGGGGGGTCAACAGGCCCAAAGTGTGGTAAAATGGAAGGGAGAGTTGGTTGTTTCAAACGCAACGGTCCTGGGAGAGGGGGAGGAGAAGGAGGTGTTGGTGCTGGAGCAGGTAGGCATGTGCTGACGCTGCCGTCGTCGTCATTGCGGCTTGGGCTCTGCTTCGGGGCGTAATAGTCGTATCCTCTTCCAACAATCCTGTGGTCGTCATCTTGGGCTTGGCCTTCTGTTTCGCGGAGGTAGCGGAAGCGTCGGCGCATGGAGAGGACCACAAGGGCTGTAAGAAGCAAGCCTAGGATGGCGCCGCCTGTGGCTAAGCCCGCGATGGCGTGCTTGGAGAGGCGTTTACGACGTTTTCGGGTCTGGGGGTCTTCCTCGTTGCTGGGCTGTGCTAGGTTGGGGTCATCTGGGTCGGGTTGAGGCTGCGGTTGGGAAGCAGTAGGAGTCGGTGCTGTTTGGGTGAGTATTACGCTTTCTGTTGATGTTACTACTATGGTAGCTGGTGGATGAGATATGACTGTGAGGGTCGAGGTGACATCCACAGTTGTTTGAGCGTTGCGGACACTGCCATTGTTAGGAGTCAGGAGTCAATTCCGGGGGCTGGAACTGGGGTCCATACTGAGTTTGTGTGCGGTAGATAGTAGTGAACACGACAGAGGTAGCATGTGAAGTGATCTGCACGGAAGAGATGCTTGTCACATCAGTGGTAGCAGTCACATATTCGGTGACCGTTGGTACATCCTGGGCAGCTTGCCTCGGGACAGGCAGGGAATGGCCAGATGTTCTTGGAGCCTCTTGGGCAGTATCCGACTGAACTGCTCTCTTTGCAGCCGCAACTTCGGTGACAGTCACCCATATAACATTTGTTTGTGTCTCGGCATGGTCCGTCGTTACGTCGACAGTCGATATATGGGTGGACGTAATCATCTCGACAATAACGACCGTAGCTCTCTGGGTCACAACATGAGTGACTGTTCGCCAGACAGTTGATGTCACAGTCACGGTCTCTTGTTGCTTTCGCGGTTCAATGCATCTCCCCTGATCACAGGTCTGGCCAGTAGGGCAACACCCGCTTCCACAGCATGATTCCTCACTCGCACAGCAATGTCCTCCCTCAACACAGCAATTTCCGCAACCAGGACAGTAGTTGACATCGTTGCCGAAGCAGTAGTTTGACCCATTTGACAGGCATTCTCTCTTTTCTAGGTTCCAGAAATGGCTCGGCGGGCCGGTCAGAGCCTTGATGCCCGCAAAGGGCTTTCTCCAACGAACATGGTGGTTTGCTTCACTACCGTCCCTAGAAAGACTCGATCGGTCTGCGAGAGGCTGATATCCGAAAACAAGAATGATGCAGAATGTGAGCAGCGCAGTCATGCTGCGCCAAACTGAAGACATGGCGCTTTGAGGTCATTGCGGGTTGCTGATGCGAGACATCGATGGAATTATGCATCGCCGTCGACGGCCGGCCACAAGCCTTATGGCTGCCAGCACCTCATCCTACAGTTCCCACCACCTCATCTTCACGTTATCTTTGCACGCCGTGGCACCGCAACCATCATTTTGTACGTCAATATTTCAGAAGGCTGACTGATGCCAGTGGCTGTCGTCTGCACTACGTCGGACAGCAAGACAAATCATCGGCCAAGACGTGCGGCCTGTGGCTTGGGGGCGGGTAAGCTCCATAACTACTGGCTTTGACGAGCAGCAGCACCGGCGGTGGGCACCAGTCGGAGAGCGTCAGCAAGCGAGAACTGCATGTTCATCGGTTGTCCTGGTTGTCGGGAGCGTCACCAAGATGCAAGTCGCCGGCATCTAGCAGGCGCAAGGAATTAAAGGAAGTTTTTGACTGGCTGCGGCGGTGGTGGCACAACGCCATAAGAGCTGAAAAGGGCCGCCTAGCAGACCCATAATTGCGACGCTGGCAGCAGCGAGCAGCCCAGGTCAGCGTCAGCCAGAGCCAGGCTGCGACGAGCGATGTCGCTCTCTCTCAGTATTTGGGCCAGCTTTGGGTTTGCTTGACTCTTGCCAGGCTCCCTTCAAACGAAACCTTCGGACTTAGGTCCTATCAACACCAAACGGCTATGAATGATACAGGACGCCTTCATTGACGTCGATGTACTGCATCAGGCGATGAAAGAAGGCTGGATCCATTGGCCTTTGGGTGAGGAGCGAGGTCGACCATGGGAGGTTCTACTGAGAGGGGCTACCCGACGCGAGCCAGGAACCCCAACCCTCCTCCGCATGCGCCCACCCTTGCCCCACGCTGGGCCCCTCCAACAAACTGTCAAGAAAGCTGGTGGACAAAGACTTTGGGCCTGGACACGCTGTTGAAACAACTTCACGCGTGCCGCCCGCGACAACTCAGAGCCAACGTCCACACTCCGTGTCGTCATTTTAAGTCAAGCAGACACGGCTAGGTACAGAGCAAACTCGAACACGTAAAACAGAGGCCGCCGTCATGGACATCGACGACATTTTGCAGGAGGTGGACCCGACCGTCTACCGCATCCCGCAAGAAAAGCGCGACCTTCAGGAGTTGACGCGCGCCTGGATCGCCGAGCGCTCTGCCCCTGAACTGCTCCCGTATGCCATTCCCAAGGCTCAGCGTTGTCATTTACCTACCTCTCTTGCTTTGCCTGGCCCCCTTGTTTCACCAATGGTAGTTCATGCTAAGTACGTAAGCCGTGGATAGGTGGCCGCCCAACGACCTCTTTGAGCGTATCAATGCCGCCATCAAGCGTCAGATCGAGCGGGTTGAAGAGCTCACGGGCGACATGGACCCTAAGTCCAACTTCGCCCTTATTGTCATCCAAACCGAGCTCGAGCGTTACAAGTACCTCGTCCGAAGCTATTTGCGCGCCCGTCTAGCGAAGATTGATCGCCACACCCTACACTATCTGTCCTCCGATGCCCTGCGTGCCCGCATGTCAGATATCGAGCTAGCCTATGCGACTCGTCATCAAGCCTTGCTGCATAACCACTACCTGTCAAGCTTTTTGTCTAGCTTTCCCCCAAACCTGCAGAACCTGAACGATGCTGTCGGTGGAATTAGCATGATTGAGACTCCCGACCTTGACACTGCCGTCATTATCCGCCTCCTGAAAGACTCCTTTGTCGAGGGGAGAGGTGTGGACTCGGATGGTGCTCTGCAGATGAAAGAGGGGGATATTGTGATCCTCCGGTGGGCTGACGCAAAGCCTCTCGTCGAAGCCGGCAATGCCGAGCTGGTTTGAGCCAGACGTTACAAAGCAAGCAAAATCAGATACAGAGGGGCACTTAGCAAGCTGGGAGCGCTGCGAACAATGCCTGATCATCCCTTCCATCAGGTCCTTGGGCACTATGTGCCGTGGCTCCGGACCGCTCGACCCGACCTGTTCGGCTGAAGACCGCGAAGCTCCCCACATGTGCGCAGTACATGTGCGCCGGTTCTTGCTCGGGCTTTATAGTACAAGTGCCTACCCTGTGCCCCTAGCGACAGAATGAGGAGAACACGGAGTAGGAGTTAGCGTCAGGTCACGACAAACCTAGAGGACCAGTCCGATGGTCGTTGTTTGTCCTTCAAGAACACGTAACGGCTGTTTCGACAAAGACTCAACAACAAGGAGCAAGCCTTGCAGTCTTGAGACTTGCAAAGGCCGTATCACGTACTGGAGCGGCTACGAACAGCACACCAGACTCTGGCAATAATCTAGAACGAGCAGCTCCAACAGGCCCACTGTCCAGCTCCATGGACGCTGCCCAACAAGCCGCAGCATCCTAATAAACATCACACCGCCTGACCGACGCATCACGTATTCTAACTTTTAAGTATTGTTACATTACTGAAAGCTCGGCCAGCCTTGCCTCTCTGTACATGTAATTATTTGACCGCGACACGGCAACGACATCAGCCAACAACAAACAGAAGGGATCAGCAACCGGCGCATACCCATCGACAGTGGCACCGAACAGCTGGCAGACCCCACTGTGTAGCGTGGCAGGGAATGTTCAGCTGCTGCTTTTAGTTGCAGCCAGCAACAGGAGGCTGGGAAGAAGATGTGGAGACGTGTGAAAAATCAGCTCTGAAGGAATGTACACTACGATATTTGAAGCTCGAATTCCCCAAAACAGGACAAACTTTAGACTGGCATGCCTACGACGTATATCTGCCAAAGATCGGGATTGGATGTGCCTGGAAAAAACAAGCCTTGGTGACTATCGACCTAGTCCTCGGCCCAGAGTTTGGGCAAAGGAGAAGCGCCACAATCGGTTTTTTTCGACCGAAGACCCCCGGCCCTCAGCGGTGTGATGTGGAGAGTTCGGCCAGGGTCCTGGTCTCCCTCGACGTGACGGTCGATCGAAAATCACAAACAAATGGGGACCCGGTCTGGATTCTGGACGCTCGCTTGGAGATCGCCGTTGACCCACCTAGCTGATGAGTTCCCTGGTCTTTTTCGCTTGTTTTGACGGCGCTGATGACGAGGGGTAGAGAGCGGGGTGGTCTGTCATATTGGCTGGGCAGGTTGGGCTGCCGTTGCTGCGAGAGTGATAGAAAGAATCGAAAGGTTGAAAGGGCGATTTTTATTTGGGAGAACACGAATGTGTTCGATGACCATTGCTCATGCTGATGAGTTGACCTTTAGAAACAAGGAGGCTCCTTTACATTGACGGAAGCGCGAGATTGTTCGCAGACAGTCCCAGTCAGCGCTTACCCCTGGCACCCGCATCGTGGTCACAGTGTGGAAACGCCACGTGGGTGGAGATTTCAGCTGGACAACACTGCTCCCACACCTTCTGGGGAGCCCTGTGGGCTTCTGGGGATCGTTGACGGTATGTGAGATCTTTTAGCGATCTCACCGAATCCAAAAAGATGTCTGCCGGCGAGGTTGGGAACGGGCACAAGTCCGGTTTTAGGGCCCGCACGATCTTGCCCTTTTGGCAACCAATATGCTTTACTGGAAGCACGTGTGCATCATGCCGTGAAACCTCCCAGTCGGATTAGAGATACCATGGGGATCCTACACAGTATTGATGTGGAATGCTGAGAGTTCCATATCCCCGCCGTCGTCAATGTTCGCCATGGGCAAGCCAAGTGGAAAGCGGATTCTTCAGGGCCTACGCCAGTGCCTCGGCACGGCCGCAGGGATTGGTGGTGTGGTGAGGTGGGCGTGGCTTGGGCTGGGGGCCTTGTCTAGCTGTTTGGCTGGCGTGTCGCCTGACCAATGACCTCACCTCTTCATGTGTTGTCATCAAACGAATCGTCAGGAAGGCCTTGTTTGGGCAGGTCATGTCGAAACCGCAAAAACCAGATGTCCTGTTTTCTGCGTTACACTCGGGTGTTCTGTCTACTGTTATACTTGGTAGGCGATGTCTGTCGTGACTCGGGGATGTACGGTCTCTGTGGTTGCATGTACATTATTTTGGAACCCTGATACATGCTTCTATGCTCCGCCCTCGTAAATCAGAAGGTGCCGTCCTCCAAGAAACTGTGCGCCGTTGTCGAAGAAATTCCTAGGTGGCTGCCTCAAAACTGTGGCATTGATGGGCGTCGATTGGTCCCTGACCCTTGGAACATACTTTTTGGGCCCCCGGTTAAGTGGATCCGGAGTGCTGATTGGTGCCCAGAGGGATCGGACGCCCAGATCGGGCAAACAGCCCAATCGCGGCTGGATGCAGGCACCGTCGCGTAATTTCACCAAGGGTGACGGCCCCGGTTTTTCACAGCGCCCTGCGCGCACGGATTTCCTGCTCCGCAAACGCCGGGGGGTTGGCTGGCTGGATGAATGGGCGCCAGTGAGAGCGGCAGCGACGGTGTTGATGACAATGACAGGAAATCGCTGGATGAAGACGGCCAAGGTGGTAGAACACTCGGCCAGCAAACAGCCCTGTTGAAACTTGGAAAGGCTGGGACAAAGTTCGAGATGGTGAGACAGAGCCTCCTCGCGTACTGCATGGTGTCTCATTTTATGTCTCCTTATGTCCACAGTAGGCATCTTGCTGCTCTTTTTGCTCTTCCCATCGGCTCTACGTACCGTTGGGCGCTGTCGGATGGACGGTACAGATATTACCGTACTGTACACGAGACGGCAGAAACTGCAATGCTCCTTCGTGTTGAAGGTGGAGAATGTGTTGCATGGACATGACGCAGTGGAAAAGCAGGGCAGATGGCCAAAAAAAAATAAAAATTAGGAAAAGAGACGAACACCGTGGACACAAATGGAAAGCGTCCTTGCAGCTCCCTGGCTGCCGCTGAGCCACTGGCCGTCGAAATCTCAGTGGACAGCGGATGAGAGGACGGCCCCCGTCCCTCCATCCACACCCAGGTTCCCAGCCCGCAGGCCCCGGACCGCGCCCGAGGGTTGCAGCTGCATCGTTTCTTGGTTTTCCTGGTGCTGCCTGCTAGGTACGTTAGCGTGCATACCCCTGGGGGTTCGGGATGTGTGGCCCGTTGCTGGCTATGCACGCGTGGTGATGGTGTCTGGGCAGTCCTTGTGTGGTCCTCACAAGACCTTGCGGGAGCGGTTAATAAAGGACGCCCATGCCACCGCGTCCTGACCTGAAATTCCTCCTGATTTTCTTCCTTTTGTTCTTGCCAAGGTAAACCTAGCTCGACAATCGTTGTCCCTTCCGGCTCTCTGTCCCTATCGTGTGTGGCCGTGTACATTATCTCGGACTGTCTTCGTCTGTACACTCAAAGCCCTCGTTTGCTCATCCTGTACAGCCCTACAGTCTCGCTACCTACAGCCTTAATTTGTAATACCTACATCACCTCAACAAACCGCCAAAATGCGTTTCACCACTCTGTTCGTTGCTGCCGGCTTCGCCTTCTTCGCGAACGCCCAGACTACCACCAGCTCCGCCGATGCCGCCCAGAACTCGCAACAGGCTGCTATGATCAAGTGTATCGAGGCCTGCCCGGCCGGCGATGTTGTCTGCACCTCCAAGTGCATCACTGTCCCTAGCCCCAACGAGTCTCAGGTATGTGTGAAGCGAGGGAGGTTTACATGGAAAGCCCCCGGTCGGATCTCCTGATGAGCGATATTCCAAACTTACCTTATCTCACCTTTCCTCATGTCACCTTACCTCACCTCATTTCCTGCCTTTCATGCTACTACCCGCGGACTTCCCCTACTGTTCATTTCCCTCGACCGTTACGACGGGATGGGGCATGTGAAACGTTACTCAACGGTTTCCCCGCAAGGATCAACATATCACTGACTCGGTTGTCCAGGCGAACGCTACCACCGACTGCGTTGCCAAGTGCGATCAGGGCTCCGGCTCTCCTGCGGACACTCAGAAGTATGCTCAATGCGTCGACAAGTGTATCAACGATTACTTCTACGACCCCAAGGTTGGCACCCCTAGCGGCAATGGCTCTGGCTCCGGCTCTGGCTCTGGCTCTGGCTCTGGCTCTGGCTCTGGCTCCGGCTCCGGCTCCGGCTCCAGCGGCTCCGGCTCGAGCGGGTCTAGCAACG
>Ga0065720_1004198_pt1 | contig 17156 bp, 22 predicted proteins | sample Thericmetagenome_FD_59107 | JGI IMG/M metagenome (GOLD analysis project Ga0065720, IMG submission 59107) | Thermophilic microbial communities from the Joint Bioenergy Institute, California, USA of rice/straw/compost enrichment - eDNA_2 v2... | ecosystem: Engineered > Solid waste > Grass >... | reverse complement strand
ATCCTTACGACTGGCTGAAAGATGTATTGCAACGTATGCATCTATATACTACCAGTAGCATTGAAGAACTGCTGCCGCAGAAGTGGGAGAAACCATCAGACTGATAATGGGTTAGCCGGTGGCTTACTTTCCAAAAGAAGTACTACAACTTACCGGCAACCTGAGTCACCTGGCGGCCAACCTCAATCAGATCGCCAAAAGAAGAAACAGTTTTGAGCAACTCAGTCCGGAAGAACTTCATACCCTGCGCCAGCAGTCAGAGGAAGTCAAAGACCTTGCAATCCTGATTAAATCGTATTTCTCATGATCGGTTTCATTAGAACAGCAACGATCATCGATAAATGTGTTGATTATTGCCTAAGTGATAAGAAAGAATTATCTGAACGACAGAAACAGCAACTATCACTTGATGAGAATGTGCAGCACTTTAATCGTGCGGAAATATTGGAGTACAATAAATGTTTTGGCAACCGTGATGAGATCCTTGAACAGTTAGCAGACGTATCAATCCTGAACAAACGGGTAAAAAAACCGCTGTTTCATATTTCACTACGCCTGGCACCGGGGGATCAATTAAGCCAAGAACAATTAATTGAAGTAGGACAAGAGTGTGCCAAAGAATTTGGCTTCGCGGATAATCAATATATCACTGTCCTGCATAAAGACACGCAACAACCGCATATTCATATTGTTGCTAACCGCGTAGGTTTCGATGGTAAATGTGCCAGCGACAGCAACAGTTACAAACGGATGGCTGCCCTTTGCAGGCGACTTGAACAAAAACATAAACTCCGTGAAGTCTTAAGTCCACGGCGTTTTTTACCGGAAGAAATGCGCCATATTCCTCGCCTTGATTCCAGAAAGGAACGGTTAAAACAAAATATACGGCAAACTTTACAGGAGGTAAGTAGTTACGACCAGTTCGAAGAAGTGATGAAGAAGTTGGGTTACCAGGTATTAAAAGGCCGCGGTATCACCTTTATCGATAGCAAAAAGGTTAGGATAAAAGGTAGCGAAGTTGGTTTTTCGCTTGCAAAGATCGAGCGGGCATTGGAACTCAAACAAAAAATTGCCGCCATTCCTGCCGAAGAAAAACAGCGCGTACACGATATTAAACAGGCCTTATCCACCCGTCCAACAACGGCTACTCAACAGCTATTACATCAAACATATAAGGAAACATTGTTGGAGCAATTGGAACGATCTGCCTATCACAAGTTCCAGCAGGAAATGTTCAAAATCTGGTTTGGACCTGATCACACCGAACAGTACAACCAATCTGTCAGTTCGGAACTAATCCGGGAAGCTAAACGAAAAAAGAAACGGAAACGTCTCAGACGGTAATAATAGCATCTGATAAAATGTATCTATATGGGAGACTTTGAGCAAGAAAAAACAAAAGATGACGGATTAAACGACCTGCTTCGGGCAGTGATCGCACGTCTAAACAGTCAATCCGCCTCCATAGACCTGCTTACGACAACCGTCAAAAAGATTGAAGCATCAACCGGCAAGATGCAGGCACAGCCGAAACCAAATGTTTTAGTCGATACTAAACCGATGGAAGACATTTTAAAAAATGGTTTTTCTGAAATCAAGATGCACATGGCTTTACAGCCCAAAGCACTGGTCAAAAAGTTCCGGATCCTGCTGTTTCCAGAGCAGGATGCAAAACTGTTCTACAAGATAGTCTTCAGTCGTTGGTTCATGTGGCTGGCGATAATGTTCTTTTGTTTTTATTTATATAAATGGGCTGTGTACCGGGAAAACTTGCAAAAGGAGATAACTATGGAGGCCTTAAAAACACACCATATAATCAGAGCTTGGGATTATTTGTACAATATAAGAAACAAACAGTTGCACAGAATGATGGACAGCGCCTTAGTTAAGACCGTCGAAAAATAACTGCTGAACGGTTTATCGCTGTCCCAGGCAAACTTTAAATTCCTATTTCCGCCTTCGCCTGTTCATAGTTATCTCCCGCATGCAATGAATAACTGCTGAGGTAACCCCGACGAAATGGACAGTGACTAAAATCAACATCCCTTCCAGCGGACATAAAATTGGAATGACGAATTTAACCGCGCACGGTAAAACAAAGGCGAAGCCACAAAACATTGACACTATTGCTCGGAACAGGATTTTGATTTCCGGAAGAATATTACCATCATTTCCGCTATCCAGCTTAAACAATATTCGATATAAAAAATATAAAGTAAAGTTTACCGGCAGTCCAATTACGGCAGACAATACTATCCTCCAGGCTAAATAGCTCGTCGAAAGATAGTGCCCATAAAAAAAGCTAAGAAACAAACCGGGGCCTGCTACGACACTGAACACCAGAAAAACGGCAGCAAAGAACCTTTCGGGAAGGTGTCTGCGAATTGACTGAAACATGGAAAGACATTTGATTTTTACTCCTTATTCTCGTCGGGAGCTATAATCAAGAGCCGGTGCATAGGAATGACTTTTATGCGGTCATGGCAATTCAACCCAGTTTTAGCGATCCAATCGCCAATAAGGTAGATTCGGGAAGTTGTCATGTACACATCCTGATACAACTCATTTTGGACGGTGTAGCCGCGCGTTGCAGACATGATCTTTAACCGGCGGACCCGCCCTTTTAACAGCGAAGGCCTATTTGACAGCGTTTGGACAAAATCAAGAAGATGATTTGTAATGCTGGAAATATCAGCAGCAGAAGTAGTTTCTCCAATTTTTTCTGACTTAATCAGTTGAGTGCTTGAAACTTCAAAATGTTTGGAAGGATCCTTCGCAGGGCATGATGTCGCATCCCCAGCTACAATGCCGCTGATATCTATTTCCTGGGATACCCGTTTGACAAAATCAATTTTGGTATTTTCAGCACGAGGCAACAAAGTGTCGTTAATGAGCTTATTACCTAAAAGACCATGTTTCCGAAATGAGAAAAACTCCGTTTTCCCAACAATCACATAGTCCCACACATCTATCTTAAATAACCTGGCGACCTGAATTGCCTTATTTAACAACTTTGTGTCAGAGTTATTGGGCGTTAAACCTTGCCCACAATCGTTTCGGGCGATGCATATGGCGTATGCATTTGTTCTTAGTGCTGCCAATAGCATTTTCCGTGGATCCGCCACAATAGCGTCTACGCTGTCAAACAGTTCATAAATACCCAGCACCTCGTATGCCCTTCCCAGGAGCATTATTCGCAGTGCCTTAGCAACGCCAGCAGATTCTTTGTTCCAGGAATAATAGAAAATCAATCCTGCGCTACTAAAACTGCTAATGGCAGGACGTTTTGAAAGACGTACATGCGGCCGGTAAACAATCTCGACCATCGGAACGACAAAATCGTCCGATAAAACAAACCCACTCATGCTGTATCGCATTAATTTATGAACGAATTAAAAACGGGCTTCCCATATGTCCTAGTCATGGACTTTCACCCCATGAATTTGAACAATCATCTTATCATCGCCCAATCCTTTAAAAAGAGTAATGCTCTTCACTTCCAATTTTAGATATTCATAATCCTCGGCGTCAATATTTTGTTCGGGACATTCGTTGTTTACGTTTTGTTTCAGGCGATTAATCGTTTCATCGAATATTCCACACAATCTTTCATCTTCATCCTCTGTAAGCACAAATTCGCCTTTTGCCAGGCCTTTAACGAGCTTCTTCGGCAAATCAGCCAATTCGGCAATTTCTCGCCATAAAAATCCCATCTCATTTAACAATGTAATTCGCTCTTGCAAAGTGTTTGTTTGGGGAATAGGTGCTTGCTCCTGTGTTGCAATTGCTTTCATAAAATTTAAGTTTTTGTGAAGTAATAACACTAACAACGCTATCTACTCAGAGATAACCTTAAAATGGCAGGTTCTATAGTGCTTATGTTATATAAAAATAATCTGGCACTATGCCGTATGGTGCACATGGGTTTGCGGTGTGTATGCAGACAGTTGAGGTAAGGCTCATTGGCCTACCGTGTTGACAATTGCTTGTAATAATCAATTGTCACTTAAATCAACAAGGAATTAGAGAGATAATACTTAAAATGAAACTGGAGCACGCAGAGGGAAAATGCATATTACCATAAAAACTATAGGGTTGGAGCCTGCGTGCCTTTCGCGAACGGGCCCTGACAAAGCCCACCACCTTTCGGTGGCCGGAGTCGAGAAGACATAAGCAGGCCCAACCCTATAGTGCAATATAGGGATTGGGCGCTTCTTACTCGTACTCCGGAAATTGTCAGGTTCGTTCGACGAGACTTATTAGCGCATACCGCTAGTAATTACATGCGTACAAATCAGTAATCTTAAAAAAGTTATCGTTAGACAAATATAAGTTGAAAAATCATTTTGTGGCAGAACTGCCACAAATATTTTGAAAAAAAACTTTGACTTTTCCTGATTGACAAAATCAGATGAAAGAAAAAGATAAAGTAAGGCTGCAAAAAATTGGCGCAAATCTATTAAGAATAAGAACCGCAAAAGGTCTTACACAAGAAGAATTATCATACCGGTGTGATGTTGACCGCGCCAAAATCAGTAAAATAGAATCTGGCCAGGTCAATTTAGTCGTCACCACCTTATTGGATCTGGCGGAAGGCCTTGAAGTAGACCCTTCTGAACTGCTAGACCTCAGTTCCAAATTAAAAGGGAAAAAATAGAGTAGGCGGCTTTCCAACTCGCATTACACTGCAAAAGCTTAGAATTCTGCAATTTTTAAAAAAAATTTGCCAGTTTAAAACTTCATTGTAATATTGCGATACATATGGGACTTACAAAAACAGAAATATTTAGTGAAAAGCAAAACAAGCTGGCGTCGATGATGAAGGCTTTGGCGCATCCCGCGCGTATTGCTATTATTCAGCACCTGATCAAAGCCCAGGCCTGCATCTGTGGTGATCTGGTGGACGAGCTGGGATTGGCCCAGGCAACCATTAGCCAACATCTGAAAGAGTTGAAGAATGCGGGCTTAATACAGGGAACGATTGAAGGCACCAGTGTGTGCTATTGCATTGATCCTAAAGTTTGGAAACAGTATAAAGTTGCATTTGAGGCTTTTTTCGTGGCCTATACTAGTAAGGACGATTGTTGTTGATTTTTTTTGACTTATTTAATCGCCATATTGCAATTAACCAATAAATACAATACATATGCAAACAGATAACCAATTAAAAGAATTAGTAAGACAGAAATATAGCGAAATCGCTTTGCAGGATAAAGATACCAACGCCTCTTCCTGCTGCGGAGCCGGTGGTTGTTCCATTGAAACTGCCAATATTATGACCGACGATTATTCAACCCTGGACGGCTACAATCCGGAGGCGGATCTTGGACTTGGATGTGGCTTGCCAACGCAGTTTGCCAAGATTAAGAAGGGTGATGTTGTTATCGACCTGGGCAGCGGAGCTGGCAACGATGCTTTCATTGCCCGCGCAGAAACCGGTGAAACAGGCAAGGTAATCGGTATTGATTTTACTCCTGCCATGATTGAGAAAGCCAGGCAGAACGCGGAAAAATTAGGTTATCATAACGTGGAGTTCCGGCAGGGCGATATCGAAAAAATGCCTGTCACAGCGAACACGGCCGATGTAATTGTAAGTAATTGTGTATTGAACCTGGTTCCAAACAAAGATGCCGTTATTAAGGAAATTTACCGCGTATTAAAGCCGGGCGGGCATTTTAGTATTTCGGATATAGTTTTGGAAGGGGCGCTTCCTTCTACAATTCAACAGGCGGCAGAAATGTACGCAGGGTGTGTATCCGGTGCTATTCAAAAACAGGTATATCTGGAACTAATTAAACAAAATGGTTTCCAAAATATCACTATTCAAAAGGAAAAAGTGATCAATATTCCAGATGATATTCTTTTAAACCACATGTCTGCCGAGGAACTTCAAGCGTTCCGGGCCAGTCAAACCGGTATCTATAGTATTACTGTTTTTGCTGAGAAACCAGTTACGGAGCAAGCTTGCTGTGGTCCTAACTGCTGTAATTAAAAATTATGAGAAGTGGCATTATCTAATTAATGCCACTTTCTTTTATACTCTAAAATAGTAAAAATGAAAAAGCTGCTTATTCTAACTTTACCAGCATTAGTATTGCTTACTATTTGGGCTTTCAAGCCAGATGCTCCAGTCAAGATCTATCCCGAAATTGAGGCTTATTTCAACTCTATTGACACCAAGCCACTGGAAGCCAAACACGCATACACGCTGGTTAATCTGCAACACAGTGTAAATAGTAGCCGGATTGACTACAAGGACTGGAACTATACATTTTATTGTGAAGACAATAGCACGAAAAGCCAGGCTGCACAAGTATTTCTCCATACGATGGCCTATGCAAAGAAATTTAAGAAAGTGAAAATTCATTCAGCAGGTGCAGCTAAAGGTACTGTTGACCAAAAGTTGATTGACGGATTGGCAAAGATTGGCTATAAGGTGAATAAAACTACGAAAAATGGCGAAGTCGCTTACGAAGTGAAATTTAGCGACAAAGCAGATCCGGTAACTCTATTTGCCAAAGACGCTCGAGATAAATCGTTACCTATTTCGGATGTCAGCTCGATCCTACTATGCGACACCACGAGAGGTAAATCCTGTTTCCAAATCCTAACACCTAGCACCCCTTTTTACTTACCACTCAGTACGTCTTCTGACACTGGTGACATGGATATTATGCTCAAAGATATCGCAGGAGCGATGGTATATATAACTAAAAATAAATAGTGAATGAGCGCAAATAATTGTAACCCTGTGGTTGAACGAAAGAAATTGAGCTTCCTTGACCGGTATTTGACTGTATGGATCTTTGCCGCAATGGCAATCGGTGTTGGGTTAGGATATTTCGTCCCTTCCATACCAACCGTTATTAATTCCTATTCGAGTGGTACGACCAATATTCCCCTTGCGATAGGCCTTATCTTGATGATGTATCCGCCGCTGGCAAAAGTGCGGTATGAAAAGATGGGTGAGGTGTTCAGAAACACCAAGATCCTTGGCACGTCTCTTTTACTCAACTGGGTCATTGGGCCTATTCTCATGTTCTTTCTGGCCATACTGTTTTTAAATGGCCACCCCGAATACATGGTTGGCCTGATATTGATCGGCCTTGCACGATGTATTGCCATGGTTATTGTATGGAATGAATTGGCAGAGGGCAATCGCGAATATGCAGCCGGACTAGTTGCCTTGAACAGCATCTTTCAGGTAGTCTTCTTTAGTGTTTATGCGTACGTATTTATCACCGTCTTACCGCCATTATTTGGGCTTAAAGGGCTAGAGGTAGATATAACCATCGGACAAATCGCTGAAAGTGTTGCCATCTACCTGGGTATTCCATTTGCCGCAGGCGTCATTTCACGGCTTGTTCTGGTAAAGATCAAAGGTGAACACTGGTATCAAACACGCTTTATTTCGGTCATCTCACCCATCACACTAATCGCCCTACTCTTTACTATCATAGTGATGTTTAGCCTGAAAGGAGAGCTGATCGTACGCATTCCATTGGATGTTGTACGGATCGCAATACCATTAGTAATTTATTTCGCTATAATGTTCCTGGTCAGCTTCTTTTTAGGCAAATCGCTTGGCGCAGATTACTCGAAAAACGCCTCGATAGCCTTTACGGCAGCCGGCAACAACTTCGAACTGGCTATCGCTGTTGCCATTGGTGTATTTGGGATCAATAGTGGGCAGGCATTTGCTGGCGTTATTGGGCCGCTGGTAGAAGTACCGACCTTAATTGCATTGGTCAACGTGGCGTTTTGGTTACGCAGAAGGTATTATGGACCTGACAAAAATCTGCAAACAACGTAACATAACACTTAAATTTAATTCTATAACACTCTTTCGCATGAAATCAATCGCTTTATTACTCGGTCTTGTTATTTCACTACTATTTTGCTCATATTCAACAATGGAAACAAAAGTCAATAGTAAATTGAACCCACCACTTAATCAATATATCGAAAACGCGAAGAAAGATTTCGATAAAATTCCCGCAGACAGGAAAGCACAACTTAAAAAAATAGCATTATTCCTGCACACCAAATTAAACGCGGAAAAGAAAGCCGATCTGATTTTCATCTGTACACACAATAGCAGAAGAAGTCATATGGGGCAATTATGGGCCTATGCCGCTGCCAATTACTACGGAATTAAAGGCGTATCCAGTTACTCCGGCGGTACAGAAGCAACAGCATTTCATCCCAACGCGATAAAAGCGCTCACCAAAGCAGGCTTTACCATTGCCAAAAAGCAGAAGGCACCAATTCAAAATACGATGTAAAATATGCGGCAGACCAACCTTCGGTGACCTTATTCTCAAAAAAGTATATGGATGCGCCAAATCCTACCACCAATTTCGCGGCTGTAATGACTTGTGCGCATGCAGACAAAACATGTCCCATCGTTCAAGGCGCGTCCATTAAAATCGCTATTCCTTACGAAGACCCGAAGGAAGCAGATGGCAAGGCCAACCAGGATGAGGTGTATAACGAACGCTGCAAGCAAATTGCAACTGAGATTTTATATGCCTTCTCATTAATAAAAGAGATGAAATGAGAAAGTTTATAGGCGTCTTTATTAGTATTTTGCTATTAGCCATCCCTAATGCAGTTTTTGCTGGTTCCCTGCTGGAAGATATGAACGGTTGGTTAGAAAGGCAGTTATCAGCTAATGGCTCATCCGTATCAGCTTACTTATTTCTGCTTGTTGGCGGAATGCTTGCGAGCCTATTACCCTGTACCTATCCATTGTACCCCATAACAGTAAATGTGTTAAGGGCAGGATCATCTGGCACAAATAAATATTCCCATCCTGTCACGTACTTTATTGGCATTATCAGTATGTATTTCCTGTTTGGTATTATAGCCGTGATAACAGGAGGCGCTTTTAATTCGGTGCTACGCTTACCCTTTACCAATTTAACCATTGCAGTAGTGATTTTTTTACTGGGCTTGTCCTCGCTGGATCTTTTGCACCTGCCAATTTTTACAGGAACCTCAGCGCAAGCAGGGAAAAGAAAATTAAGCAGCACGTTTTTAATGGGTATGGGCGCTGGATTGCTCTCATCGGCATGCGTTGGGCCTGTGGTCGTGAGCATACTGATAGGAATAGCATCATCCAGCGCCACCTTTTCATTGGGGGCCGGCCTTACTGCCGCCTCTAAAATGCTAATGTTTGGAATAGGTGTAGGGCTACCGTTTTTATTAATTGGCGTATTTGGAATGTCTTTGCCGAAATCTGGAAAATGGATGAAGTATGTGCAATTGGCATTAGGTGTGATGATTGTATACTTTGCTTACGTGTATTTAGAGAAGGCATTGCTGGGATATGGCTTTACCGAAACAACGATCCAATTGATTGCTGTCGGTGCACTGGTAGTGCTGTTTTCCATTTATTTGCTGCAGCCGCAGGAACAATTAGCACACAGCAGGATGAGAAAATCGCTGCTGGTGTTATCCAGCATTATCGGCAGCCTTGTTTTAGTACGAGCTTTTATTCCGCAAATGCAGGGAAATACTATTGCATTGAAGGCAGATCAGCCAGCAACTCCAAAAACCGAACAAAAGGGAGCATTAACCTGGTATCTCGATAGAGAGGCAGCCTACGCTGCTGCACGCGAAAAAAGCAAACCTGTATTTATTGATTTTCATGCAGACTGGTGTACCAATTGCAAAGAGTTTCAAAAATTGACACAATCCGATACCGGATTTAATGCCATCNTGCAAAATGCAGTACTCCTTAAGGTGTACGATGCCACACCGGCGTTCAATGCATATGCTTCAGACAAACGATTTCCAGAGTTGAAAGTTGGTCTTCCTTTCTTTGTAATTACCGACAAGGACGAGAATCTATTATTTAAAACCAATGATTATTTGAAAACCGATGAGATGGGTTTATTTCTGTCTAACTAATATGAAAAACGATTAACAAAATGACAATTGCTCTTTTTTCAGACATTCATGCAAACTTGCCCGCATTAGAGGCATTTTTTAAAGATCTTGATAGCAAAAAACCGGATGCAGTATACTGCTTAGGTGATTTGGTAGGCTATAATATATGGCCGAATGAAGTAGTTGATGAAATTCGCAAAAGAAATATTCCTACCATTGCAGGAAATTATGATTTTGGCATTGGCAGGTCAAGTGATGATTGTGGTTGTGCTTATAAAACAGATGAAGAGAAGGCCAATGGTGCCGTGTCTATTTCATTTACCAACCAGATTGTGAAAGACGATCAGAGAAAATATTTGCGCACTTTGCCTGCTCATATTAAAGTTGAATTCCAGTTAAATAATGACAAATTTAATTTACTGCTGGTGCATGGTAGCCCGCGTAGAATCAATGAATATTTATTTGAAGATAGAGAAGAAAAGAGTTTGCTTAGAATCATGCAGGATGCGGACGCAGATATTATGTGTTTCGGACATACACATAAGCCATACCACCGAACGCTTGAAATAGCTGATTCGGGTACAGTTCGGTATAGACATGCAATTAACATTGGATCTGTGGGCAAACCAAAAGATGGTAATCCGAAAGGAGGTTATGTATTGTTGCATATCAAAGAGAACAGCAGCATACAGGCAAAAGATTCTATCAGTACTGAGTTTATCCGGTTTGATTATGATATAGAAAAGGCGGCAAAAGCCGTAGAAGATAGCCCTTTGCCGAATGCTTATGCCGAAAGTTTAAGAAAAGGAGTTTAAGACCAGTTATGAAAATTATACTTTTCTCAGACATACATGCTAACCTGCCAGCCTTCGAAAAAGGGTTGAAGTTGATCGATGCTGAACAGCCGGATGCTGTTTATTGCCTGGGAGATTTGGTAGGCTATAACGCATGGCCCAATGAAGTAATAGCAGAAGTAAGAAAAAGAGGAATTGCTACAATAGCAGGGAATCATGATGCAAAAGTTAGCAGTCTTACAGCAATGGAATTGGAACAACCTGGAAAAAATTACGCTTATAAACTAATAAGTGAAGATAACAAAAAGTATCTCGCAACCTTGCCTGCACATATACGCCTGGAGTTTCAACTGAAAGGGAGGACTTTGTTTATAATGTTTGTTCATGGAAGCCCTTCCAGTAATGATGAATACCTGCTACAGGATAAACCGGACAGGGAGTTTATAAGTGTTTTTGAAAATGCAAACGCTGATATTCTTTGCTTTGGCCATTCTCATAAACCTTATTACCGCATTCTGGATAAAGGTACCGGCCCGCGCCGTTTCAAGCATGCAATTAATACTGGTTCTATAGGCAAGCCAAAAGACGGCAATCCGCAGGGAGGTTACGTTTTGCTTACAATTAACGAGAACGCAAACACAGAAGAGACGGATGGTATTTCGGTTGAATTTATTCGCTTCCATTATGACATAGAAAGGGCAGCTAAAGCGGTGGAAGAAGGTCCCTTACCAAATGAATTCGCAGATATGCTACGGAAAGCTTATTAACTTTAAATGAAGTCAACTTCAATGATAGTAGCCTGTTGGATGTTCATATCTATGAATATAACTTGTTCAAAGGATACATCATTGCGACCATACTGTTATTTGCAGGTGAAATTTGGCGATAATGAGGATTATGACTTCCTTGAGAAAATAAACGGAACATGGAGTTTTGCTGATCAAAAATGTGGCTTAAGTGCTGAAGGGTATCTACTGCAACGCTTTAACCTCAGGCTTAACAACATAAAAGATACTGGTTATTATCGAGGTCTTATTACCGACAATATTCAATATGCTGATGGACAAGATTTTATTTCAGATAGCATTATACAGGGATACGTTCATATCAGTACACTGGATTCTTTCAATTTAAGAGGCGACTTTGAAATCTATTGTCGCAGTACCTATAATAGTGTAACTAACAGAACAATAATGGGTAATTTCGGAATAATTAATCGACCGTAAAAGAAGCATAATGGAACCTGCTTTATTGCATATACATAATCAGTTTGGTGTTCAATTACATGACATCATTTGTAAAAAGGTGCAGCACGAAGATCATTGCCACGATATAATGCAGGAAGTGTACCTCAAAATAATGCTTAACCTTCCTAAAATAGAAAATGCAGACAATATAGCGGCCTATTTAGCAAAGCTTACTAATAATACCGTTATCGATCATTATCGGAAAGCCAACCCTGCCTTAAACAATCTTTTGCCTACAGATATTACTTCAGATGCGGAGGGTCAAAACGACCAATCTTTACAACTGGCCGACTGCTGTTTAAAGCCTATGATAGATTCCCTGCCGAATATATACCGGGAGGCTTTGGTTATGACAGAATTAGAAGGAATGAAGCTAAAAGACTACGCTGAAAAAGCTGCCATTTCCCTAAGCAATGCAAAAATTCGCGTGCAGAGGGGCAAGGAAAAACTAAAAGAAGTTATCCTGCAGTGTTGCAACTACGAGTTTGATAAATACGGTAATATCATTGACTGCCAGAAGCACGATCAGTCAGCTTGTTGCAAAAAATAAATTTGCTGTAAACCTGTGTCTTTTTTCCCAGTGGTCCGTCGTAAGGATAAATTAGATCATTATGACACTTATTCAAACACGGCTGAAATCAATCAGTTTATTATCCACTGTTATACTATCACTTTTACAGGTAAGTTTTGGACAATCCATCCCGCCACTAGAACCGGCAAATACCGACTACCAACCGCTGAAACAGTTGAGTAGCGCCCCGAACAAAAAGCGGCAGCATCTGGATACAATTCAATACCCATGGTTGGAATACAGCAAAGGAGCATTAGGGAACGCCCTGTGGCGAACCGTTTATCTTTCACCGGCGGATGAAGAGGTACTGCCGTCATTAGTTGAGTTGCCTGCCAATAGTTCTGACCAAACGAGGGCCGAACTTGACTACCTTTTAAAACTTCAAAATACCCGGACAAAACAGGAAATTGAACGGGCAGAATACATTGCAAACATCGGCTCATGGCCTAACATTAGCAACCCTACAGATCCAGACTATGTTGAGAACCGACAAAACCTCTACTATATACTTAACACTGCCACCGGAAAACAACACGATTTTAAAAACTATCCTGCGACAACTGCGCTCTTATTAAATTGTATTCAGGACATACGTGTCACGGAATTTCGGCTGAAGCAACATTTTAAGCGCCCACGGCCCTACCACCTGGAGCAGACTTTGAAACCACTGGCAAGGATTAATTCACCAGCTTTCCCTAGCGGACATTCCTTATGGGCATATACGGAAGCGTACGTTTTTGGAGAACTATTTCCGGACATGAGACAAGACTTCATCAAGGCTGCGGCTGAGGTCCGTTGGTCAAGGGAATTGTTGGGTATCCATTATCCAAGTGATAATGAAGCATCACGGGTGATTGGCTGGCATCTATTGAAGCATTGGTATAAAAACCCTGTCTTTATAGCTGATTTGAACAAGGCAAAGGCTGAATGGGCAAAGGTTAAAAAATAAGCTAGGTGTTGTTTTCGGGTGGAGGTTTGGAAAAAGATAAGGATTTAAGAATTTGTTATTGGCAAAAAAGTACAAAGATAACAGGCCAGTAACTGAACAGGAGCAGTGGAATAATCCCTGTATGACTGTAAACGACCCGTTTGGAATACCATTATGATCACTGAAAAAAGCAAAAACTAAACAGGAAAATGCAAACCACAGTTGTACTTGAATCCACGATCACATGTCCCCATTGTGGTTTTCAAAAAGAAGAAACAATGCCTTTAGATGCCTGCCAGTATTTTTATACATGCACGTACTGCCGTAAGCTTCTGAAACCCCAACAAGGTGATTGTTGCGTCTATTGCAGCTATGGCACCGTAAAATGTCCGCCAATCCAACAAAACAAATCTTGTTGTTAGCTTCAAAGTCTGTAGCGGCCTAGAATGTTTTGCCTTAAAAGGCGGGATTTTGTAACTTTATGTAATGGGCTCTGCTTCGGACAAGACCTCTGTAGTCAATACCAAAATTGAGATTAGACACATTCTCTACGTAGAAGATGATTGTGACGATCAGACTATTTTGCAAGAGGTTCTGGCAGAACTTAGACCAAACATTAAGGTCGATTGCACCAATGATGGAAACAAGCTCCTGGATTTATTGACAAAACAGCAACCGGACTTATTACTTCTTGATCTGGTCATGCCAATTAAAAACGGCTTGGAATGTCTTGTTGAAATTCGAAAAAAACGAGAATTCGAAAGGCTGCCTATTGTCGTATATTCTGCCGCTACAAACCCTCGCGATATTCAAGTAGCCTATGAAATGGGTGCAAACTTGTTTTTAATAAAGTCGAACTCCTATAGAGGTCTTTCCGCGTCGCTTGCCGCAGTCCTGGATCTCAACTGGAATGATCCGGAAGCCGTCAAAAGCCAATACTTCATCAATGGCAGGTATGTCGCCTTTGCCTGATTTCTTAGATCGGTCAGAAAAAATATCAAAGAACTATTTGGGTCCAACTTAACCACTTTCGTACGAGTTAAACGTCGTAAAACCAAACGCGATATTAGATCAGCGGTTCCGCAAGCAAATAAAACAAGCGACAAATGTTAGCGCCTATCTAATCAGTTTCTTCAAAGCATCCGCGTCGGGCAATACCTCTTTGATTTCCTTTGGTGGCTCAATTGAATTTTTATAAGTGGCTACGCCCATAGGTGTATTCATGTTGCGAATAGAATACTGCACAATGGCATTCGCTTTTTCTTTGCAAAGAATGATACCGATAGTAGGGAGCTCGTGAGCAAGTTTAACTTTATCATCCAGGACATTGAGGTAAAAGTGCAATTGGCCGGTATATTCCGGTTTAAACGCGTCTCGTTTTAATTCGAATACCACGAGGCGTTGTAATATTCTGTTGAAAAATAGTAGGTCGATAAAAAATTCGTGACCATCAACGTCTAGTCGGAACTGATTACCAATAAAAGAAAACCCCTTGCCCATCTTTAAAATGAATTCAGTGATATTGGATACAATAGCGTCTTCAATTTTACGCTCGTGATCACCATCCTGCAATTGAAGAAAATCCAGTAGATATTGATCTTTAAAGAATTCATTGGCGATGTTCTGTTGATTAACTTGAACAGTCGTATCGAAATTATGATGCAATTTGCCAATTTGCTTGAATAGGTTTTCTTTCATATGATGTTCCATTAAGTCTACTGACCAGAACTCATTAGCGGCGCGGTGCATGTAAAATAGACGTTCTTCATAGGCTTTGCATTTGTTCAGCAGCAGTAAATGATGGGTAAATGTGATTCCAAAAAAGCTGCGCAAAGTGGGCTCATCTTGGCCAGTCAACGCCTGGCCAAATGAATCGTTCCCCGTTTCTAATTGGACAGTTGATGATTGCCTGAATATATCACTCACGTTATCAACTCTTTGTAATTTGGCCGTCAACGACGGCCAAATTGGATCAACACTGTAGACTTGATAAAACTGCCTCATTTTACGAAGGTTTCTTGCTGAAAATCCCCGTAAGCCGGCCATTTCTCTATGAAGATCTGAAGCCACACGCTCAATGATGTTAGCGCCCCATTTATGCTCATTGAATTTGGCTGCTATCATTGCACCAACTATTAGGTAAAGTTTAAGTTGTTCCTGATTTGCGATTCTCGCTGTGATGTAACGACTGTGGGCAATACGTGATTTAATATCTTGTACCAGTTGAATATATTCGTTATTAGCTTGCATGTTTAAACTTTTGAATAGTGAAGGAGTGCACTACGCAAGGTTGTGTAGTGGTGAGCTGAACGGTTTGCGGGTATGAAATAGGCAGCGATCTATATTTGTCCCGTATTGTCAACATCTCATCGCTGACTTTGCGGTCCACAATCTGTGCATAAACGCCTGCCGTCATTACAATGCTTGCATGGCACAGGAGTTTGGAGGTTGTTTCCATTGATATACCGTTCGTCAGGCAAATGGTAGTCGCAAATGTGTGCCGGGCTATGTGGAACGTTAATTTGATCTTTATCCCACACAGTTCAGCAATTTCTTTTAAGTAGTCATTCATTTTTTGGTTGCTTCGCACAGGGAATACCAGCTCTTTTTCGACGCAGTCGGGATCATCAGCATATTTATCCAACAATTGTTCAGCAACAGGAAGCAAAGGAATCCGCGCCGCCCCATCTGTTTTTACACGTTCATTATCTATCCATCTAAAACCGTCAATTCCGATAAATATATCAGAGCGTTTCAGCTTTTTTATTTCTGCGTAAGGCAAACCAGTATAACAGCAGAATAAGAAGATGTCACGGACCACGGTAAGTCTATCAGAAGAAAAATGCTTCTTTGCAAGTTCATCCACCTGGTGCTGTGTAAGTGGCGTTTTTTTGACCTTCTTCTTAGTCATTTTAAATTCACCGAATGGATCTTGCGGTATCCATTTTCGTTTCACACATATCAATACTATCTTTTTGAAGTTGGCTAAATACTTCATGGTGGAGTTGTGATTACAATTCCGAACTGTTTTTAACCACAACTCGTATTTCTGAATAAACTCCAGGTCGAAGTTTTTAATATTGAAGTCATCTACTTTGTATACTTCCTTCATAAAGGCAACAGTATGATCATAGGATGTTTCATATCGTTCCCATGTACCATAGGCATAGTCTTTTCCGATCAGCGATTTCATCCTGTCGTTGTGTTCCTTAAATACGGGGAGAATTGTGCGCACCGCTTCGAGCGGCTTTCCGTCGATGAGCAGCTTAATTTTTTCGGCTGTTACTTCATGGTCGGTGCGTAGCAAATGGTTATGCGACTGGGTAACCTTTAATTCCAGCAAATCGAAGTACTCATTGTAGGCTTTAACCTGGTCGGTGCGACCGGAAAGCCGGTTGGATTCCGATGACCATCTTTGAGGATCCACGCGCTTGCCGGTGCTCAATTCAGCCTTGTCAGGTTGAGGTTGATTTTCTTTTTTCACGGTGATCCGCATGTAGATGGGAACGTCGTCACCTTTTACATAATACCGTGGTTTTTTGGGATAAAATAAAGTAGAAACGCTTTGCTCCATAAATGCACTTTTTCGGGTGATAAAAATACACTGACCGGCAGGCGGCCCGTGCAAGAACAAACCCTATGAAGCGTTAAAAATCAGTGCGCTATGTAAAGTTGAGTGAGTCTTTTTTAAGATAAGTGAACTCACCGAAACACTCACTCAA
>Ga0065720_1020077_pt1 | contig 17162 bp, 15 predicted proteins | sample Thericmetagenome_FD_59107 | JGI IMG/M metagenome (GOLD analysis project Ga0065720, IMG submission 59107) | Thermophilic microbial communities from the Joint Bioenergy Institute, California, USA of rice/straw/compost enrichment - eDNA_2 v2... | ecosystem: Engineered > Solid waste > Grass >... | reverse complement strand
CTCAACCCAGCAGATCAGCCAAAGTCGTGTTACTAGGCATTTCGGTGTGCTGGACCAGGTCGAACCCCGCTGACCTGCACCAACACCCGCGATCATGCACCAGATCACACGTTAGCTGCGGAACCCCGGTACGAGGCTCTACGTGATCGTTGTCGCAGTCGCCCGGATCGTCGCGTATTCCAGTGCCCACCAGACCTCGACTAGGGCGTCGGTGTCGGCGAAATCGGCTCCGGTGATCTTCTGATACCGCTCCAGCCGGTAGCGCACGGTGTTCTCGTGGAGAGACAGTGCCCGCGCCGTTTCCGGCACCGAGCGGCGGTGCCGGAGGTACGTCTGCACCGTGTGCAGCAGCTCCTCAGGTGCTCCGCTGCGAGCCCGCACGTTCGCGATGTAGCGCCGGAAGAGTTGCTCGCCCAGTTCAGCGTGGTGTTCGACGGCGATCCGCACCGAGAGCGCCGAGCTGTCCACGATCCCGGTTCGCCCGTAGCGGATTGCCACGTTGAGTACGCGGGTGGCTTCCGCGAAGGCGTGCGGCAGGTCGGCAAGCTTCGCCGGGCCTGCGACGGCGATCACGGCCTCGGCCAGCGGCGCCGGGCGCACTGAGCTGATCCCGACGACATCGCCGTCGATCGGGGCGACGAGTGGGCGGGTCACTGCCGACGACGATTCCAGGTGTCTGCTCAGTCGATCCGATCCTCCCGTCGAGGACCGGCCACGGACCACCCAGTATGCCTTGCCTGGCAGCACGCCGTGAATGGCGCCGCCTTCGATCAGCTCGGCCGGATCGACGGTACCGGCGACCAGGCACTGCAGGAACTCGATGCGGTGCCGCTCGTCGCGCCGCGCCGCGTCGATCTCGACTTGCTGCCGCGCCGAGACGAGGACGTTGCTGTACTTGTCCGTCAGATCCCACAAGCGGCGGGTACCGGCCAGTACGTCGCGCGGATGCGCGCCGGCCGCCGACGCCTCCTCGATGAACGCGTCCCGCAGGGCCGCAAGCACCGCCCGGTACGCCTCGACGACGTCGTCGGACGGCACGCCCTGCAGAGCGCGACGCTGTCCCGAGGCGCGCTCGTCCTCCTCGATTTCCGGCGGGAGGCGGTCATGCTGCTCCAGGGTCGCGACCACTCGCATCACGTTGCGCAGGCACGACCGTTCGAGGTCGTCGTCGGGCACCTGATCGTAGGACCGGAAGCTTCGCAGGACGCGCATCTGCCGATCGACGAGCTCCGCGGAGCGACCACGAAGGCGCTCTGCCGCGACTATGAGCAGGTTGTCCTGGGAAGCGACCATACGGCGTCTCCGCACTGTCCGGATGCGACATCGCTCCTTGGAGTATCCACAATACTCCCGCCGCCGAATTCGTGGATTCTCCATAGCACTTTGGTGCGCGCCTTCCTACCGTCTTCCGCATGGCTGACCGCACACCCTCCACAATGGCCGAGGTGCTCTGGGACGTCGCCCCGCGCTACGCAGGAAGGCCGTGCCTGACCGATCTCGACGCACCCGAGCCGTCGACGCTGGATTACGGGCGACTGCTCCAGCGTGTCGCGGCGATCGCGGCGGGATTCCTCGACCTCGGGCTCGGGGCGGGCGATCGGGTCGCCTTGCTCATGCACAACAGCACCGCCTATGTCGAGGCGTGGCTCGGCGCCGTCGCGGCGGGCCTAGTGGTGGTGCCGCTCAATGTGCGGCTCACCGGCGACGACTACCTCCACATGCTCAAGGACTCTGGCACAAAGGTGCTGGTAACCACAGGTGAATTCCTCGAGCGTGTCCCCGTACTGTCCGGCATTGCGGGCCTGGCGGTAGTCCAGGCCGACGGTGCCGGCCACGATCTGACCCTGGCGGGTCTGGCGGCGCGGGCACGGCCCCTGCGCGCGCCCGTTCACCGGGAGGGCACGGACACGGCGAGCCTGATGTACACGAGCGGTACGACCGGCTTGCCGAAAGCTGTCATGCTCAGCCACAACTCTTGGCGCAGCGTCGCGGAAACGGCGATCGCCGTGCTGGGCATGGCTGCCGACGAGGTCACGCTGCACGTGGCGCCGCTGACCCACGGGGCGGGCTTTCTCATGCTGCCGACGCTGTTGCTGGGCGGGCACAACCTCGTGTGCCGGTCGTTCGACGCCGGACGCACCCTCGCCCTGATCACCGAGCGCGGCGTCACCGGCATGTTCGTCGTGCCATCGATGATCCGGATGCTGCTTGACGCGCGGCCGCAGGAGTGGCTCGTCCCGCCCTCGCTGCGCCGGCTGTACTACGCGGGCTCTCCGATCGACGCGGAGACCATCCGGGAAGCGACGGTGGTCTTCGACGGCCGCCTCATCCAGTCGTTCGCCCAGATGGAATCGCCGATGTTCTTCACCGTGCTGGATCAGGCCGACCATGGGCGGATCCTGGCGAACCCGGAGTCCCCGCTCGTTCGCTCTGCGGGCCGGGTGCTTCCGGGGGTCAGGTTGCGCATCAGCGACGACGCGGGAGCGACGCTGGGCGTGAACGAGGCCGGGGAGATCCTCGCGCAGGCCCCACAGACGATGACCGGGTACTGGGGCAGGCCCCGCGAAACCGAAGAGACGCTCGCCGACGGCTGGCTGCACACCGGCGACGTGGGATACCTCGACGAGGACGGCTACCTCTACATCGTCGACCGCAAGAAGGACATGATCGTCACCGGCGGGTCGAACGTCTACGCGCGTGAGGTGGAGGACGTGCTCAACGGCCTTCCCGGTGTCCGGGAGGCGGCGGTGATCGGCCTGCCGCACCGGATCTGGGGGGAAGCCGTCACCGCCGTGCTGGTCTCGGACGACGGAGCCTGCGACAGCGACGCAGTCATCGCCGCCTGCCGGGAGAAGCTCGCCGGGTACCGCGTGCCCAAGGCGGTGTACTGGGTGGACGAGCTGCCCCGCAACGCTTACGGGAAGGTGCTCAAGCGGCGGCTCCGGGAACGCTTCGCTGCCCAGCAGCCGCCGCTCAGTCCTGCTGCAGGCCGATGAGGGCGGTGTCGGCGAAGGCCTCGGCGATCTCTTCCGCCTCCAGGGGACCGGACGGGGAGAACCACTCGGTCGCCGAGTTGAGGGTGCCGATGATGCCGAGCGCGACGACATGGGGATGCCGGATATTGCGGAACTCGCCGGATTTGACGCCCTGGGCGAGGATCCCGTCGAACAGCTCCTCGTACCGGCGCCGGAGGGCGATGATGCGTTGCTGGTCCTTGGCGTTGAGGTGCGTCCACTGGTGGAAGGCGACCTTGGTCTGTTCGAGGCTCGTGGCGAGTACCCGCATGTGGGCCTTCATCGCCTCGCGCAAGCGGACCGGCGCGGGCTCCTCAGACTCGGCGACGGGCGCGATTGCGTCGAGGTAGTTCTGGATCCCCTCCTCGACGATGCGCAGCAGGACTTCCTCCTTGCTGTTGATGTGCACGTAGAGGCTCCCGGGCAGGATGCCGACGGCCTGGGCGAGGTCGCGCATGCCCACCGATGGATAACTCTTCTCGCCAAAGAGCCGGATCGCGGCCTCTTGGATCCGATCGAATGACACGGGCCCCGAGCGCTGCTTGGCGCCCGCCTTCGTGCTTGGCTTGGAGCCCGGACGGCGTTGTGACCGCGGTGTGGCCAAGGTATGATCCCCCGTTCGTCAGTACGAGTTACCAAACAACTGATCGTACGACGAAACGGGGGACCCGGTGCTGAAGGCAGGCCCGTCTGCCTCGTGAGACGGGTCTCAACTGGCGACGGTGGCGAGGACGGTGCCGGCCAGCCCGGGGCCCGTGAAGGGCACGAAGTGGCGCGATCGGATGCGCCAGGAGCCGTCCTCGAGCACGAACTGGTCGTGGTACCGCCCCATCGCGACCAGGCTGACGGCGTCGGCTCGGACGTTGAGCACGAGGACGTACGCGGTGCCGGTCGCGCCGCCGTCCGACGGTTCCACGAGCGCGCCGGAGACGATATGCCGGTTGCCCGGTGCGCGGGTGGCGGCGGCGCGGGCCATCTCGACGAGAGCCGCGCGTCCGCGGACGGGCGGCGCACCCTCCCGGGTGAACGAACCGTCTTCGGTGAATAGGCGGGCCACGCTTTCGGCGTCACCGTCGTCGAAGGCCCGGCTGTACCGGGCGTAGAGATCCATCAGTTCGAGGCGTGCGGTGGTGTCCAGCCGGGCAGTTGTGGTCACTAGTGCACCCTCCTTGCTGCGGGTGCCGGGATGGCACTTCTGGTAGGGATGGGGCGGGAGTCGGGGTGACGGCCTGGTGTGGTCGCCCTTCGAGGGCCTGCATGACACTGCGCCCCCGGCTCCTCCGGGACCGCTGACCAAGGATGCTGCGCGCAGCGCCGGTCAGTGACCACTCGGCTGCCGGTTCCGCCGCCGTCGGATCCCTGCCTCCGGTATCGAGCAGGAAGGTGCCGAGGTTGTCGCTGACCGAGCTGTTGTTCTTCGTCGGGATCGACTGGGCCGCGAAAGTCCATGCGGTGTGCGTGCTGGACCGGTCCGGCCGCAAGGTCGCGGCGTTCACCATCGAGCACACCGCTGCCGGGGCCGGGGCGTGGGTCCGCGTCATCTACCGCTGCTGGGTCAACGGCGAGCCCTACGACCCCGACCGACACAACGGCGCGCGACGACACCTCAGCACCGCCCACACGGCCTGATTTCGATCTTGGCGTTGGCACAGAGGGTGTCATGAGGCGCCCCCCTGGGCGGGGGCCAGCTGGGCCTTGCCGAAGTTCATGCGGTGGCGCAGGAACTCGCGGGAGCTGTTGCTGGCGAACACGCCGGTGATGCGATCGCCGGTCTTGAAGTGCGCAACGAAGGTGTCGTCGGCCAGCGCGCCGGAGACGACGACCATCTCGCCGGCCGCCTCGATGCGGCCCGCGCCCTGCAACCGCAGGTTGTACTGATCAGACCAGAAGAAGCCGTCGTCGGGCACCTCCGGAACCTCCAGATCGAGCACCGCGTGGGCCACGCGGCGCGCGCTGTTGACCGCGGCCGTCCAGTGCCCGACCGGCTCGACTCCGCGCGCGGTGCGATGGCAGACGATGTCGCCGGCGCCGAACACGTCCGGGTCGTTGGTTCGCCCGGCCGTGTCGCACACGAGCCCGCCGGAGACCTCGAGTCCCGCGTCGGCCAGCCAGCCGACCTGCCGGACCACGCCGACACCGACGACGACGGCGTCGGCGTCGACGGTCGAACCGTCGGAGAGATGAAGCCTCACGCCGGCTGCTGCCGCGCTGACGGATCCCACGGTGACACCACAACGGAACGCGACACCCTCGGCGGCGTGTCGGGATTGCAGCCAGCCCGCGATGTCGGGCCCGACGGCGCCGAGCAGGGGCGCGTCCAGGGCTTCGATCACGGTGACCGGGCATCCGGATTTCCGGGCGGTCGCGGCGACCTCCAGACCGATGAACCCGGCGCCAACCACTGCTAGACTCCGTCCTTCGCGGACATACGTCGCCAGCCGTCGCGAATCGTCCGCGGTGCGGAGGCTGAAAACGGCATCGCGCTCGGCGAAGACGGGCAGCGTGCGGGCTTCCGCGCCCGTCGCGATCACCAGCTTGTCATAGGCGACCTGCCTACCGTCTTGGACGGTGACGCGCCGGGCGGCGCGGTCGAGCGCCACCACCCGGGCGCCGAGCTCGACGGTGAGCTTCTGCTCCTGCACCGTCTGCTGGTCGATCAGCCGGATGCCGTCCTCGGGCAGCTCGCCGGCGAGGAAGGCTTTCGACAGCGGCGGCCGGTCGTACGGTAGCTCACGTTCGGCGGACAGGAGGACGATCTCCCCGCTGTGCCCGAGGCCCCGCAATGTCTGCGCGGTGCGGACGGCGGCGAGCCCGCCTCCGGCAATGACAATGCGTGGCGTGCTCATGCTGCTCCTACTGGCTTCGGCGTGGCGGTTGAGGCGGCGAGCGCGGCGACCGCGCGTTCGGCCAGGGCGAACTTCTGGACGCGGCCGGTGGCCGTCATGGGGAGTTCTTCGGCTTCGGTGAACAGGAACACCGCGGGCACCTTGAATCGGGCGAGCCGGCTCGCGCAGTAAGCCTTCAGCTCGTCGGGATCCGGGCGCCGCGGACCAGCGACGATCCAGGCGCAGCCGACCTCGCCCATGCGCTCGTGGGGGATACCGACGACGTGCGCCGAGACGACGTCCTCATGCTGGTTCAAGACCTCCTCGACCTCGCTGGGCAGGACCAATTCGCCACCGCAGCGGTAGGACTCCTTCTTCCGCCCGGTCAGCACGACGTAGCCCTGCTCGTCGATCCGCCCCAGGTCGCCGGTGCGCATCCACCCGTCCGGCGTGAACAGTGCGGCCGTCTCCTGAGGCTTGCGGTAGTAGCCCTTAGTGATGATCGGGCCGCGAACCACGAGTTCGCCCACCTCGCCTGCCGGCAGGTCCTCCCCGGTTTCGGGATGCACGGTCTTGTAGACGGCGAGGGTGCCTCCCAGCTCAAGATCACCGGCGACACCGGCCGGTTTGGCCGTCCCGTTCGTGCAGAGCAGGCGATCGATCGGATCTCCCGGCTGGGTGCACGTCGTCGACGCTGTGGTCTCTGTCTGCCCGTATGCGGTGAACACATTGTCCACTCCGAGCACGCGGAACATCTCTTCCCACATACCGGGGGCGTGCGCGGCGCCCGAGGAGAACATCGTGTGCAGCGACGACAGGTCGTACTGACCCGCGCGAGCGACGTCGAGCACCACACACGTCATCGCGGGGACACAGATCAGCTCGTTGATGCGGTGTCGCTCGATGTCGCGCAAGGCCTTGGCAGCGTCGAAGGTGGCGTGGGGACAGATCGCGCCGCCGACGAACAGGGCTGCGATCAGTCCTTCGATGTAGCCGAAGACGTGGTACATCGGAAGTGCGAACAGGATGCGGCGCGCGTCTTCGAAGGCGCGCGTGTAGGCGCTCGCATAGGCGGTCCGCAGCACCGCGTCGTGCTGTAGGAGGACGCCCTTCGCCGCGCCGGTCGTGCCCGAAGTGTAGAGCAGGTCCGATGTGCCGAAGGGGTCGGCAGCGTCGGTTCTGGCCTGGATCTCGTCGTCGGTGACGGCGCTGCCGAGCTGGATGAGGTCGTCGAGGGGGCGGCCCCGGGGCGGAGCGCCGTTCATGCCGAGAACGAACACGTTCTTCAGCCGGGGCAATGCGGTTCCCCCGGCCGTGGACTCCCAGCCCGGGGCGATCCGGTCGAGCGCGTCCAGGTAGTCCAGGTCCCGGAAACGGTCCATCGTGATGAGCACGGTCGAGTCCGACTGGCGGAGCACGTACTCGAGTTCGGTGTGGCGCAGCAGGAAGTTGATCGACACCGAGACCGCGCCGATCCTCGCCACCGCGAACTTGAGAGCGACGACCTCGGGCAGGTTCGCCATGTCGACTGCCACGTGGTCGCCTGGTTTGACGCCGATCGCGACGAGTCCGGCGGCCAGGCGGCGTGACCACTGTGCGATCTCGGCGTAGGTGTAGGATCGATCGTCGCCGAGCACGAGGGGCCGGTCCGGGTATTCGGAAGCGACCAGGTCGAGTAGCTGCGCGGTCGTCCTCGGCACCCAGGTCGGGTAGCGGGACTCGAGAGTCTCACGAAGTTGAGAGACGGTCGGCTCGGTCATTGCTGCTATACCTCTGCTTGCAGTGGCGTTGCGGGGAGGAGCGCGCGGATCTCGTCCGTGGTGAGCCCGGCTTCGGTGAGGACCTCCAGCGTGTGCTCTCCGAGCGCGGGTGGTTCTTGCATGTCGCACGAGCCGTACGGGTCGATGGGAAGCCGGAGCAGTTTCAGGCCCGGGATGCGCGACGCTCCATCGGGTCTTTCGGCGTCGCGCAGGAGCTCGCGTTCCTGGGTGACCGGGTGATCGAGGGCGGCTGCCAGGTCGTTGACGGGGCCGACGGGCACTCCGGCCGCGGCGATCACCTTCAGCCAGTACTCGGAGGGTCGGCTGGTGAGCCGGGCTTCCAGCGCGGCCGTCAACGCGTCGCGGGCACGGACCCGGTCGGCGACGGTGCGGAAGCGTGGGTCGGTCAGCACCTTCGGCAGGTCGAGCGCCAGGCAGAGCTTCTCGAACAGCCGGTCGGTCGCGGCGGCGATCATGATGTGCCCGTCCGCCGTGCGGAACGCCGCATAGGGCGCGGTACTCGGTGCGGCCGAACCGAGGCGGCCGGGGAACTCGCCGGTGCCGAGGAACCCGATGACCTGGTGGCACATCAGGAAGAACGCGCTGTCTACGAGGGTGGCTTCGAGACGTTGCGCCTCGGACACGTGGGGCCGGCGGGCGAGTGCCGCCTGGATCGCCGTGACCGCCCACAGCCCTGTCGAGATGTCGACGATGGAGGGGGCGGCGCGGGAGGGGGAGCCGTCCGGGTCACCGGTCATCTCCATGATCCCGGTGAAGGCCTGGATCAGGGCGTCGTATCCCGGTCGGTCGTGCCCGTGCGGTCGCTCGCCGAAGGCGCTGACCGCGCAGTAGACAACCTTGGGGCTGACCAGGCGAAAGTCCTCGAAGCCGAGGCCGAGCCGCTCGGCGACGCCCGGGCGGAACGACGAGACTACCACGTCGACACCGGCGGCCACCCGCAGCGCGGCGTCGCGCCCCTGCGGGGTCGAGATGTCCAGTGCCACGCTCCGCTTGTTGCGGTTGACGGTGAGGAACACGGTACTTTCCGGACCCCAGCGAGGCGGCAGGCTCCGGGTCGCATCTCCGGTCGCCGGCCGTTCGATCTTCACCACGTCCGCGCCGAGGTCCGCCAGCACCATGCAGGCCAGCGGTCCGGCGATGTTCTCGCTGAGATCCAGGACGCGCAGTCCACGGTAAGTCTGGTTGAGAGTCATGAGAGCGAACCGGTCACGGTGACGCACCTCCAAAAACAATCAGTTGTTTGTTCCTAGCATGGCTGTTTTGTGGCGTCAACCACCTCGGGTCGCTGGTCGTGGTCGATAGTGCGTTGGGAACGGGATCCTTTCGTCGACCGAGGCGCGTCCTCGGTCGTTGCGGGCGTACGGTCGCCGTCGCCGACCCCGGCCGCCTCGGGCGCCGGCACCCGTCGCACTTGCGGGTTGACATGGGGAAAAGCAGGCGCTACTTTAAAAACAAATGATTGTTCAACACGTGGGTGCGCGCCGCTGGGCGAAGGTCGGCCGCGTCGGACATGAGAGGGGTACGCACATGATGCAGACGACGCCGGCGACGGGTCTCACGTCCGCCGAGGAGCAGTACCCTCTTCCCCCCTCGCTCCTCGATGCCACCGTCTACACCGACGAGCAGCGCTATCGGCGCGAGCTGCACGAGATCCTCCACCGCGCGTGGTTCCCAGTGTTCCCGGCGCAGGATGTGCCGAACCCTCGTGACTACGTGGTCTGGGACCAGCTCGAACAGTCCGTGGTGATCACGCGCCTCGACGACGGCTCCCTGTCGGCGTGGCACAACGTCTGCCAGCACCGCGGTGCCCGCCTCGTCAAGGGCTCGGGTACCTGCGGCACCGCGCGGTTCACGTGTCCCTGGCACGGGTTCGTCTTCGGCCTGGACGGCTCGCTCAGCTCGGTGCCCCTGCGGGAGTCCTTCGATCCAGCTGAACTCGACGGCCTGCGCGCGCCGGCTGTGCGCGTGGTGGAGTGGGCGGGGCTGATCTGGCTCACGCTTTCCGAGGACGTGCCCGAGTTGCTGGACTATCTCGGTGACATCGGCGAGGAGCTCGCGGGGTACGGGCTCGACCGGTTCCGCACCCGGTTCCGCAAGACAGCTCGGCTGAAGGCGAACTGGAAGATCGTGATCGATGCCTTCAACGAAACCTGGCATGTCCCGTTCACCCACAAGGGCACCCTGTCCAACCTGGTCCTGTGGCGTGACGCCGTGCTGAAGATCACTCCGCCGCACTCGTGGATGACTCTGCCCATCCGCGGCTTCACGGAGAAGGTCACCAGCGGCAACCACCGGGACGCCAATATCTGCCACTACCTCGTCTTCCCCAACACGATCTTCAGCTGCTTCCCCACGCACCTTCAGATGTGGACCGCGTGGCCGGTGTCGGTGGACGAGACCGTTCTCCAGGCGTACCACATCGTCGGCCCCGCACCAAAGGGGATGTCGGAGGAGAAGTGGGCCGAAGTCAACGAACGGGACTGGAAGCACTTCCTCGACGTACTGGCCGAGGACTCCGAGGTGATCAACGACTTCGGCACCGTCGTTCGTTCCCTCGGTTTCCGCCGGAACATGTTCAACACGGCGGAGAGCAGGCTGACCGCGTTCCACGAAGAGGTCGAGAAGCGGCTGCGTTGAGAAGTTTTTCGCGATGATCGAGATCAAAGTAGATCGCACGATCTGCCAGGGCTACGGGAACTGCGTCCTCGCCATGGGTGATGTCTTCGACATCGACAACGACGGCATCGCCGTCGTCCTCAAAGGACAGGTGGGCGACGATCGTCTCGCGGACGTCAAGCGGGCTGTCTACGACTGCCCGTCCGAGGCGATCAGCTTCACCCAGTCCGCTTCAGAACAGACGGGCTAGGGAGTCGCCGACAATGACGGCTTCGGGTATGTCCGTGTCACGGACGACCAAAATCTCCAAGCTCGACCGGGTGGTGATCCGGTTCGCGGGCGACTCGGGCGACGGTATGCAGCTGACCGGCGACCGGTTCACGTCGGAGGCGGCAGCGTTCGGCAATGATCTGGCCACGCTACCAAACTTCCCGGCGGAGATCCGTGCTCCACAGGGCACGATTCCCGGTGTGTCGTCGTTTCAGCTGCATTTCGCCGATTACGACATTCTGACGCCCGGCGATCGGCCGGACGTGCTGGTGGTGATGAACCCGGCGGCGCTGAAGGCGAACATCGGAGACCTGCCGCACGGCGGCATCCTGATCGTCAACACCGACGAGTTCACCAAGCGGAACCTGACCAAGGTCGGCTACGACTCGAACCCCCTGGAGGACGACTCGCTGTCCGCCTACCAGGTGCACAAGGTCGCTATGTCGACTCTGACGCAGGGCGCGCTGGCGGACACCGGCCTGGGCAAGAAGGACGCCGAGCGCTGCAAGAACATGTTCGCGCTGGGCCTGCTGTCGTGGCTGTACCACCGGCCGACCGAGGGCACCGAGCAGTTCCTGCGGGAGAAGTTCGCCCGCAAGCCAGACATCGCCGAGGCGAACATCCTGGCCTTCCGGGCCGGCTGGAACTACGGCGAGACCACCGAGTCGTTCGCCACCAGGTTCGAGGTCGCCCCCGCGAAGCTCGCCCCTGGCACCTACCGCCAGATCACCGGCAACACCGCGCTGGCGTACGGGATCGTCGCCGCCGGGCAGCGGTCCGGCCTGCCGGTGCTGCTGGGCACCTACCCGATCACGCCGGCCTCGGACATCCTGCACGAGCTGGCCAAGCACAAGAACTTCGGGGTGATCACCTTCCAGGCCGAGGACGAGATCGCCGGCATCGGTGCGGCCCTGGGCGCGTCCTACGGCGGGGCGCTCGGGGTCACGAGTACGTCGGGTCCGGGCATCGCGCTGAAGTCGGAGACCATCGGCCTTGGCGTGATGCTGGAGCTACCGCTGGTCGTCATCGACGTGCAGCGCGGCGGCCCCTCCACGGGTCTGCCGACCAAGACCGAGCAGGCCGACCTGCTGCAGGCGATGTTCGGCCGCAACGGCGAATGCCCGGTGCCGATCGTGGCGCCGCAGTCCCCGGCGGACTGCTTCGACGCCGCCCTGGAGGCCACCCGGATCGCGCTGCGCTACCGCACCCCCGTTCTGATCCTGAGCGATGGGGCGAACGCAAACGGATCCGAGCCGTGGCTGATCCCCGACGTGGAGACGCTGCCCGACCTGCGGGTGGAGTTCGCGACCGAGCCGAACGCCCCGGACGGCTCCGGCGAGTTCTGGCCGTACGTGCGCGACCCCGAGACGCTGGCCCGGCAGTGGGCCGTCCCCGGTACCGCCGGACTGCAGCACCGCATCGGCGGCCTGGAGAAGGCCAACGGCAAGGGCAACATCTCCTACGACCCGGACAACCACGACCACATGGTCCGGCTGCGGCAACGCAAGATCGACGGCATCGACGTGCCCGATCTCGTGGTGGACGACCCCTCGGGCGGCCAGGCCCGCGTGCTCGCGCTCGGCTGGGGCTCCTCCTACGGTCCGATCGGCGCCGCGTGCCGCCGCGTGCGCAAGCAGGGCATGCCGATCGCGCAGGCTCACCTGCGGCACCTCAACCCCTTCCCGCGCAACCTGGGTGCGATCCTGGCCTCCTACGACACCGTCGTCGTGCCCGAGATGAACCTGGGCCAGCTCGCTCTGCTGCTGCGCGCGAAGTACCTGGTGGACGTCCAGTCGTACACCAAGATCGCCGGGCTGCCATTCAAGGCCGAAGAGCTGCAGCACGTCTTCACCGACATCATCCGAGGAGGTATTAGTGGTCAGCGCGTTCCGGTCCGGTGAGATTCGACTGGGCAACCTGCCTTGCGGGCACTGTGGGCGGCCGGCCGTGGCCTTCATTCCCGCCGCCGGGGTGCGGCACCGTGACGGATGGTGCTGGATCGTCGGCGCCGAACAACCGGTCCTGTCGGTTATCGAGACATCGCCTGGGCCGCGGAGGACTGCAGCATGACCGTCACCGACCTGGGTCTGCCCATCGTCAGGGGACTTGACCTGGTCCCCCACACGGACGAGCCCCAGAAGGCGAAGGACTACAAGTCCGATCAGGAAGTGCGCTGGTGCCCGGGCTGCGGTGACTACGTCGTGCTGAACACGGTGCAGTCGTTCCTGCCCACCCTGGGCCTCAAGCGTGAGAACATCGTGTTCATCTCCGGCATCGGGTGTTCTTCGCGCTTCCCTTACTACCTCAACACCTACGGGATGCACTCCATTCACGGCCGTGCTCCCGCGATCGCGACCGGCCTGGCGACCACGCGCCCGGACCTGTCGGTGTGGGTCATCACCGGTGACGGCGACGCCTTGTCTATCGGCGGCAACCACCTCATCCACGCCCTGCGCCGCAACGTCAACCTCAAGATCCTGCTGTTCAACAACCGGATCTATGGCCTGACCAAGGGCCAATACAGCCCAACCAGCGAGGAGGGCAAGGTCACCAAGTCCACCCCCATGGGCTCGGTGGACACCCCGTTCAACCCGGTCTCGCTCGCGCTGGGCGCCGAGGCCACCTTCGTCGGCCGCGCGCTGGACTCCGACAAGGCCGGTCTCACCGAGGTGCTCACCGCCGCAGCACAGCACCGCGGCTCGGCAGTCGTGGAGATCTACCAGAACTGCCCGATTTTCAACGACGGCGCCTTCGACGTCCTCAAGGACGCAGACGGCGCGGCGCAGCATCTCGTCTCGCTGAGGGCGGGCCAGCCGATCACCTTCGGACAGCGGAACGTTGACGGCCACGGCGAGTACGGAGTCGTCCGATCCGGGTTCGCCGGCCTTGAAGTGGCGAAGACCGCTGAAGTCGGCATCGAGAGCGTCATCGTTCATGATCCGACCGTCGCCGACTCCACCTACGCGTTCGCTCTCTCTCGGCTCGCCGACCAAGGCAGCGCTGGCGGCATCGCCGAGCAGCTCACCCCGGTCGGCATCTTCCGGCAGGTCCGGCGCCCCACCTACGACGACGCGGTCCGCGCTCAGATCACCCAGTCACGGCAGGCGAAGCCGGCCGATCTTCAAGACCTGCTCACCGGCCGCGATACGTGGACGGTCAGCTGACCCGGCTTCAAGCACTACAACTGAACAGGTACCAGCCAAGACATCGCGACGATCCGCAGAACCGAACAATGACGTACGTCATCACCGGAGCCTGCATCGACATCAAGGAGGCTTATTCACAGCGCATGAGATCGCACGTCCCCGGCGTGTCGACATAAACGGCGGCCCGTTTGTTGAGAGAATTGGGTTACCATACTCAGCTCTCACAAAGAACGGACCGCCTAACATGTATCATACCACCGGCCTTACCATCGAGCAGATCACCGACCTGTGCACGTTGGTCGACATGGACACCGTGGGCGAGCAGCGCAATTGTCCGCCAATCCTGGGCCTGTTCAAATCAGTGGTGGTCGCGCTGACGTACATGCGGCGCAATCGGATTCAGGCCGAGCTGGCGGAAACGTACGAAGTATCTCAGCCCACGATCAGCCGCGCGGTCACCGGAATGACGCCGTTAATAGAACGCGTTCTCAAGAAGTTCGTTCCGACGGCGGACGAGTTGGACGACCAGACGCAGTACATCGTGGACGGAACCCTGCTGCCGTGCTGGTCATGGGCCGATCACCCGGAGCTGTACTCGGGAAAACACAAGACCACGGGAATGAACGTGCAGATCGCATGTACCCTCGACGGGCGAATCGTGTGGATCTCCGATCCCATCGAAGGACGCCGGCACGACACGTACTGTCTGAAGGAATCCGGGGTGCTTCTGACGCTGAGTACCGATAATTGGATGGGCGACAAGGGATATGTGGGCAATCACATGCTCACGCCGATCAAGAAACCGAAGCACCGCAAGCTCCTGGACTGGGAGAAGGAATTCAACACCCAGATCAACAAGGTTCGCTACATCATCGAGCAGGTCATCGCCAACTTTAAAACTTGGTGGATCATGCACACCGACTACCGGCGGCCCATTGAGACCTTCTCGGAAACCATCTCAGCGGTAATCGCCCTACACTTCTACGCAACCGCCTGAATAAGCCTCAAGGACAAGGCCTTTGTCGCCGAATGCCCCGTGGATTGCGTCTACGAGGGCGAGCGAATGCTCTACATCCTGCGTGGACTGCGGGGCCTGCGAACCCGCGTGTCCGATGGACGCCATCCGCTTCGAGGACGAACTGCCTAAAGGAATGGAGCGATTTCGGACAGGTCAACGCGGACTTCTTCGCCGAACTCGGTTCTCCCGGCGGCGCTAAGAAGGTCGACCCGCAAGCGGATGTCCCCCAAAGTCGCCCAGATGCCGGCGAGAGCGAGCGAGTAGCCGAACAGACAGAGCGAGGTCACCATGATCGGTCGCTTTCCTCGCCCTGTTCGATGTGGACGGTCGGTTCGACCGACAGGAGGCGCCCAGCCCCGCTCGTCCTGGGTGGGCAGGCTGTCGGTGTCCGACACGATGCCGGCCACGTTCGCCAGGCCGTGAATCCTGCCGTGCGTACTGATCACGCTGTCGACGACCGCCCGCCACGAGTTGGCGTCGGTCACGTCGAGGGTGCGTGCCTCGACCTTGCCGCCCTGATCGCCGAGGCCGTCTCGTCGTGGCCCTTCACGTCGGTCGCGATAAGGAACGCACCTGCCGAAGCGGCGAGCTGGGCGGTGCCTTGCCGATGCCCGAACCCGTGCCGATGATCAGGACGTCCGGCCCTCCAGGGTTCCGCCCCCGGTCACGCCACTCTGAGCCACTGTCTGCTCCTCCTTGTCGGGTAACGCAGCTCGCTCATCTTAAACAAGTGATTGTTCAATACAGCCGCCGCCTGCTCCAGATGCCCTTCGCGGCCCCCTCGTCTCTTGACCGCGACGCATCTTCGTGGTGTCATAACAAACAGTTGTTTGTTGTGCGGGGTCGTGCGGTGTGGCCAACCGCCCGGCGCATAGTGGCCGTCCGCCGCCGGAGAAGGAGGGATCGATGGACTTCAGGTTCACCGACGAACAGCAGGCATGGCACGACATGCTGCACACGTTCATGGAACGCGAGGTGGGCAGGGAATACACGCGCAAACACGACGAGAGCCGCGAGTTCCCCGCCGAGGCCTATCAGAAGATCGCCGACAACGGGTGGCTCGGCCTGCTCGTCCCGGAGCGCTTCGGCGGGCTCGAGGCCGATCCGATCATGTACGCCATCTTCTGTGAAGCGATCGCGAAGTACAGCCTTGATACCGCGGCCTGTGTCATGACGTCGATGTTCACTGCGACGAACATCGTCAGGCACGGCACCGATCAGCAGCGCGAGAAGTACCTGCCTGACTTCCTTCGAGGCACGCGGAAGTTTTCGGTGGCCATCAGTGAGCCCGGTGCGGGCTCCGACGCCGCTGCGGTCATCACGCGGGCCGAACGGGACGGCGACGAGTGGGTCCTCAACGGCAACAAGCTGTGGTGTTCCGGCGCTCATTTGGACGGCGCGGTCATCACTGTCCTGGCGAAGACAGGCACGGAACGCCACAACAACCTGAGCCTGATCCTAGTGCCCAACACGACTCCTGGTGTCGACATCCGCAAGTTGCCGACGCGTGTTCGCCGAAGCCTGGGCACCACCGAGATCTTCTTCACCGATGTGCGGGTTCCCGCCGAGAACATCATCGGCGAGGTCAACCGCGGCTGGGACTACATCGGCGAACACCTTGAGTACGAGCGGCTGAGCCTTGCCGCCTCCTATGTCGGCAACGCGCGCACAGCACTGGACGACACCATCGAGTACACCAAGAACCGGACCCAGTTCGGTCGCCCCCTGTCGTCGTTCCAGGTGCTGAAGCATCGGATGGCCCAGAACGAGACCGAGGTCCAGGCCGCGCGCCTGCTGGTGTACAACGCGGCGAGCAAGATGGCCCGGGGCGAGCGCGCGATTAAGGAGGTTTCGATGGCCAAGATGTTCGCGGCGGATGTGGCCTTCAAGGTGGCGACGAACGGCATGCAGGCGCTCGGTGGGTACGCACAGCTACCCGAGTACGACATGGAGCGGTACTTCCGCGAGGCCAAGCACGCGATGGTCGGCGGCGGTGCGCAGGAGATCCAGCGCACGATCATCGCACGAGAGATGGGACTGTGACGCCGGACCTGCCCCGATAAGCCGGTGGCGAGAGGGAAAGGATGAGGCGAAATCCTGCCCCATCCTTTCCTCTTGCGCTGTGTTGCGGCACTGGCCGATCAGTAGGCTTCCTTGTGCCCACCGGCGGCGGATCGCTGAATCGCGGCAATCATCCGGTGCCGTACCACGCCGTCGGCGAATGTGGGAAGCTCGCCGGAACCGGAGGCCAGGAGCGCGTAGGCCTGCGCGACGTTGTACGCATGGCGATTCAGGTCGCCGGAGACTGCGTGGTAACGGGCCGGCACGGCCTGGGGGACGAGCGCGCCGCGCGCGCGTTCGGTCATAAGGAGCTCGAGCCGGGCGTACTGCAGATGACCGGTGTCGCCGCGCAGGACGATGTCGCCCTCCGTCCCATTGATCTCCCAGAGCAGGTTAGTGCCAGCCGATCGGCCCCCACGAAAGTGGATCGC
>Ga0065720_1003495_pt1 | contig 17174 bp, 10 predicted proteins | sample Thericmetagenome_FD_59107 | JGI IMG/M metagenome (GOLD analysis project Ga0065720, IMG submission 59107) | Thermophilic microbial communities from the Joint Bioenergy Institute, California, USA of rice/straw/compost enrichment - eDNA_2 v2... | ecosystem: Engineered > Solid waste > Grass >... | reverse complement strand
GGGTCAACTCGAGGATCGCCCGCTGCTCCGGCTGCAGCCCGACCAGGTCGGCGTCCGGGGCGTAGAGCGCCTCGACGTGGGTGAGCAGGTTGAGCCCGCTGGTGAACGGACGGGACCGCCCGCCGGTCAGCGTGTACGGCCGCACCACCGGGCCGGCCTCGTCATCGAGCCAGGTGTGCTCCTCGGCGGCGGGGGACTCGACGGGAACCCGAGGGGTGGGCACGGTGGCGACCGCGACGGCCGGCACCGCGGCCTTGCCGATGGCGGGTGGGCCGGCATCGGCCGGGATGCTGGGCGCCGGCGGCGGGCTGACAGCCGGCGAGGTACCGGGACCTGCTGATGCACTGAGATCCGGCGGTGGGCTGGTGGCGACCGCGGCGCTGCCGCTCGAAACCGTCCTGGCGGTCACCGGCGCCGTGGTCGTGGCGTCGGCACGTCCGCCATCGACCGGGGCCGCCTCCGGGGTGGCCGCAGCGGTGGCTGGGTCAGCGGCGACGGTGGCTGGGCCAGCGGTGACGGTGGCTGGGCCAGCACTCGCTGCGGCTGCGGTGTCGGGCGCCTTATCGGCCCCGACCGCGGCCTCCGGCTCGGGGGTACGCCGCCGGCGCCTGGGAGCCCGCCCCCGCCCGGAACCGGACCGGTGGCGCGGCCCGGTCCACGGGGACTCCTCCGGAGTGGGCCCGACGGCGGGTCGCTCGTCATCGCCCATGAGGGATCACCCTGCGTCGGCGGGCGCCGTCGGGCGCGATGGAGACGTCATGGTCTGGCCGACCCGCTTGACGAGCATGGCCATCTCGTACGCGATCAGCCCGATGTCGGAGGTGGCGTCGGCGAGGACGGCGAGGCAGGCACCCTCACCCGCGGCCGTGACGAAGAGAAAGGCGCCCTCCATCTCCACGATCGTCTGGCGCACCGCGCCCGCGTGGAAGTGCCGGCTGGCACCCCGGGCGAGGCTGGAGAAGCCGGACGCGATCGCGGACATGTGCTCGGCGTCGGCTTCGCCGATGTTCGAAGAGGCGGCGACGAGGAGACCATCGACGGAGAGCACGATCGCCTGGCGGGCGGTCGGCACCCGCTCGATGAGGTCATCGAGCAGCCAGCCGAGCCCCTCGGGAGCCTGGGTCGTCATGTCGCCTCCGTCGCCTCGCCATCCGCATCCTCGCCGGCTCGCCGGCGTCGGCCGGCCCCGCCGCCGCGTCCGGCGTCCGAGGCCTGCGCACCAGACTGATCCCCGCTGTCAAGGCTGCCCGGCGCGGTCGCCGGGGCCGGTTGATCGCCGCCCACCTGAACGGCGGGCACCCCGGAGTCTGCGGCCGTACGGTCACCGGCGCCGGGAGCGTCGTTGGCCCCGCCCGGCACAGCCGCTTCCGCCGCCTCCCGGCCGCGGGCCAACCCTGCCTGGAACGAGGACATCATCGCCCGAATCTGCTCCGGCGAGCGAGCACCGTCGGGTTGTGTCGCGGCCGGGCTTCCGGTTGCCGGCGACGTTCGTCCGGAATCGTCCCGTTCGGCGGCGTGACGCGGGGCCTCCCGCCGCCGGACCCGCCGGGGCAGGTCATCCGGGCTCTCGGGCTCGATCACCTCGCGCCGGGCGTGCCGGCCCACCGGCTTGCCGGTCGTGGCCACGATGACGTCCGGCCGCCGCCGCTCACCCACCTCGACGTCCGGCGTCTGCGGGCGACGGGACGGCAGCGGGCCGCCCTGGCCCGGGACCGGCGTGAAGCCGGCGGCCGAGCGGGGCGCGGTCGGTGAGGCCGAGGGGAGCGGCACCAGTCCGCTCGGTGTCGCCTCGATCGCGGCCGCCGTCCGCTGGGCCCGCCGGGTCTGGGCCAGGTCGGCGTCCGAGCCTCCGGCCGGTAGCGCCGGCTGCTCGCCGGGCCGCGCCAGCAGGGCCGTGGGCAGGAGCACGACGGCCGTCGTGCCGCCGTAGGCGGACCGGCGCAGCTGCACCTGGATGCCGTGCCGGCTGGCGAGCCGGGCCACCACGAAGAGGCCGAGCTGACCGCCGGCCACCGGGCCGCTCGATTCGGCGCCGGAGTTGGACGATCCGGCGTCGGGCCGGCTGGCGAACTCGTGGAAGGCCGGCGGGTCGGCCAGGCGGGCGTTGAGCTGGTCGAGGGTCGCCGGCGGGATGCCGATGCCGCGGTCCTCGATCTCCACGGCGACGCCGTGCGTCACCGGCTCGGCCCCGACCGTCACCTTGGTCGACGGCGGCGAGAAGGCGGTCGCGTTCTCGATCAGCTCGGCGAGCAGGTGGATGACGTCACCGACGGCCCGGCCGGTCACCGCGACGTCCGGCACCGGTCGTACGGTCACCCGGGCGTAGTCCTCGACCTCGCTCACCGCGCCGCGCAGCACGTCCACCAGCGGCACCGGCATCCGCCAGCCCCGGGCCGGCGCCGCCCCGGCCAGGATCACCAGGTCCTCGGCGTGGCGGCGCATCCGGGTGGCCAGGTGGTCGACCCGGAACAGGTCCTCCAGCTCGACCGGGTCCTCGGTACGCCGCTCCATCGCGTCAAGAATGGCCAACTGTCGATGGAGCAGGGTCTGGCTGCGGCGGGCGATGTTGAGGAAGACCTCGTTCACCCCGCGGCGCAGGTCGGCCTCGGCGACCGCTGCGCCCACCGCCTCGCGCTGCAGCGCGTTGAATGCGCGCCCGACCTGGCCGATCTCGTCGGCCCCGTAGGGCAGCGGCGGCGCCTCCGCCTCCACGTCGACCCGCTCCCCGGCGCGCAGCCGCGCCACCACGCTGGGAATGCGGTCGATGGCCAGCTCGAGGGCCGCCTGGCGGAGCCCGGCGAGCCGGCGCAGCACGCTGCGGGCGACCCGCAGCGAGCCGAGCGCGGTCACCACGAGCGCGATCACGCCGATCGCCCCGGTCACGAGGATCCGGAGGACGATGAACAGGGCCTGTGGCTGGCTGCGCTCCACGAGCCGGTCGGCCGCGGCGAGCTCGAACTCGCGCAGGTCGTCGGTGACCTGGTCGTACGCGTCCTGCCACGTCGCGGCGTCGATCGGCACCGGCTGCCCGGCGCGGGACTCGATGACGAGCCGGTCATCCAGCGCGGTCAGCACGGCGGCCGGTTGGCTGTCGGCCAGTTCCTCGTAGGCGTCGCGGTCGGTCGGGTGCAGGTCGAGCAGGGCCAGCTCCACCTGGTGCCGGCGCGCCCCGATGAGCTGCACGATCTGGCTCACGTCGACGGACGTGAACGCACCGGAGGCCACCGCGCCGGTGAGGACCGCGTCCTGGCGGGCGAGCAGCTCCCGGGCCTCGGTCAGGGCCACCAACGCCTGCCCCTCCCGCAGGAGATCCTCAGTGGACGGTCGGACCAGGGAGCGGACCAGGGCCAGCCCGGCCTCGACCATCTCGGTGTACCGCAGCAGGGCTCCGGACCGTTCGATGCTTCCGTCCTCGACGGCGTGGCGCACCGACGGCAGCGTCGACACGTGCAACAGGAACTCGTCGAGGCGCACCGCCCCGGCCGAGGTCAGGGCCGACCGGGCCTGCCCCGTGCTCGCGCTGGCCCGGAACTCGGCCACGGCCCGGTCCGTCCGCGTGTACTGCTCGGTCAGCGCCTTAACGTCGCGCTCCGGCGACGCCAGATACCCGACGGCGAGCTTGCGCTCCTCCTGCAACGCGGCGATGAGCGTCTGCGCCGGTCGGCCCACCGCGTCGACGCTGTCGCGGGCGTCGAGGAGGGCGAGGCCGGGCGCGAGCGTGACCCAGGTGGCGACGACCCACAGCACCACCATCGCCACGACCGGGACGGCCAGGACCGCGATGAGCTTGCTGCGGATCGACCAGGTGCTGGTGAGCGCGAGGGGAGGTGGCGCGGCGTCTCGCGGGTCCAGCCGGGGCCTGGTGGCTTCGGTCAGGGGGTCGCCGACGGCGTCTGGCTCGCGCATCACACCTCGCACGACTCGTGGACAGACCCCGGCAGTGTATTCCCCGGCACCACCGGGCCAGGACACCCGCGCCGCGCGGCCCAAGGGCGGTCGAGACCACCGGCGCGCGGGCCGCCATGCGCTTTCCCGGTCGGTATGAGCGCGGTCACGCCCCGTGACCGCCCGCCCGGGGCGGGCGGCCGGCAACCGTACGCTCCGGGCTGAGGGGCGGCTGAGACAGCTCCCGGGCCCGGCGGTATTCCGAAACAGGCGTGCGGCACACTGCACCAGCCCGCGCACGCGGTCCGGCGACCGGGCTCCGCGCCGCTGGGCCGCCTTCAGCGCCGCGTACCAAGGAAGGGAGCACGGGGATGACCCGACTGACGAGGCTGAGCCTGCACCACCGCGGACTGGTCGCGTTGATCGCGGTCCTCGTCGCGGTCTTCGGGCTGGTGACCGTACCCAGGCTCAAGCAGCAGCTGTTCCCCTCGCTCACCTTCCCGGCCGCCGTGGTCCTCGCCGCCCAGCCGGGGGCCTCGCCCGAGGTGGTCGAGCGGCAGGTCACCATCCCGATCGAGCAGAGCGTGCGGGGAATCGCCGGCCTGGAGTCGGTCACGTCGACCTCCCGCGAAGGGTCGGCGCTGGTGCTGCTCCTGTTCGAGTTCGGCACGGACATCGACGACGCGGTCGACACGGTGCAGGACGCGATGAACCGCATCGCGTCGCAGCTGCCCGACGGCGTGGACCCGCAGGTGATCGCGGGCAGCACCGACATCGTTCCCGCTGTCGTGCTCGCGGCCAGCTCGGAGGAGAACGAGGAGGTCTTCGCCGAGAAGCTGCGCCGCACCGTCCTGCCGGAGCTCGCCAGCATCGACGGGGTGCGGGAGGCGGCGCTCAGCGGCGACCGCGCCCGCGAGGTCGTCATCACGCCGAACCTGCTCGAGGTGGCCCGGACCGGGGTGGACCTCACCTCGCTGGCCACGGTGCTGCGGGCCAACGGCGTCGTCGTGCCGGCGGGCACGCTCACCGAGGGCGACCAGTCGCTGGCCGTGCAGGTCGGCTCGCCGCTGACCACAGTGGACGAGATCCGCGATCTGCGGCTGCCGTTGCCCACGGGTGGGACGGTCCGGCTCGGCGACGTCGCCTCGGTCGAGTCCCGTCTGGCCGCTCCGACCAGCATCACCCGGACCAACGGCCGGCCCAGCTTCGGCATCTCGGTGACGGCGGCGCCGGACGGCAACTCGGTCGCCATCTCCCGGGAGATCAAGGAACGCCTGCCGGAGCTGGCTGCCGCCCTCGGCAGCGGGGCCGAGCTGGTCCCCGTGTTCGATCAGGCCCCGTTCGTCGAGCAGGCGGTCCACGGGCTGACCACCGAGGGCGCGCTCGGCCTCGTGATGGCCGTGCTCGTGATCCTCGTGTTCCTGCTCTCGGTCCGGTCCACGCTGGTCACCGCCGTCTCCATCCCGCTGTCGGTGCTGATCGCGCTCATCGGGCTGTGGCTCGGCGATCACTCGCTCAACATCCTCACCCTGGGCGCGCTGACCATCGCGGTCGGCCGGGTCGTCGACGACTCCATTGTCGTATTGGAGAACATCAAGCGGCATCTCGGCTACGGCGAGGAGCGCACGACGGCCATCCTGACCGCCGTCCGCGAGGTGGCCGGCGCGGTGACCGCCTCGACACTGACCACGGTGGCCGTCTTCACGCCGATCGCCCTGGTGGGTGGTCTGGTCGGCGAGCTGTTCGCCCCGTTCGCGCTCACCGTGACGGTCGCGCTGGCCGCCTCCCTGCTGGTCTCGCTCACGATCGTGCCTGTGCTCGCCTACTGGTTCCTCAAGCCGGCCGGGGACGGCCGCGACGCCGAGGCGGTCCGGCGGGAGGCCGAGGAGCGCGAGCTGCGCAACCCGCTGCAGCGGGTGTACGTGCCGATCGTCCGCTGGGCGACGACCCGCCGGGTGGTCACGGTCCTGTCGGCCGTCGTGGTGTTCGTGGTCACCGGCTGCCTGGCCGGGCTGCTGAAGACCAACTTCTTCGACCAGTCGGGGCAGACCACCCTGACCATCACCCAGACCCTGCCGGCGGGTACCAGCATGGCGGCCACCGACCAGGCCGCCCGCAAGGTCGAGGACGTGCTGGCCCGCACCGACGGGATCGCGGCGTACCAGGTGACGATCGGCGCGGCCAGCGGCTTCAACCTCGGGGGCGGCGGGAGCAACATCGCCACCTTCTCGGTCAGCCTGGCCGACGCGGAGGACGGGGTGGCGCTGCAGGAGAAGCTGCGGGCCGAGCTGTCCGCGCTGCCCGACATCGGGCAGATCAGGGTCGAGGCCGGCGACGGCGGCTTCTCCGCCAGCCGCATCGAGGTGATCGTGCGGGCCGACGACGCCGAGTCGCTGGCCGCGGCCACGGAGCAGGTGCGGGCCGCCGTCGAGGCGACCCCCGAGATCGTCGAGGTGACCACCGACCTGGCCACCAGCTCGCCGCGGGTGCAGGTGGAGGTCGATCGGGCGGCCGCTGCCGAGCGGGGGCTGTCGGAGGCGAGCATCGGGCAGGTCGTGGCCACCGCCTTCCGGGGCGCTCCGCTCGGTCAGGTGACCGTGGACGGGACGACCCAGACCGTGGTGCTGCGGCTCGGGATCGCTCCGTCCTCAGTGGACGCCATCCGGGCGCTGCCCATCGGCCCGGGCGTGACCCTGGGGGACGTCGCGACCGTCTCCACAGTGGACGGCCCGGTGCAGGTGGTGCGGGTCGACGGCGAGCGGGCGGTCACGGTGAGCGGTACGGCGACGGGGTCCAACATCGGCGCCATCACCGCCGACCTGCAGAGCCGCCTGGCCGAGCTGGAGCTGCCGCCCGGCGCCAGCTACACCCTCGAGGGGGTCAGCGCCGACCAGTCGGAGGCGTTCGCCGACCTCGGGCTGGCCATGGCCGCCGCCGTGGCGATCGTCTTCCTCGTGATGGCGGCGACCTTCCGCAGCCTCATCCAGCCGCTGATCCTGCTGGTCTCGATCCCGTTCGCCGCGACCGGGGCGGTCATCGGCCTGCTCATCACCGACACCGCCCTGGGCGTCCCGGCGCTCATCGGCATGTTGATGCTCGTCGGCATCGTGGTGACCAACGCGATCGTGCTCATGGACCTCATCAACCAGTACCGGGACGCCGGCATGGGCGTACGGGAGGCCGTGATCGAGGGCGGCCGACGCCGGCTGCGGCCGATCCTGATGACCGCCATCGCCACGATCTTCGCCCTGCTGCCGATGGCGTTCGGGTTGACCGGCAGCGGTGGGTTCATCTCCCAGCCGCTGGCCATCGTGGTGATCGGCGGTCTGCTCAGTTCGACCGTGCTCACGTTGATCCTGGTGCCGACCCTCTACACGATGGTCGAGCTCCGCCGCGAGCGCCGGCGCGAACGTCGCCGGGCCGCGGCCGCCCCGGTCTCCCCGGCCCCCACTGGCGAGCCGGAACCCGCCGCCGTCTCCGGCTGAGCCAGCCACTGGTGACCGACTGAGGCCGGGCCGCCCCGTGCGGCCCGGCCTCCGTCAACTCGGCCCGCCCGACCTCGGCGCGGAGGTGGGCTGGAGAGGCAGGGCCAGGTCGACGGTCGGGGGGAGGGCACGGCGAACCCTGGGCGGCCGGCGAACCCTGGACGGCCGGCTCGGTCAGGGGCGAGCGATGATCTCGCCGTGCGGGACCAGGAACCACCCGTCCGGGGCCTGCGCCCAGCGCCGCCACGCGTCGGCCATCGCGGCCAGCTCGTCCGGTGTGGACAGCCCATTCGCGACGGCGACGTCGGCGATCCGGGTGGCGACGATTCGTTCCGCCCACGTCAGGCCCCACGCCTGCCGGGCCTCCGGCGTGGCGTGGCAGGTGACCGAGCCGCTCGCCACGACCTCCGAGAAGCCGGCCTGCTGGGCCCAGTGCAGTAGGCGCCGGCCCGCATCCGGCTCGCCCCCGTTGAGCCGGGCCACCCGGCGGTACAGGTCGCGCCACGCGTCCAGCCCCGGGTCGTCGGGGTACCAGACGAAGGCGCCGTAGTCGCCGTCCCGGGCCGCCACGTAACCACCCGGGCGGCACACGCGGCGCATCTCCCGCAACGCGCCGACCGGGTCCGCCACGTGCTGCAGCACCTGGTGCGCGTGCACGACGTCGAAGCTCGCGTCCGGGAAGCCGAGCGCCAGCACGTCGCCGACCACGAACTCCACAGTGGACAACCCTCGCTCGGCCGCCACCGCCGCGGCCCGCTCGACCATCGCCGCCTCGGTGTCCAGGCCGGTCACCCGGCCGGGCGCGACCCGCTCGGCGAGGTCGGCGGTGATCGTGCCCGGACCACACCCGACGTCGAGCAGTCGCTGGCCGGGGCGCAGGTGCGGCAACAGGTAGGCCGCGCAGTCCTGCGCCGTGCGGCGTTCGTAGAGGCGCACGATCGTCTCGGCGTACCCGTGCGTGTAGCTCGCCATGACCGCCGATCCTAAGCTGATGTCTACTATGCGGGATGGCTGTCTCGTTATGTGGACGTACGGTCGGTGGTGTCGCGGCCGGGTCAGATCGTGGGTCCGCGGACGGCGACGGCGTCGGCGCGGCCCCAGCGGCCGGGCAGGCCGCGCAGGATCAGGCGGTTGATCTGGGCGGGCAGGTGCGGGCGTACGGTCAGTCCGGCCGGGGTCGGCTCCAGACCGAGCATGACCCGCATGAGCAGCAGTGGGGCGCCGGCCGCCCACGCCTGCGGGGAGCACGCGCTCGGGTACTCGACCGGGACCCGGGTCATCGCGCGCGGGTAGCCGGCGAACGCCTCGGGGAGCCGGTGCTGGAAGTGGGGCGCCGCCTCCAGCAGCGCGACGGCCAGCCGGTTCGCCTCGTGCCGGCGGCCGTAGCGAGCCAGGCCGGCGGCGACGAGCGCGGTGTCGTGCGGCCACACGGTGCCGTTGTGGTACTCGATGGGGCTGTACGCGGGCTGGCCATCGGCGAGCGTCCGGACGCCCCAGCCGGAGAACATCTGCTCGCTCATGAGATGGTCGACCACCGACTCGACCCGGTCGTCCGGCACGATCCCGCTCCACAGCAGGTGCCCGATGTTGGACGTGAGGGTCGGCACCGGGGCCTTGTCGCCGTCCAGGGCCAGCGCGTAGAACCCCTGGTCGGGCAACCAGAAGTCGGCGTTGAACGCGGCCTTGAGCGCCGCCGCGTCCCGCTCCAGCCGGTCGGCCAGGCCGGGGTCGCCCCACACTTCCCGGGCGAGCCGGGCGGTCCGGATGCGCGCGTCGTAGGCGTACCCCTGGATCTCGCAGCAGGCCCGGGGGAGCGGGGCGAGCCGGCCGTCCGGGTAGACGATCGAATTATCCGAGTCTTTCCAGCATTGGTTGGACAGGCCGGTGTGCGGGTTGCGGCTGCGGTACTCGATGTAGCCGTCGGCGTCGAGGTCGCCGTAGCGTTCGATCCACTCCAGCGCCGCCCGGGCCGAGCCCTCCAACCGCCGGACGGTCTCCACGTCGCCGGTCCACCGCTCGTACTCGTCGAGGACCACGAGGAACAGCGGGGTCGCGTCGGCCGAGCCGAAGTAGGGCGAGTGCGGTCGTTCGCCGAAGACGGCGAGCTCGCCGTGGCGCAGCTCGTGCAGGATCTTGCCGGGTTCGGCGTCCCGGAAGTCGTCCCAGCCGGTCGCCTGGTGGGCGCCGAGCGCCAGCAGCGTGGTGCGGGCCAGCTCGGGGGCGAACGGGATGGCCTGATAGCTGGTGATGAGGCTGTCCCGGCCGAACAGCGCCATGAACCAGGGCAATCCGGCCGCCGGGAGCGAGGCGTCGGGCACCGACTCGGGATAGAAGCGCAGCGCCGCGAGGTCGATGAGGCTGCGCCGGTAGACCTGGCGCAGCTCGTGCCAGTCGGTGTCCATTGTGGGCGCGGCGGCCAGCCACTCGTCCAGGCTCGCCGGCATGTCCGGACGGTGGATGCGTTGCGGCACCGGCTCGTCGCGGGCCGTGCCGACCGTGACCGACACGGTCTGACTCCACGTGGTGCGGGGCGGCAGCTGCACCCGAAAGGTCAGCGACTGCTCGGTGAAGTAGGCCCCGGGGGCGTGGATGTACGTCTCCCGCCGCCACAGCCCTTCGGGAATCGCGGCGGCCGACCCCACCGCGCCGTGCGGCCCGCCACCCACCACCGTCGTGTGGTCGCGCACGTACCCGAGGGTCACGCCGTGCGGCACCCGGTGCCGGTAGAGCTGGCCCCGCTTGGTGAGCTCGTCCTTGACCTCGAACAGGTCGGCGAAGTCAGCATCGAAGAGAATGGTGATTTCGACATGTACTTCGTGCTGGCCGTGGTTGATGAGCTCCAGGTGCTCCCGGATGCCGTCGCCGACCTCCCGGCGCCGGATCAGCGACATCGCCGGGTTGCGATAGACGGATCTCGTCGGCTCGACCAGGTAGAAGATGGCCTCGTCGTACTCCAGCGACTCGGCCGCCAGGGCGTCCAGCTCCCGTCCGTTGAGGCGGAGTTGCCAGCGTGACAGGTGACGCATGTCGCGGTAGAAGAGCCCGCTGGGGTCACCCACACGGGGGGTGACGTCCCCCAACCGGTCGCTCACGATGAACGTGGAGCCCTTGAGCAGACTCACCTGCCGGTCGCGCACGCCCGACCCTCCACCTCAGAGTGATGCCGTCTGTCGCGTCCCTTCGTCCACTCCATCGTCGGACGTGCGTCGAATCACCGCAGCAAACTGCAGGCACAACAAGGCCCGGTCGACACCTCAGGTGGACCGGACGACGCTCATTATGGTGGTCCGGCGGCCTGCGCCCACCCAATTCGCCGAAGATGATGTTCGCCGGGAGTTGGGCTCGTCATGATGTCCTGGGGTTCCGGCACCGGGCCGGCCTCCCCGGCCGCGAGCGCGAGAAGTCAGCCCGAGCAGTCCGAGCGACGCGAGGACCGATCGGGCCGACGTAGGTCAGCCCCACCTGGGGCTGGGCCCTTGCGGCGAACGGACCAAGGGGTAGACATGGCGTCGACCAACGGACACAAGGTTCACTCGACCCCCTCTGTGCCGCCGAACGGGCGCGGCATCCCACCCACGCACGACCGGGCCCGGACCAACGGCCGGGCGCTCTCCCCCGATCGCGGCCAGCGGCCGAACGGGGGAGGTCCCGCCGGGGCCGAGCGGGGACGGATGGTCAGCCCGCACCTCATGCGTCCGATGTCCGGGCGGCCGTTGCGCATCGCGATGGTGATGCCACCGTGGCTGGAGGTGCCTCCCGCCGGGTACGGCGGCATGGAGCGGGTCGTCGCCAGCCTCATCGACGGCCTGATCGACCTGGGCCACGAGGTGACGCTGTTCGGCTGCGGGACGCGCACGGGTACCAAGGCGCGGTTCGTGAGCACGGACGCGAACCTGCAGTATCCGCGACTGCTGGAGGCGGTGCCCGAGCTCGTCCACATCGCCCATGTCAACCGGATCCTCGACGAGGAGGAATTCGACATCATCCACGACCACTCCACGGTCGGCCCGATCACGGCGCCGATGCGCCGGGTGCCGACGGTGGTCACCGTGCACGACAGCCCGGTGGGCAAGGTCGGGGAGTATCTGTCGCAAATAGACGGTAAGGTGTCGCTGATCGCGATCTCGCACGCACAGCGACGCGTGGCCCCGCACCTGGCCTGGTACTCGACCATCCATCACGGCATCGAGGTGGATGGGCCGGTCAAGCCCGAGCCTTCCACCGGGCCGGTGCTCTGGCTCGGCCGGTTCGTCGCCGACAAGGGCCCCGACCTCGCCATCGAGGCCTGCCGCAAGGCCAACCTTCCGCTGGTCCTCGCCGGCAAGGCCAACCAGAAGGACGAGTGGAAGTATCTGGACGAAGTGATCCGGCCCATGCTCGGCCCCGACGTCGAGCTGGTGCTCAACGGCGAGCGGGCCCGTACGGACGCCCTGCTCTACGAGGCCCGGGCCCTGCTGCTGCCCATCCGGTGGGACGAGCCGTTCGGCATGGTCTTCATCGAGGCGATGTCGAAGGGCACGCCGGTGGTGGCCCTGCGGCGCGGCGCGGTGCAGGAGATCGTGCTGCACGGCCGGACGGGTCTGATCTGCGACGACGAGTCCGAGCTGCCCGACGCGCTGCACGACGTGGTCGCCATGGACCCGGAGGAGTGCGCCGACCATGTTCGGACGATGTTCTCGGTACCGCTGATGGCCCGCCGCTACGAGCGGGTGTACCGGCAGGTCATCGGCGAGCAGGTCGAGGGCCTGGGCGCGCTGGCCAGCGATCCGTTCACCCGCGACCCCGTGGTCGCCTCGGCCCGGCCGACCCGGCCGTGAGGCGGTCGGCCGATCGTCAGGGCACCGAGTCCGGCCGGGGGTAGGGCAGCGCCCGCGGGCCGACCACGCGGGCGCCGTGGGCGCTGACCCGCTCCCGCAGGCCCCGGTCGGCGGTGACCACCACGCAGCGTCCCTGGCCCCACGGCGTGGCGGGGTCCTCGGCCGCGACGACGAGCGCGACGATCGCGTCGTCGCCGGAGCCGGTTCTCGGGGCGGCCACCACCCGGACCCCGTCCGGCGCGGGCTCCGCCGCCAGGTCGGCGGCGGCCCCCTCGACGACGAGCACCACCTCGACCGGTCCGGGTAGATCGGCGAGGCCCGCGGTGGCCACGGACGGCAACACGTCGCGCAGCCGGCGGGCGGCCCCGAGGCGGTCCCGCCACCATCCGTCGGGGACCGATCCCACGACGTTGGCGGCGTCGACGATCACCAGGGGGCGCACCGGCGCTACCGCGCTCCGGCGGGTGGGCGGCCGGCGCCGTCCAATGCGGACTCGAAACGGGTCACCGCCTCGACGGTGGCGTCACCCGGGATGCGGGCCAGCGCCACGATGTCGCCGTAGAGCATGGCCCGCAGGAAGTCCACCACGGTCTCGGTCACCGCGGTGGCCGCGCGGGAGTCCCGCTCGAGGAAGTCGGTGTGGCCACCGTCGATGACGGTGAGGAATGCCTTGGGCCACGGCAGGTAGTCGTAGGCGGCCCGACCGTGGGTGTACGGCACCACCGGGTCGGCCTCCCCGTGGACGAACAGCACCGGCACGGCCGGGTCGGCGTACGAGCCGCCCAGGCTGGCGCCGGCCAGGACGACTGCCGCGCGCAGCCGCGGATCCCGGAAGCCGGCCAGCAACCCCATGGTCGTGTAGCCGCCGGCGGAGTGACCCATGGCCGCGACGCGGTTCGGGTCGAGGCGGCCGGCGAGCGGGTCGCCAGCGGTGGTGTGCAGGCTCAGCACAGCGGTGATGACCGCCGACGCGTCCGCGGGCTGGTTCACCAGATCGACGGGGTTGTACTCGTCCGCGCCCTCACTGGTGTACGGGTACTCGGGCGCGGCCACGACGAAGCCCGCGGCCGCGACCGCGCGCAGGCTCGCCTCGTAGTGCTCGGGGCTGCCAAGCAGGCCGTGGCTGAACAGGACCAGCGGGAAGCCGCCCGCCGGCGTTTCGGGGCCGGACGCCGTGGGGGAGAAGATGACCGTCCGCAGCGAGCGGCCGTCGCGGGTCACGGTGATCTCGCGCCGCTGCACGCTGAACCGCTGGGTCGGGGCGGGGCCGGCCTCGATCGGGGGCAACGCCGTGGGCGTCGGTGCGGCCTCGGTGACCGCGATGGTCGGCGCCGGGGCGTCGGTGACCGTGATCGTCGCGGCCGGCTCGCCCGAGGGCGTCGCCGTCGAGGTGGCCGAGATCGGCGTGCCCGGAACCGGCGCACACGATGCGGTGAGGACCACCGAAGCCAGCGCGAGGGCCGTTCCCACGACCCTGCCCCACGACCGACGGCTCACCCGCACAGTCTGCGGGACCGCGACCCCGGCGCGCCAGGCACCGGCGGGTCGCGTCATCCGTCCCGGCCGGGCGGGCGTGCCGGCGGCTCGGTGAGGTCGTAGAACCGGACCCCGTCGATCATCTGGACGTGGTAGTTCCGGTGCACCCAGACGGCGATCTCCTGGGCGGCCGTGCTGCCGCCCGCGTTGGGGAACCAGATGCTGTCGAGGAACCAGTGCACCCGCCCCTCGGCGACCATCTGCTGGAACTGAGGCAACGTCGGGAACGGGTCGCTGCCGTTGAATCCGCCCAGCGCCAGCACCGGGCGCCCGGTGGCCAACTGGTACCCCGCCGCGTTGTTGGCTCCGACGGTGGCAGCCACCCAGGTGTAGCGGTCCGCGTCGACCAGCAGCGCCGCCACGATGGACTCGGTGGGGCGGGTGGCGTCGACGAGGCCGCCCCCGACGCCGCCCAGGGGCCGCGGGCGGATCGGCTCGGGCTCGGCCGGGCCGACCGTCGGGATGGCTCCCTCGTGCGGGGTGGCGGCGGTCGCGATCGACCAGGCGACCGGCGCGGCCAGGCCCGCCACCAGGCAGGTCGCCAGCAGCGCCGCAGTGGCGCGGGGCGCGGGCCGGGACCGTACGGTCAGGGCCAGCAGCGCCAGCGTCGCCCCACCGCCGATCACGAGCAGGGTGGGGCCGAGCCACGGCAGGAACAGCCACCGTCCCGATAGGACAGCCGACCAGCCCACGGTGGCCAGCGCCACCAGGATGAGCACGAGCCGGGCCGGCCGGTCGACCCGGCGCCCCAGCAGGTGTCCGCCCAGGCCGACCAGGGCCCCGATCGCCGGGGCCAGCACCACGTTGTAGTACGCGTGGTAGATGCCGGACATGAAGCTGAACGTCAGCCAGGTGACGAGCAGCCAGCCGCCCCACAGCAGGAACCCGGCCCGGGTCCGGTCGGTGCGCGGCGCCCGGCGGGTGGCGACCAGGCCGACGACCAGCAGCCCGAGTGCCGCCGGCAGCAGCCAGGACACTCCGGGGGCGAAGTCGAACCGGAAGAGCCGGTCGAGTCCGGTGGGTCCCCACCAGGTGCCGATGGCGCCCGCCTCCTCGCCGGTGAGCCGGCCCAGCCCGTTGTACCCGAAGGTCAGCTCGAGGGCGCTGTTGGCCTGCGAGCCGCCGACGTAGGGCCGGTGCGCCGCCGGTACCAACTCCACCAGGGCCACCCACCAGCCCGCCGCGAGGATCAGCATCAGCCCACCGGCGACGAGCTGGCCGGTCCGCCGTCGCAGCGAACCCGGCCCGGCGACGAGGTAGGTCACCGCCAGCGCGGGCACCACCAGGAACGCCTGCAGCATCTTGGTCAGAAAGCCCAGGCCCACCAGGGCACCCATCAGCACCACCCAGCGGGTGGCGCCGGTCTCCACCCCCCGCACGCAGGCCCAGGCGGCGAGCACGAGCAGCAGCGTGAGCAGCGCGTCCGGGTTGTTGTACCGGAACATGAGCACGGCGACCGGCGTGACGGCCAGGACCACGCCTGCGAGCAGGCCCGCGGCGTGGCCGTACCACCGGCGTACGGTCGCGTACAGCACGCCCACGCAGGCCACCCCGGCCAGCGCCTGCGGGGCCAGGATGGCCCACGGGTTCAGCCCGAAGAGGCGTACGGACAGGCTCATCACCCACAGCGCGGCCGGGGTCTTGTCCACCGTCATGGCGTTGCCGGCGTCCAGCGACCCGAACAGGTAGGCGGTCCAGTCGCGCGAACCGGCCTGAGCGGCGGCGGAGTAGTACGCGTTGGCCCAGCCCGAGCGGCCCAGGTCCCACAGGTAGAGCAGGGCCGTGCCGGCCAGCAGCGCCGCCACCGCCGCGCCGCGTGGCGTGACCCACCGGTACCGTCGCGCGCCGCCGGCCGGCGGGCGAAGCCGGAGGAACGGGGCTGGGCGCCGGGCCGGCCGGGTCAGACGATGCCGGGTGAGCCGAGGCGGGGTCGGCTCCTCGGTGATCGTCATGCGGCCGCGACCTCCTCGCCAGCTCGGTCAGCCGGCGCGGTGGCCAGCCAAAACGACCCTCCATTCTGCTGGCTCGACCGGTCCCGCGGCTGGACCGGCGTGGCTCGGCGCATCCGCGGAGCGTGCCCGAGCGGATCAGGAAGCAATTCCGCGAATCCGGCCAAGCCCGGACGGAATGCTGCGAGCATGGGGTGACCATGAGCGAGAACGAGGACCCGTACTACATGGCCAGCGCCGGCCTGCCCGAGGTGGCCGACCAGGAGTCGTACGCCTCCGGGGAGGACGAGGCCGCCCGCGGCATGTCCGAGTCGCGCCCGAGCGAGCTGCCGCCCGACCGGGAGGACGGCCCGCTCGGCCTGGAGGAGTACGGCGTCAGCTCGGCCGAGCGGGAGCGCAAGGAGCCCCTCTCGGCTCGGCTGGCCCGGGAGCTGCCCGACGTCTCGCCGGACCAGACGCAGCCCGACCCGCGGCTGATGCAGGACCTCGACCAGGACGCGCCCGTGGGCGAGCTGGACGGCGAGCGGGCCTACTCCAGCCTCAGTAAGCCCAGCACCAGCCGGCCGCACCCCGATCCGGCCGGCCGCGCGGCCGACGACACCCGCCTGCTGGCCGAGGATGAGCCCATCGATCCGCGCCTGGACTCCCAGGTCTCCATGTACGACCGCCCGATCCCCGGCATCGGCGGTGACGCCGCCGTCGGTGAGCTCACCCGGCCGGGCGGCGGGTACCGGTCCCGGGAGCCCGACGAGATCGCCGACGACGAGGGTCCGGCGCTGGGCGGGCTGGGCAACGAGGAGCTGGCCATGCACGAGATGCCGGCCGGACAGGCCGACCTCGAGGACGTTCAGAGCACCCACGAGCCGTACGTCGTGCTCAACCAGGACGCCGAGCTCGACGGCCCACCGCCGGAGGAGTCGCAGGTGGTGCGGGTCCGCACCGGCGCCGAGCAGCCCTGGGATCCCGAGGACCTGGCCGTGGCCGAGGGGCGCGACCCGACGCCGCGCAACGTCGAGCGGGCCCGCCAGGAGCTGGAGGAGGAAGGTCCCTCCGCCATCGAGAAGACCGTCCCGTAAGCGGGGGTTGTGGTGTCAGGAAGGACGCCCTCCTGACGCCTGGTGCCTAGGAAGGCGTCCTTCCTGACAACGCCGCGCCGCTCGCCGGGAACAATCGCCGAGCGGTATCCGCGTGGCGCCTAGGTTTGGCCGTGAATCTCGGGTACGGTCCGCGCGTGACTGTCGTGCCCCCGACCCTGCACAGTGGACGCCGCTCATGACCGTCGTGTCCGTGCTCAACTACAAGGGCGGTGTGGGCAAGACGACGGTGGCCGCGAACCTCGCCGGTGAGATCGCCTACCGCGGTCGCACGGTGCTGCTCATCGACATGGATCCCCAGGCGAGCCTCACGCTGTCGTTCTATCCGGCGGACGAGTTCGCCAAGGAGTTCTCCGACGGCGGCACGCTGCTGCACTGGTTCGAGGCGATCCTGCACCACCAGGACCC
>Ga0065720_1004042_pt1 | contig 17183 bp, 20 predicted proteins | sample Thericmetagenome_FD_59107 | JGI IMG/M metagenome (GOLD analysis project Ga0065720, IMG submission 59107) | Thermophilic microbial communities from the Joint Bioenergy Institute, California, USA of rice/straw/compost enrichment - eDNA_2 v2... | ecosystem: Engineered > Solid waste > Grass >... | reverse complement strand
GGCGGGGAACGCGCCGCCGCGGGTTGACGAGCCGGTAGAAACGCCGCGTCTCATCCAGCTCCGGCCCGCGCATGAGCACGCCGCCGATGGACAGAATCTCGTCCCCGTTGTCCGGATAGAAGCCGGTCGTCTCCAGATCGAAGACGACCGTCTCCATCTCCATCAGCGGCTGGTCGAGCGCCGACTGCTTGCGCTGCTCCTTCGCCGCCTGGCGGATGAACGCCATCTGCTGCGCGCCGGGGGCGCCGAACATGGACGCGATGGCCGGCGTGAGTCCCCCCATCTTGTAGAGATTCCAGGCCCGCCCGACGCCGCGCTCACCTTCCTTCATGTTTGATCACCACCATCGTAATCCGGCCGGAGCTTGCCTGCAATCTGACGCTGCAGGCTGTGCCGCAGCCGCTGCACCGTGCCCAGATGCTGGCGCAGCTCCCGCCTCATCGGCTTCGTGAGCAGCGCCGTCGCCACCTTCCCGTTGTTCGCATACAGTCCGCCCTTGTTGCGCGACGCGGCCAGCAGGCGCAGCTTCAGGAAGAAGCCGAACGCCGCCTCGCAGGCGTCCGCGTCCGGCGCGGCGAGCCTCCCCGTTTCGCGCAGCCGCCGAATTCGCGACAGTGTCGACGTCTCCCGGATGCCGCCGGTGATCGCGAGCAGCCGCACCGCGCTGACAAGCGGAATGTAGGCGCCGTACTTGATGTCGATGCTTCCGGCATCCTCGCCGTATCGTTCGGGCAGCAGCTGGCCGAACAGCCCGACGAGCGGCTTGTAGCGCATCGTATTCTGCAGCATCCGCTCCGCAATGCCCGGATAAGCCCGCGTGTTCCGGAAATAGTGGTCTTTCAGCCGCACGGCCAGCCGTTCGTCGCCGCAGACGGTGCGGGCGTCGGCCAGAATGAGCAGATAGCGCACGTGCTCCCAATGCGGATCGTCGAACCAGGCGTCCAGCCTCGCCGTCCATGCCGGCAGCGCGTCGCACCACGCCTCGTTCGAGCTGATCACGTTGCCGTCGCAGGGCGGGTACCCCGCCCGCTCCAGCGTCTTCACGACGAGGCCGGCCAGCTCGCGGAACCAGGCGCGCACCGCTTCCGGATCGCGGCCGGGACCGGGATCTTCATACAGCAGCCCGCTGTCCTGGTCGCTCGAGAGCGTCTGCTCGCATCGCCCGCCGCTGCCGAACAGCAAATAGGCGTAAGGCACGGGGGGAGCGCCTTTCCCCGCCCGTGCCATCGCGTCCTCGGACAGGAAGACGGCGCGCCGGATCAGCGCGTCGTGCATCCCGTTCAATATGGCGTTGAAGGTTTCGACTGATTCGCCGGAGTCGCCGGGGATCATCGCTTCCATCCGGAGATGGAGCCGGTCCCGGAGGTCGCGCAGCTCATCCGCATTTTCAGTCGAGCCGATTTCCTCGATCAGCCTGACAATCGTCGGATCGTTCATGTGCGCCTCTCCCCCCGGCCTGCCTCGCGATCGTAATCACGTTTATGCTGATTCCATTTTAATACAGATCAGCCGTTCAGCGCATCTTGCGCTTTCTTCATTTGTTCCGGATAGCCGTAAACGCCGTGTTCGCTCAGGTCGAGACCGATGATTTCCTGCTCCTCCGTGACGCGGAAGCCGATCAGAGCTTTCATGATGCCCAGGACGATGAACGAAGCGACGAGAACGAAGGCGCCGCAGACGACGACCGATTCGAATTGCACCCACAGCTGGTACCAGTCACCCGTGTAGAACAGGCCGCCTTGACCGACGCCGACTTGCGCGGCCAGTTCCTCCGTCGCGAACAGACCGTTGGCCAGCGTGCCCCAGATGCCCGCCACGCCGTGCACCGAGAGGGCGTAGATCGGGTCGTCGATGCGCAGCTTGTCGAACATCTTCTGGCTGAAGTAGACGACGATGCCCGCAATCAGACCGATGACGACGGCCGCCCACGGCTCGACGAATGCGCAGGATGCCGTGATGGCGACAAGACCGGCCAGCGCGCCGTTCAGCATCGTCGTGATGTCGGCCTTGCCCGCGACGATCCAGGTGATCAGGAGCGCCGCAACCGCGCCGGCCGCTGCGCCGAGCTGCGTGTTGAACGCGACATAGCCGAAGAAGCCGTCGCCTACCGCCACCGTGGAGCCCGCGTTGAAGCCGAACCAGCCGACCCAGAGCAGCAGAACCGCCAGTGCCGTGTACACCTGGTTGTGGCCGAGAATTTGGTTGGCCGAGCCGTCCTTGTTGTATTTGCCGATCCGCGGCTTGAGCAGCACGGTTGCCGCGAAGGCGCCGAGCGCGCCCGTCAGGTGGACGACGGTCGAGCCCGCGAAGTCTTGCGCGCCGTCTTCAGCCAGCCAGCCGCCGCCCCAGATCCAGTGCGCGACGACCGGATAGATGACGCTCGCGAAGAACAGCGTGAATATTAAATAGGAAGAAAGTTTCGCGCGCTCCGCGAATCCGCCCCAGGCGATGGACAGCGAGATCGTGACGAATGCGGTCTGGAAGACCCAGAACGCGGCGTTCGCGAACCCGTCGCCTTCCGCGCCGACCAGCGGCGGATAGTAGAAGAAGTCGCTCAGACCGACGAACAGGTTGCCCTCGCCGAATGCGATGCCGTAGCCGACCGCCCAGTAGACGAGCGATGCAAGGCCGACCGTGAAGATCGTCTTGCCTGCGACGTGGCCTGCGTTCTTCATCCGCGTCGAACCGGTTTCCAGCAGGATGAATCCGCCTTGCATGAGGAGGACGAGGACGCCGGCGAGCAGGACCCAGAGCGTGTTGAGCCCCATGTCCAGCAGCGCGGTCGATGGTGCTGCAAGCGCCATTGCCGGGAACAGACATAGCAGCACGCCCGCAGCCAGTGTCAGTTTTTTCACCATGCTAACCACTCCCATGTCATTTAATCTTACATTACGGGAAAGACTTAATGTCATTATAGTCAGAACGTTGCACTTTGACAATATTCATTTTTCGGATTTTGGGTAATAAGTGCAAAAAAATCTAACGTTCGTCTATATTTTTGCCACCAACGTTAAGTTTTTTTACGTATTTAACCGCGATCATTCAGCCGCAACCCCCTGAATTTTCGCTTTTCACCTTCGGCTTCCGCGTGTCCTCCCGTCCGCCTCTTGAAAATTATGTATGCTTAATTGACATGAAAATTGCCTGCCTGAAGGCAATCCGTCGCGCAAACCATCACGTTTGACTGTATGGCCAGGGATTGGTTATCATAATCATTTAGAAGAGCGTTCGACGTCGGAAGGGTGGTGAGACCTTTGGACCAGACCTTGTTCCGGATCGGCGAGCTGGCGGCGAAGGCGAATGTCAGCCCGCGCACCATCGATTTTTACACGACGATCGGCTTGATCCGACCCGCGAAACGAACCGCCGGCAACTATCGGCTGTATGGTCTTGAAACGATCGAACGGCTGAAACGTATTGAAGAGTTGAAGAAGGAAAAATATACGCTGGAAGAGATCAAGGAGATGCTCGACGGCTGGAGGCGCGTTTCCTCCGAGGAGCAGATCAGCCGCAAGCTGACGGATCTGCAGCTGTCGCTGAGCCGGCTGCAGCGCGATGTGAAGGAGCTGGAACCGGTGCTCAGCCGGCTGAAACCGCACCAGGTCCGCAGCGTCTACAAGCGTCTCATGCCGCAGACCGCCGCTTGCGTCGAAGCGCTGCTGCTGCTCATTGACAAGGCTTCGATATTGTAAAATCGTCATGAAGCTTCAAGGGGCTACCTAACGAAACGGAGGGGTTCGCTTTGCTGTTCTTTCACCCGATGGATTTTCTGATTCTGATCGCGTTCGCCATCTCGATTTGGGCGCAGTTCCGCGTCAAGGGAACGTTCAACCGCTGGGCGGAAGTGCCGAACATGCGGGGGCTGACCGGCTACGAGGCGGCGCGGAGAATGCTCGACTCGCAAGGGCTTCACGACGTGCCGATCGAACCGGTCCGCGGCGTGCTGACCGACCACTACGACCCGATTCACCGCGTCGTGCGGCTGTCCGAACCGGTCTATTATGAACGTTCGATCTCGGCCGTATCCGTCGCCTGCCACGAGGTCGGACACGCCATCCAGCACGCGCAGCACTACCCGATGCTGGTGCTTCGCCACCGCATGTTCCCGGTCGTCCGGTTCGCGTCGGGCGTCGCGCCGTTCCTGCTCATCGCGGGTTTCCTGTTCAGCGCGTTCAACCTGATCGGCCTCGGGATCATCTTCTTCTCCGCGGCGGTCGCCTTCCAGCTCGTGACGCTGCCGGTCGAATTCAACGCCAGCAGCCGGGCGCGGGACCTGATGATCGCGGAAGGGTTCATTTCGCACGAAGAAGAGCGCGGCGTGGCGAAGGTGCTGAACGCCGCCGCGTGGACGTACGTCGCGGCCGCGCTGATCGCGCTGCTCGAGCTGATCAAGTACATCATGATCTTCGCGTCGGCGCGGGAAGAATGACAAGCCGCAAGCCATCCTGACACGCCATCCATGCAAAACCGAGAGGGCTGCAAGCGTCGAACGGACGCCGGCAGCCCTCTTGTTCACGTTGCAGGACCGTATTCTTTGTGAAAGTAATCCAGCAGATACTGGTGGAACACGCGCGCGACAAGCGGCATCGACTCGCCCGCGCGGTGAATGATGCCGATGATGCGCGTCACCGGATCCTTCAGCTCGATCTTCGCCGGCATGAGCGGCCCGGTCTGCTCGAGCGCCATCTCCGGCAGGAGGCTTACGCCCATGCCGGCCGCCACGAGCCCGCGGATCGTATCCGTCTCCTCGCCTTCGAAGGCGATCTTCGGCGTAAAGCCCGCCTTGAGACACGCTTCCCAGACGATCGGACGGAGCGAGTACCCTTCGCGGAACAGCACGAACGGCTCGTCCTTGAGCTGCGCCAGCTCGATGACCGGCGCCCCGGCCAGCGGATGATGGAGCGGCAGGACGGCCAGCAGCTTCTCCTTCAGCACCGCATGGCCGCACAGCTGATCATCTTGCTCCGGCAGCGGCGAGATGAACGCCAGGTCGAGTTCGCCCGACAGCACGTCCCGAACCAATGACGCGTACATGCCCTGATGGAAATGAAACCGGACGCCGGGATGGATCTTGCGGAATTTCGCGATCACCTTCGGCACCAGATGCGTGCCCAGACTGTGCGGGAACCCGAACCGGACCTCGCCGTGCTCCGGATCGGTCAGTTCATGAATTTCCGCGATCGCGCGTTCCAGATCGGCGATGATCGCCTCGGCGCGCTTCAGAAACAGCTTCCCCACATGCGTCAGCTGCAGATTGCGCCCCTTCGGGATGAACAGCTTGACGCCCAGTTCCTCTTCCAGCAGATGAATCTGCCGGCTGACCGCCGACTGCGCCACGTGCAGCTCTTCCGCCGCCCGCGTCACATGCTCGCGGTTCGCCACTTTCACAAAATAATACAGCTGCCTGAGTTCCATTTGATCCTGCTCCCGCTCAAGTCACCTTAATCGCTTCATCTGTTCCGCCTCTGCGCCAGAATGCCCAGCATGAGGAAACCGGCAAGGCATCCGCCCACATGAGCCCAGATATCCATTCTAGGGGATATGATGGAATAAAGCAAACCGAACAGCAGAATCGTGTAGATCGTCTTCCGCGACGCCTCATCCATCGCCTGCTTCCGGAACAGGGCGAGGTACAGGTAGGCGCCGAAAACGCCGTACACCGCGCCGGACGCGCCGACCGCGATCCGCTCGTCGCCGCCGAGGTTCACCGCGGCGCTGTACACATTGCCCAGAATCCCCGCAAGCAGATAGAACACCGCATACCGGACATGCCCGATCAGCCGCTCGAGCGGCGGCGCGAACACGAGAATCGCGAACGCGTTGAACAGCATATGCTCCCAGCCGGCATGCAGGAATATGCTCGTCAGATAGCGCCACGGCTCCGTGAGGCCGTAGCGGTCGATCACGGGGTGCTGAAAGAAGGCGCCCGCCAGAAACAACCGCCCGTCCAGCGCGAGATCCGCGATAAACACCAGCAGAATCAGCGCCAGCAGGATAGACGTGACGGGATAAAACCGCAAATATTCGCGAAAGCTTTCGTATCGCAAGAAAATCATGGTCGAACCTCGCTTCCATGGATTGGACAATGGCCGCGGCGAACGATTATAATGGAGGCTGAATCTCGACTTTCGCAAGGAGGTTGTTTCGAAAATGACCCAGGAACGCGCAGGCGCCGCCTTGTTCAAGGGGAATCCGATCACGCTGGTCGGCCCCGAGCTGAAACCCGGCGACAAGGCGCCCGATTTCAAACTGAGCAAGTCGCTGCTCGAAACCGTATCGCTCGCCGACTTCGCGGGCAAGGTCAAGCTGATCAGCGTCGTCCCGTCCATCGACACCGGCGTATGCGACGCGCAGACGCGCCGTTTCAACGAAGAAGCGGCCAAGCTGGGTGACAATGTTGTCGTGCTGACCGTCAGCGTCGACCTGCCGTTCGCGCAGGCCCGCTGGTGCGGCGCCGCCGGCGTCGACCGCGTCGTCATGCTGTCGGACTACAAGGACAACAACTTCGGCAAGGCCTACGGCGTCTTCATCAAGGAATTTGCCCTCGATTACCGTTCCATCTTCGTGATTGACGGAAACGACACGATCCGCTACGTCGAATACGTGCGCGAGATGACCGAGCATCCGAATTACGACGCGGCGCTCGCCGCCGTCCGCGAGCTGCTGTAATCCGGCAGCGCACCGACCGCCGGCCTCCCGACGGAGCCGGCGGTTTCGCTTTTCCCCGCCCCGTTCGGCAACGCAAAAAACAAAAGCCGTCCGCATCTGTCACCGGACAGCATGTCGTACGGCTCGCTTACGGCGATTCTGTCTTGTAGGCTGCCAATTTCTTGTCCAGCGTACGGTAGATGTCAAGGATCACCCGGTAATTGGAGCCGAGATCGCCGAACGACCCGCGCGATGCCGAGTAGATGTCGACCGCCGAAGTGACCGGACCCGTGGGTATGACCGACACGGTGATGTCCATCGTCCGACCGAGCGCAGTCCGCTTCTCCAGCACGATCTCGCCGACCGATTCCACGGCGTGCAGCAACTTGTAACCCGGCATCTTCTTCAAGGTCGAAACGACCTCTTCCCAGGCTTTCTCTTTGGACAAGCGGTAATAATGGGATTTCAGCAACGGGTCCTTCGCCCGGTCGCCGGTCTGTTCGAAGCTCCGAATCAGCCCGATCAACGTACGCTTCAACAATGTCTCCCCCTCCGGCGTCTCTTTCCAGCTTCCCCTATGATACCATGAAAAGACGGCAGAGAAAACCGTCCCTTGCATTGCCGGCATGCGAGGGCCTCCGGATGCATCGCAAGGAGCAGCCGGAGGCCCGGTGTCAGCTGCGCTGACCGCGCGCAGTCAAGCGTCAAATTACCCGCCAATGCCGTCCGGCCTGTGTGTTTCTGAACCCGCTCTCGCAGGTGGGTGACCGCAGGAACGTTTTTGAAGTCCCCTTTCGGGGGCATGTCAGCCGCGCTCCGATGTAGGTCTCCCTTATTATGGCCATTGGTTCAAAACAACGATGAAGACCGTAACGCACACCGCAGGATGTACTCGTATTATATCCCCGCCCCGGGCAAAAGTAAACCGCCGGAACCGTCAATTCTTGGTCTCCGCTTCCTCGACCTCCGCCTGCTCATCCTGCTCCTGCGCCTGCCGCTCCTGCTGCTCCTTCAGCTTCAAATAGATTTGGTAAAAATTGAGAAACGACAGATACGCGATGATGACGGCGCTGAAGAACGGCAGCAGAAACGTAAAGCGCATGCTGATCCAGACGATGCCCGCGGCCGCAATCGCCGAAGACAGCGAGCGGAACGGCCGGCCGATCGTAATGAGGACGGCGTTCTTCAATAGTTGAAGCGTCTTCATGTGATAGTGCACGACCATGGAGAAGAAATTGAACAGCGACACGGCAAGCAGAATCGCGATGCCCATGAAGACGTACGAAATCAGCTCAATTCCCGGCGCGCCGCCCAAATAAAACCGGATGTCGAGGAAGATGATGACGAAGATCAGCGAATAGGCGATGCCGCCGAACATGCTGACCTTGTAATTTTCCCGGTACCCGCGAAAGAACGTCTTGAACAGCGGCACATCGACATCGCCCATCACCCATTTGCGAACCGTCGTGAACATGGCGGAAGTCGCCGGGAACAGGATGAACGGCACCGCCGCCGTCGAAACGATCAGCCCCGAGAAGACCTCGTCCCACACCGGCTCCGTGGTCGAAAGCGGAACGATGACGCCGAAGAAAAAGAGATACCAGAACGGAAGCGACGTGAGGACCCACAGCAGATTCGTGACCGACAGCCGCATGATCCATTCCGATATACGATAAAAGCCGCCCATCATGCCTCGCATTTCCATCGCTGAACCCCTCCGTTTATCTGACTCCTCTGTGAGCGGTGCAAGTACGGAAAAAACCGGCGGCGCCGGAAGACGGCACCGCGAACGCGCCTTCCCGGTGCCCCGGTTTTCTCGTCCCGATTATTCTTCCGACCAGCTCCGCGAACGGCGGGCGTCGCCGTAGCTGCGTCCGCCGGCGCGCGGGCGGCCTCCCTCGGAGCGGCCGTAGCCTCTCCCGGAGTCGCCGTATCCGCCCCTGCCGCCGCCGTAGCCGCCGCTTCGGCCGCCGCTGCGGGAATTCCTTCCGCCGTAGCCGCCGATCGATCCGCCGAACCGCCGACCGCTCGAGCGGATGTCCGGTCTGCGTTTCTTCGCGCGGATCGGATCTTCCGGCGTCAGTTCGATCTCGACATCCTTCTTCTCGCCGGTGAGCAGCTTCATCGCCGCCGCGACCAGATGCACCGAATCATATTGTTCGAGAAGCTGGATCGCAATTCCTTTGTACTCGGCGAAATCATCCTGCTGAATGATCTCGATCAGCCGCTCGGCCGTCACGCGCTGCTTGCCTTCGATCGCCTCCGCGAGGCTCGGCAGCGGCCGGCGCGCGATGCGCTGGCGCGTCACCCGCTCGATGAAGTGCAGATGGTCGATCTCGCGCGGCGTGACGAACGTGTAGGCGATGCCTTCCTTGCCCGCGCGGCCGGTCCGGCCGATCCGGTGCACATAGCTTTCCGGATCCTGCGGCAGGTCGAAGTTGATGACGTGCGTCACCCCGGAGACGTCAAGTCCGCGCGCGGCGACGTCCGTTGCGACGAGGACGTCGATGCTGCCGTCGCGGAACTTGCGCATGACGGTATCGCGCTGATTCTGCGACAGGTCGCCGTGCAGACCGTCCGCGGAATAGCCGCGCTTCTGCAGCGCTTCGCTCAGTTCGTCGACGCGGCGCTTCGTGCGGCCGAACACGATCGCGAGATCGGGCGATTCCATGTCGAGCAGCCGGCTGAGCGCCTCGAATTTCTCCCGTTCATGCACTTCGATATAAATCTGCTCAATGCTCGGAGCGGTAATGTTCTTCGGAATGACCGACACATGCTCGGGGTTGCGCAGGAATTGNTGTGCAAGCTTCTGGATGTTGGGAGGCATCGTCGCGGAGAAAAGCATCGTCTGGCGCTCTTCCGGCACCAGGCTGAGAATCGTCGTAATATCCTCCATGAAGCCCATNTCCAACATTTCGTCGGCTTCGTCCAGCACGACCGTCCGGACATCATCCAGCCGGATCGTCTTGCGGTTGATGTGGTCGAGCAGCCGGCCGGGCGTGCCGATGATGATCTGCGGCCTCTTCTTCAGCGCGCGGATCTGCCTGCCGATGTCCTGTCCGCCGTAGATCGGCAGCGTGCGGATGCCCTTGTAGCGGGCCAGTTTGCCGAGCTCGTCGGCGACCTGGATCGCCAGCTCGCGGGTCGGGGTCATGACGAGCGCGACGATCCGCTCTTCCTCCGGCGGGATTTTGCTGATGAGCGGGATGCCGAAGGCGGCCGTCTTTCCGGTACCCGTCTGCGCTTGTCCGATCAAGTCGGCTCCGCTCATCGCGATCGGAATGGCTTTCGCCTGAATCGGCGTCGATTCCTCAAAACCCATTTCGGTAACAGCCTGCAGCACTTTCGGCTCCAGGCCGAATTCAGCGAATGTTTTCAAACTTTCTCAAACTCCTTTGTCCACTAAGCCTTCTTTAAAAATATCCCACTCATTATAGCACAGGTCAGCTTGCGAATACCAGCGAACGGAAATCGGCGATACTAGGCGGTGTTGACGTCCATTTCCAGACCGGGAAAGGAGCGATGGCCTTGAACGCCGCGCGCCGCGTATGGACGGCGGCCGTCATGACCTGCGCCGCGGCCCTGATCGCCTTCGGATTCAACTTTCTCCTCATCCCGCACCGGCTGCTCAGCGGCGGCATATCCGGCGTGTCGATGCTGCTCAGCTACGCGACGGGGCTCGATGCCGGCATCCTGTATTTTGCGCTGAACCTTCCGATTCTGATCTGGGGCTGGTTCGCGCTCGGCCGCGCCTTCATCGCCTGGAGCATCTATGCCGTCGCCGTCACTTCTTTTTTGCTCCGGTTCGCGCCGGTCCATTCGCTTGCGGCCGATCCGATCCTGGCGGCCGTCTTCGGCGGCGTCGCCGTCGGCATCGGCGCCGGGCTTGCCCTGCGCTGCGGCGGCTCGTCGGGCGGCATCGATATCGTGGCGTCCATCGTGACGCGCCGCCGGGAAGTGCCGATCGGCATGCTGCTGTTCCTGATGAACATGTCCATCGTCATCCTCCAGGCGCTCCTGTCGGAAGACTGGGAAGGCGCGATGTATTCGCTGCTCTCCATNTACGTAAGCGGCAGGGCGATCGACATGATTCATATCCGGCAGCTCAAGGTGACGGCGTTCATCATCAGCTGCGACCCGTACCGGCTGCTCGACAAGCTCCGCCGCCTGCCGCGCGGTGTCTCGATCGTGCCGATCAAGGGCGGCTATACCGGGGAAGACAAAGTGATGCTCATGACCGTCACGACCCGGTACGAACTGTCCGCCCTGCGCACCATGATCCGCAGGCATGATCCGAAGGCGTTTGTCAACATCGTCGAGACCGTCAGCGTCATGGGCGATTTTCGCAAAGTGTGAAAGCCGCCTTTCATTTCCGGCTGTTCACTGCCGGTACCGAATGTTATAATGAAAGTACACCCGGGCTTTCCGTCCTGCGTCCGGCCCTGTAATTGGTTTGAATCCGTTCGGGGAAGGTGATGCAAGTGGAAACGGCAACGGTGACAACGTTGTGGCAAATTGTCGAAAGACATGCGCCCGAGCTTCTCCCGTTTCTGACGCGGAGAGAACTGGACATGAACATCGTGCTCCGCGAAGGATTCGACAGGCTCGAGCCTGAAGACGCGCTGGAGATCGTGCAGCACAGCATTTGCGAACAGCAGAAAAGAAAACTTCTGCATTGACCTTGAAAGACGGGAACGGCCAGTCCGTTCCCGTCTCGTTTTTTCAATCGACGCCGAACGGCAAGATTCTGCAAAATCCCGCAAAAATCCTCTGTCTGCAGGCTGCTGCCTGTAATATAATAATGATGAAGATGAGAGAGCTTGCGGGGAGCGGAGAAACCATGGATATCCTGTTCACGATCTTTTTGCTGCTTCACGGCCTGATGTCCGGCAACGGCGGCCTCGACGGTCTCGCGGGCGCGCTGCCGCAGACGGGCGGAGAGATCATCGCGGAAACTCCCGGAACGGACGGAGCGGCCGAACCGCCCGGCGGAAAGACCGATCCCCAACCCGACGCGCCGAAGATCAAAGGCATCTACGTCACGGCCCACAGCGCCGGAGGCTCTCGCATGGAGCAGCTGCTGGAGCTCGTCCGCAGCACCGACCTGAACGCGATGGTCATTGACGTGAAGGATGACTACGGGTACATCACCTGGCCGACGGACAATCCGGATCTCACCGAACTCGGCACGACCAAGAAGATCATCAAAGACATGGAAGCGCTGATGGCCAGGCTCCAGGCGGACGAGGTCTACCCGATCGCGCGCATCGTCGTGTTCAAGGACTCCGTCCTCGCCGAGAAGCGTCCCGACCTGTCGTTCCGGAAGTCCGACGGCAGCGTATGGAAGAACGGCCGGGGCGAAAGCTTCGTCAATCCGTACCGCCGCGAAGTATGGGATTACAACGTTGCGGTCGCCAAGGAAGCGGCAAAGCTCGGATTCAAGGAAATCCAGTTCGACTATGTCCGCTTTCCGGAAGGCTTCGAGAAGCGGGCTGACGAGCTGGCCTACGACAAGACCGATGAGAGCCGCGTCGATGTCGTGAGCGGTTTTGTGGAGTATGCGAAGAAGGAGCTCGAACCGCTCGGCGTCCGCGTATCGGTCGATATTTTCGGCTACGCCGCTTCGGTTCCGGCCGCGGAGGGCATCGGGCAGGATTTCGTCCGGATATCGGAACATGTCGACGTCATCAGTCCGATGGTCTATCCGAGCCACTACAGCACCGGTTGGTTCGGGCTGAAGGATCCGGACAAGGAACCGTACGCCACCATCAAAGGCGCCATGGAAGACACGCATGAGAAGCTGGAGCCGCTCGGCGGCGCAAAGCCNNTCATTCGGCCGTGGATCCAGGATTTCACGGCGAGCTGGCTCGGCAAGGGGCACTACATCCCCTATGGCAAGGCCGAGGTCGAAGCGCAGATCCGGGCGCTGGAAGACACCGGCGTCGACGAGTTCATGCTCTGGAACGCGGGCAACAAATATACGGCCGATGTCCAGTACTGAAGAACGAAGGGCTGCACCCGCATCGGGTGCAGCCCTTTCGCGTCAATCACAGGTTTATTGCGACAAGCGAAGCGCCAGATTGTACAAATCCATGTTGAACGGCTTCTTCGTGCTCACGACGGTCTCGATGTCCGTCGCGACCAGCTCGCCGCTCACGATGCCGCAGCCTTTGCTCGAGTCGCCTTCCATCAGCTTGCGGACGGCGAAATCGCCGAGCCGGCTGGCGAGAATCCGGTCGTTGTGCGTCGGCGAGCCGCCGCGCTGGATATGGCCGAGCACCGTGACCCGCGGCTCGATGCCGCTGCGCGCGGTGATCGCCTCCGCGATGTCGTTGCCGCTTGCGGCGCCTTCCGCCACGATGACGATGCTGTGCCGTTTCCCGGCCTTGAAATTGTCATGCATCCGGGCGGCAATCGCATCGATGTCGTAGGGCACTTCGGGCACGATGATCGTCTCCGCGCCGCTCGCGAGACCCGCGTAGAGCGCGATGTCGCCGCTGTGGCGGCCCATCACTTCGACGACCGACGCCCGCTCGTGCGACGTCATCGTATCGCGCAGCTTGTTGACGGCATCCACGACGATGCTGACGGCCGTATCGAAACCGATCGTGAAATCGGTGAACGGGATGTCGTTGTCGATCGTGCCCGGCAGCCCCATCGTCTTGATGCCGAGTTTGCTCAATTTGTAGGCGCCCTGGTACGATCCTTCGCCGCCGATGACGACGAGGCCGTCGATGCCGCGGCTGCGGAGCACTTCCGCTCCGCGCTGCTGCCCTTCGAGCGTCATGAACTCCTTGCATCTGGCCGTCTGCAGAATCGTCCCGCCGCGCTGGATAATGTCGCCCACGCTGCGAAGATCCATCGGGAACAGATCGTCCTTCAGAAGCCCTGCATATCCCCGCTGCACGCCGAACACTTCAAGGCCGTGGAACAGCGCGCTCCGTACAACCGCGCGGACCGCCGCGTTCATCCCCTGCGAGTCTCCGCCGCTCGTCAATACTGCAATGCGTTTTACTGCCGACATCGTATTCCCCCTGTACTGTATTCAATTGGTGTGATAGCCATGCAATGGGCGGCCGCCTCAGCGCGGCGGCTTCGCGCGGCGCCGTATCCACAGCGCGTTCAGCCGGAAGAACAGCCGCGCCATCGGGCTGTTCCGCATCAATTCGCGCGCGACGAAGCGGACGACCGGCTGCTCCGCGGCCTTCGGGTCGGACAGATAGACCGCAAGCAGCCCTTCAATTACCATTTTATGGAATTTACTGGACGGCAACCGGCCTGCCGCCTTGCGCGCCTGATCCGCGATCCATCCGATCCGCTGCAGCATTTCCGCGTCGTTCGCATAATAGCTGCAGAAATTCAGATCGCCGCCAAGCCGGTCCTCCTCCTGGTCGATCAGATAGTCGAGCAGGATGTGCAGGCCGCACAGATACGGAAAGTAGGCGCCCGCCATCCGCTCCGCGTCCCGTTCCGTCACATCCGGCCGGCAAGCCTCGACGAACAGCGCGAACATGCCGAGCGTCGAACCGGTCGCGGCCGCGAACTCATTCCAATACAATTCGGGATGGTCCGTCCGATGAAGCGCCCACCACCGGTGAAGGCTTTCCAGCCGCTCCTCCCGGCGGATATGCTTGTACACCTGCAGATCGCCGTAAAGCCCGGCAAACCGGGCGACATGCGGCTGCACCTTGGCATAGCCGGGCAGCCGGCGGATGTTCTCCTGGCATGCGGCAACGAGCGCCGCCAGGTAGCCGCCATCGTCCCGTTCGGCGCGGTGCGCATAGTAATCGGTCGTCTCCGCATCCGGGTCGACCGCATCGAGCATTGCGCGGTGCAGCAGACGAAAATCGTCGGGATCGAGCGACGTGCTGCGGTCGCACAGATTGTCCAGATAATCGCTGATCGTCTGCAGGGCGACGATCAGCGGGACAAGCTCTCCGCGGCGATCGTTGACCGCCGCCGCGAAGACCGCCCCGCCTTCGCAATGAAACTGCTTGCTCGACATGCTGGCCAGCGCCTGCGTGCGCAGCTCCGGATCGGGGATCGCCTCCGCCCGCGCCCGCCAGCGCGCCAGTTCATCGTACACCGCGGGCAGCACGTGCCGGTACATCCGATACATCAGCCTCAAGGGTCCGGCCGGCATGCCGCTCCCATGTTTCCGTGTCGCGTTCAACGGCGGCGCCTCCGTCCTTCAGGTGTGGCGCCGCGAATCAATCGTCTGATTGATGCGGTACCAGATGTTCAGATCGTTGATTCGGCTCGCCTGCTCCGCGATATCCGCGTTGAGCCTGCAGGATGTCTCGAAATCCTCTTCCTCGTCGAGCTGCCGCTGCAGCTCGCGGATCCTGCGCTCCAACGCCAATATCCGGTCCGGGATGCGGCCGCGGATCGTTTCCCACCGTTCGAGAATCGCGCTTCTCACTTCCAGGGGGTACGTCTCCCACTCATGTTCAAGATCCGGCACCTCAATCCCCAGCCGTTCATCGTAGACGAACCATGAATCACCCATTGTGAACCTCCACCCAATAATGTACCATGACATCCGGCATAATTCCAGCGCGACCAATCATCCCGTTGGCGAACAGGACCGAATCGCCTATAATGAGAACGAAAGGATGGATCAACACAATGGACTACATGACATTCAAACAGATTTTGCTTGACCGGCGCAGCGTGCGCAAGTTCCAGGACCGGCCCGTGGAGGCCGAGCAAATCCGAGAACTGATCGACTGCGCCCGCTACGCGCCGAGCGACACCAACTCGCAAACCTGGGAATTCATCGTCGTTACGGACCGCGAGAAGATCCGCGCAATTGAAGACATGACCTGGCAGCAGCTGCACGCGCGGGCGAAGGAAGCCGAGGAGCGGGGGCTCGCGAGGGAAGCGCGGCTGCTCGTGAAATCGTTCGGCCCGTACGCGACCGCCTTCTCGGACGCGCCGGCGCTCGTCGTCTGCCTCGCCACCCCGTACCAGTCGAAGTTCCGCGAGCGCATATTCGATCCCATCGGCCTCGTGCCGGATGAAGTCTGGCGCGAAGAAGGGATCAAGAGCAGCTGCCTCGCGGCGATGAATCTGATGCTTGCCGCCCACGCGATGGGGCTCGCCACCTGCCCGATGACGGGGCCGGTGCTGCTGGCTGAAGAGCAGCTGAAAGCGTTCCTGAGCATCGACGATTCGCGTCAGATCAACATGGTCATCGCCCTCGGCCATCCGGCCGAAACGCCGGGCAGACTCCCGCGCAAGGAGATCGACGAAATTCTGACGATCATTTCCTGATCGCACACAATCGGACAGGCTGTCTCCGTGGATCCACCACAGGGACAGCCTGTTTCGCCATGCGGCCCGTCATCCGCCGAGCTTGGCCAGTTCTTCGTCGTCGATCTCGTAGTTGGCGAACACGTCCTGCACATCGTCGTTGTCGTCGAAGGCGTCCATCATTTTCAGCAGCTTCTCGGCGTTCTCACCCTCCACCTTGACCGTCGTCCGCGGCAGCCAGCGAATGCCGGCGCTCTCGAACGTCAGGCCGTTTCCTTCGAGGGATTGCTTCACTTTGATGAAATCGGCGGGAGCCGTCAAGATCTCGTACGAGTCCTCGTTCACGATAACGTCCTCCGCTCCGGCATCAATCGCCGCCATCAGCATCGAATCTTCGTCGATGTCATGCGCTTCGCGGCTGACGACGAGCAGCCCCTTCTCATCGAACAGATACGAAACGCAGCCCGACTCGCCCATGTTGCCGCCGCGCTTGTTGAAAATGGCGCGCACGTCCGCCGCCGTCCGGTTCCGGTTGTCGGTCAGACATTTCACCATGATGGCGACGCCGCCCGGGCCGTACCCTTCGTAGATGATTTCTTCGTAATCTTCGCCCCCGGCGGTCGCCGTCGCGCGCTTGATCGCGCGTTCGATGTTCTCGATCGGCATCTGCTCCGCGCGGGCGTTCGCGATCGCGTTCTTCAGCGCAAGATTCGCTTCGGGGTTCGGACCGCCCCGGCGGGCGTGCATGTAGATTTCCCTCGCAAGTTTGACGAACTTGTTGTTCCGCGCCTGGTCGGCCTTGCCCTTGCGGTCTTTGAACAGTTTGAACTTCGGCATATTCATGATCCTCCCGGGCTTGATTCCATACAGCAGTTTACCACCGTCGGCGCGTTCCGGTCAAAAGAAGCAACAAGAAAGACCCCGGATAATCCGGGGCCTTGCTCGTGTCGTGCATCTTCTATTATAAGAAGTTGTTCATTCTTATAACTTGATGACGTTGGCCGCTTGCGGTCCGCGATTGCCCTGGGTGATCTCGAATTCAACGAGCTGGCCTTCGTCCAGCGTCTTGAATCCTTCACCCTGAATGGCCGAGAAGTGGACGAACACGTCGTCGCCGCCTTCGACTTGAATGAAGCCGTAACCCTTCTCAGCGTTAAACCATTTTACCGTACCTTTCAAATGAACAACCTCCTAATATTCGCGCCGATCGTCCGGCGCTTACACACAGTATATGCGCTGGCCGGTCAAAAAGCAAATCAAACTTGCCGGAGGTTGTCCTT
>Ga0065720_1003401_pt1 | contig 17185 bp, 10 predicted proteins | sample Thericmetagenome_FD_59107 | JGI IMG/M metagenome (GOLD analysis project Ga0065720, IMG submission 59107) | Thermophilic microbial communities from the Joint Bioenergy Institute, California, USA of rice/straw/compost enrichment - eDNA_2 v2... | ecosystem: Engineered > Solid waste > Grass >... | reverse complement strand
ATGGACAAACCTCTGCGTGGTATGTATTTTCGGCTTTGGGATTCTATTCTGTAACCCCTGCAAGCACCCAGTATGTAATCGGTGTACCCCTATTTAAAAAAGCGGAGATTACGTTTGAAAATGGAAAGAAGCTTCAAATAGTTGCGCCGAATAATAGTCCTGAAAATCGATTTGTTCAGTCGATTACTATTAATGGAAAAATTAGTACTAAAAACTATTTTGAGCATTTCGAATTGCAGAAGGGCGGAACGATTGAATTTAAACTAGGTGCTCAACCCAATAAGCAAAGGGGAACTAAAAAAAGCGATTTCCCGTTTTCAATGAGTCTTCAGCCCTAAAAAGTAGATAAGTCACCCGAAGTATTGGGTGACTTATTTTTTTTAACTATATTTGCTTAATCGAATAAGCAAGATAGGTAAGGCCATATGAGTTGAATGAAAGAATGCTGTTTATTGATTGTTTGCTGTAAATAATTATTGCTCATTTAAAACATTTTAAAGTGATATTGACCCGTATCATTACCTGTATTCTGCTTGTAAGTAGTTGTAGTCTTTTATCGCTCGCACAAATTAAAGTAAGTTTTGAAAGCGAATTGCGTCGGTTGATGGACATTCATGTATTACCTCAGTACATCGAAGGAACTATTGTGAAGCAGATTTCTTCATACGATACTACAGGTGGTAACGACGACGGATTTAATGGGTATTACTCTTATATAAGAAAGGAGCCGTCGGGAGGTCTAGTGATTTTTGAGGCAAAAGAGCAGGGGGTGATTGAACGGATTTGGACACCAACACCTACCCAAGATACGTTAGATTTTTATTTTGATAATAATAGTAAACCTGGATTTAGCATTAGGTTTTGCGATCTCTTTAATAACAGAATCTTTCCATTTGTAAAACCAATAGCAGATCAGAAAGTAGGAGGAAATTATTCCTATGTTCCTATCCCTTATAGAAAAGGATGTAAGATTGTTTTTCGAGGAGAAAAAATCTTATTTCATCAAATACAATATCGAGAGTATGACGAAAGGTATAGTGTGCAAAGTTTTGATATAGCAACTGTTTCAAATCATGCCTCATTGATTAATAAAATAAGAAACATTTGGAATAATGACGATAGATCGATATACAACTTTTATCCTGGTGGATTTCATGTGCTGCGTAAGAATATTCGGCTCTCGCCGGGTAATACTGCATCATTAGCACATTTACATAAGGGGGGTAGAATATTAGGAATTGAGCTTAGTCCATCTCATGTTTTTGAAGGATTATTTAAGCAAATAGATCTGAAAATATCTTGGGATGATGAGAAAGCTCCTGCAGTATATGTACCGTTGGCTGATTTTTTTGGCTTTGCTTATGGGGTGAGATCCATGAAGAGCTTGCTTTTAGGAGCTAATGATGCAAAATTGTATTGCTATATTCCAATGCCTTTTGATAAGAAAGCTTCCATTGAGTTGGTTTATAGAAAGAGGGATGTAGATACCGAAATTCTCGATTTGTCAGTAGTAGTATATTATACTGATGAAAGGAGGAATGTACTTAAAGAAGGGCGGTTTTATTGTTATTGGAAAAATGAAAATCCGCCACTAGGAAAGCCTTACGTGTTTTTGAGTGGCAATGGAAAAGGGCATTACATTGGTACTTTACTACAGGGTCAGGCAACAGATTTTACTCATTTTACAGAGTATTTTGAAGGGGATGATTATACTGAAATTGATGGCAAGATGACCATGCACGGAACCGGATCGGAAGACTATTTTAACGGAGGATGGTATGCTCAGCCAGGAGGTTGGGTGGAGCGATTAGGATCACCGTTGAGTGGATGTCTTGAATACTCGCTACCCTTGGGTAGAACTGGGGGATATCGATTTTTTCTTTTGGATAAAATGCCTTTTAAGAAAAGTATTTTACATACAATAGAGCATGGGCCTGAACAAAATAATAGGGCTGTAAATTATATATCAGCAGCCTTATATTATGCAGATCACCCGGTTACAACTATTAATCTTCCCACTAATGAATCGACTAAAATATATACGCCAGATACTTTGACTTTTTATACCAGATTAATGCGCCATTTAACTTATAATGGGAGCTTGATATTTAGGAATGAGAAAGCGCAATTAGTGGGAAGTGAAAACGCCTCGTTAAATATTAATGCACTAGAAATCCCTAAGGGTAGATATGAATTGTATTTGCATATTGAAAAATCTGAAGTGGAAAGTATTGAAATAAAAATTGCAGATGCTAGTAATGTGCAGAATTGGCATAATGTGAGATTTAATAAAGATAGGCTTCCTGCAAATATATTAATTGGTCGAGTGGATATTTCAGTTCCTTCCATTCCTATAAACATTTTGTTTAAGTGTAAGAATGCTAATCCTGGACTTGTATTCGATAGAGTTGCATTGTATAAAATAGGTAATTAACTACCGGACTATATTTAGGAAATGGGAGTTGTCATGCGCTTACATTACTTATTATTTCTTTATTTAATCCTTGGTGGTTTTACTTTTGGTATAAGGGGGCAGATTCAATCTTTAGGGCAAAATTATTTAAGTGTTAAAGCCTACGATCTGGATACAAATTTGGTTACCCCTAATTCACTTCCGGAGGCACAGCAATTATATCGGTATTTTAGATCTGTATACGGAAATAAGATATTGTCCTCTGTAATGACATTAGGCAGTTTTGATGAAATAAACTGGTTAAAAAATAATACCGGTAAAGAGCCTGCCATAATAGGTCTGGATTTTATGCATTGCTATCGTGGGTATACATGGTATGATAATGAACATCCCATTAAAGATGCAATTAGTTATTGGAGTAGAAACGGCATTGCAATTTTTTGTTGGCATTGGAGAGATCCATCTAGAAGAACAGAAACATTTTATACTCGGGGAACTCATTTTGATGTTAGTAAGATTTTTGATGTTACTTCCGCTGAGTATAAGGCTATGATAAGGGATATTGATTCAATAGCTAGTTTATTAAAGATACTTCAGTACAAAGGTATTCCTGTACTTTGGAGGCCTCTACATGAAGCATCTGGAAAGTGGTTCTGGTGGGGAGCCAAGGGCCCCGAGCCGTATAAAGAGCTTTATAGAGTAATGTTTCACAGAATGGTAAATACTCATGGATTGAGAAATTTAATCTGGGTATGGACTACGGAATCTGATGATGAAGAGTGGTACCCCGGTGATGCGTATGTGGATATTATTGGTAGAGACTTATATAAAAAGGGGAATCATCAATCTCATATAAAAGAATTCAATAAAATTAATGCATCGCATCGTGGAAAGAAAATGATTGCACTAAGTGAGTGCGGTTCTATTCCTTCCCCTGATAATTTAATAAAAGACAAAGCATCATGGTTGTGGTTTATGCCTTGGTATGGCAACTTTGTTAGGAATGCATCGTATAATTCATTAGAATTTTGGAAGGAAGTTTTGCATAACGAATACGTTATTACGCTTGACAAAATGCCCTCTTTTAAGTAGGATGAATAGAGAGAGAATATAATGAACTAATGGCCTGCAATCATAGTTTCAAACTAGTAAAATGAGACAATATGAATAAAGTTGTTCTTATAATATTTTTATTATTGGCTTGTTGGTGTCATATGAATGCTCAATCTGTTTATTTAAGCAAGGACAGTGGCGAGCAAAAAACGTTGACATTATCCAAGAAGCGGTTAAAAGACAAAATAAAAGGAGGCTGGACCGGACAAGTAATTGGAGTTACTTATGGCAGTGTTACAGAGTTTAAATACAAAGGAACATTTATTCAAGATTATCAACCTATTGAATGGTATAATGGATATATAAAAGCGCAGTTTGAATCTTGGCCTGATCTGTATGATGATATATATATGGACTTAACTTTTGTGGAAGTAATTGAACGATGTGGTGTAGATGTTCCAGTAGACTCGTTTGCAATTGCATTTGCTAGAGCTGGATATGTTTTATGGCATGCAAATCAGGCAGCAAGATACAATATTCTCAACGGTATATCACCTCTTCAAAGTGGGCATTGGCACAACAACCCACATGCGGATGATATAGACTTTCAAATTGAAGCGGATTTTGCAGGACTTATGCATCCGGGTATGCCCAATGCAGCAGCGAATTTTGTTGATCCTATCGGTCATATCATGAATTATGGAGACGGTTGGTATGGTGGTGTGTATGTTTGTGCATTGTATACTTTAGCCTTTGTTACAGATGATATACCTTTTATAATCAGGGAAGCACTTAAAACCATTCCGGCTCAAAGTACATTTTATAAGTGTATTAATGACGTAATAAACTGGCACCATAAGTATCCCAACGATTGGAAGCAAACCTGGTTTGAGTTACAGAAAAAGTGGTCGTCTGATATCGGTTGTCCAGAAGGTGTTTTTGATGCTTTTAATATTGATGCAAAATTGAATATGGCGTATGTGGTGCTTGCACTTTTATATGGCAAGAGTGATTTTGGAAAAACATTGGAGATCGCCACAAGATGTGGACAGGACTCGGACTGTAATCCAGGTACGGCCGGAGGTATACTTGGGACAATCAAGGGTTATAGTAATATTCCGGAGTATTGGAAAATGGGATTGTCAGACATTGAAGATAGACCCTTTAAGCATACATCACTTTCTCTAAATGCAGCCTATGATATCAGTTATAAGCACGCAATTGAGATGATAAAGAGACATGGTGGTGAGGTTAGTAATAGTAGTGTAACAATTTTGCTACAGAAACCCACATCTGTTCGCTTTGAGCAAAGCTTTGAAGGATTAGTACCTAAAAAGAAAATAGGTGTAGATAGGATAGGGGATAGTATTATTGCCTTTGAGTTTGAAGGTACAGGTTTTGCTTTGAGAGGAGAGTCTATAAAAAAAGAACCTCATAGTGCAGATTATGTATTCGACGCTATCTTATATTTAGATGATCAGATTATGGAGCGAGCCAAATTTTATACAAATTTTCTTACGAGACGATATGAGTTATTTTGGAAATATGGCTTAGAAAATAAAAAGCATATGGTCAAAATCATTATTACCAATCCATCGCCCTATTATGAGATTAAACCGTGGGATTGTATTATTTATGGAAAATGATAATAAATTTTTACTAATATATAAGATCTTTGCAAAGAGATCACTTTTTCTAATTTACTAGAAGATAAAAATAATTTTTGGAATGAATAATTTGAGTTATTATATTTGCTTACACGTTTAAGTTGATTTAATTTTTATTGCTTGCTATGTTTATTGGTTAAGAGTTTTTGCCATAAAGTATCAGAAGAGGAACCTAATTTGCTACGTTAAAGTATTATAAGTTGCTTTTAGTTGAGGAAAAGAGGATAGGAGTTTTTTTAGATTGATTTGCTTATACGATTAAGCATTGTGTATATTTTCTAACTGCATATGCTTCATAAAGGAAGGATTTTCTGCGACTTAAGAATTATACTCTAATAATTAAGCGATGATGTGGGAAGATAAAGAGTGTAGGTATAGGAAGATAATTGGAGTGTATTTATTCAATTGTTGAAACTGCAGAAATAATTCCTAGAGGTGTATTACAAAACAAATACTTCAAGCTATGAGCCGGATTTTCTTGTTTTCCTTTTTAATGTTATGTATTTCCTATCTGGGGTGTTATAAACCCTATGAGATAAAACCGGATACTAATCCACCAGGAAACGTTACTAACCTGATGCTGGAAAAATTGGACGTTGATGTTAAAATAAGTTGGGAGTCTCCAACGGACGATGATTTGGTGGGCTTCCATATAGCTTTGTATAACGCCGCTAATCAAAGGGTGGTTTTAACTAAAAATGTTGCCAAAGACACTACGGAGTATCTTATGGAAAGAGTGCCTGCGGGTACTTACTATGTAGTAGTTAGGAGTAGAGATATTCAGAATAATTTGTCGGAAGGAGCAAAAGAATCATTTGTCTTTTTAAGTAAGGCTCCGACTAATGTGCAACGGATTAGAACTGCTCTCAACTGGAATGTAATACACGTAAATTGGGATTCGTTAACCACTGATGATTTTATAACAGAAGTAGAAGGCCAAAAGATATCCGAGCCTGTAGATAGTATTATTGTGGAAGTAGACTCGGCTTACCGACGGTATGTACTACCGCCAACAGCAACAGGGGTTGTGATTCCAGATTTGCCGGATGGAGTACATTATATCAATGTGTATACTCATGGTGCATCGGGTTACTATTCCAATGTATATTCTCAGACATTTAGCCCTATCACCTTTGGTGAAAAATTTGTAAGAGTTACCGGAAATGGTTATGACTTTTATATTGCCAAGTACGAGGTAACCACAGAAGAGTATAGGAAGTTTATTGTAGAAGATCTCAATATACTAGAACCCACTGCTCCTTATAGGGTTGACAACTCTAAAGTAGAGCCGGACGCTTGGTTTAAGTGGTGGTATGGAACCGATCCTGCCAGTCCGGGGGTTATGAAATTACTAGGCTTTAATACGTTTGAGTTTTCGCTGACTCCTGATCAAGGGTGGGCTGCTAACAGATATGCATCTAATGCGTCGTTTGGTAGGGCAACCTGGGAAGGAGCTATGTTGTACTGCTTAATCAATTATAATGGAAGATGTCCAACAGTAGATGAATGGCTGTATGCAGCAAAAGGTGGTGCATTAAGTCAAGGGTACGATTATGCAGGAAGTAATGATCCTGATGAAGTAGGCTGGTGGGGATGGGTACCAGGTACTCCAAGCTTCCTCAATCCTCCTGGCCTGAAACGCCCTAATGAACTGGGTATATATGATATGAGCGGAAATGCGTCTGAGTATACTTATGAGTTAGAGCCTAATGGCACAGCTTCGTTAGGTAAGAGTATTATTATAGGAGGCTCAATGGGACCTATTCACTTCTGGGGTAATGAAGGTGAGGATTTTGGACCGGACAATACCTTAAAACCTAAATTAAATGATCCTGCTATTGTCAAGAAAACGGGAGCAAAACAAAATGAGGCCATGTGGCGAATGGGTATAAGAGTTTTAATTCCTCATGAAGAGATTGTTAAGCCTCGATTCAACAGGTTCAAATATGAGCCTTAGAGGATTGCTGTCAATACAATTTGCTTGACTAGTTACTTGGTATAAGCAATTGCTTAATACTAACATGGAAAATATATTTCTAATTATTGCCATATAGTATGTTGCAAGATTGCAACTGCTTTAAAACAAACTGTATGAAAAATATATTCTTAGCTTTCTGTCTTATAATATGTTTAGTATGTTGCAAGATTGCAACTGCCCAAAACCAGACTGTAAAAGGCATAGTAGTTTCAGAAGATGGAACACCGGTTTCAAGAGTGACTGTTACAGTAAAAGGCACGAATACCGCAGTTATGACGAATGAGGATGGTGTTTTTGAAATTTTGGCAGATGAAAAAGGAGTTCTGGTATTTAGTGCTACCGCCATGGAGACTCAGGAGGTTCCCATAGATGGAAGATTAAATATTAGAGTAGTATTACGAAAGTATACTAAGCAATTAGATGATGTTGTTGTGATAGGATACGGTTCTGTTCGCAGAAGAGATCTTACCGGGGCTGTAGCCACTTTGAATAGTGATGAGCTGAATAACAACCGTCCTCTTACTATTCAACAGGCACTTCAAGGTAAGTTAGCCGGAGTAAATGTTTTAAGTAATGATGGTGCCCCAGGAGGTGGTATTTCAATACAAATTCGTGGTGCTAATACCTTTAGTGGTAGTGGAGAACCGTTATATGTGGTGGATGGTGTTCCAATAAATATTTCTAATTCTTCCGCAACTCCCTTAGAAGGAACTGTTGCTGATCCTAACAGCTATACTAAGAACCAGACGAACGCATTGGCTTTCTTAGATCCTAAAGATGTAGAATCGATACAAGTACTTAAAGATGCTTCTGCTACTGCAATTTACGGATCACGTGGTGCAAACGGAGTTGTAATTATTACTACAAAATCGGGTAAGCAGGGCCGTCCACAGTTGGATTTTTCAACTGAGCAGGGATGGAGTCATATCATAAAGTTTACGGAAGTAATGTCGGCAAGGGAGTATACCCAATATATTAACGATGTATTGTATTGGACGAATTATTGGAGACTCTATGACCCTGCAACAGGTACCAGCAGTTATAAGCCTAATCCGGAAGATTTTCCTTACCCTGGAATCTTTGATTATGCCCAAGGAGTTTATAAAAAAGGTCCCAACGATTATAGCGATGAGAGAAACGTTTGGCAAAGAGCCATTATGAGATCCGGTCGTAATCAACAATATTCGATAGGTGTTTCTGGAGGAACAGCTAATACTACCTACGCATTGAGAATAAGCAGAGCCGATCAACACGGTATTGTGGATAATACAAGATTTCAACGTAATGGATTCAATTTTAACTTAAACCAAAAAGCATTTAAGTGGCTCTCTTTGGGGCTCAATTCTAACCTTTCTTATATAAAATATAATCTAGTTAATACAGCCAATACGAATGATCAGACAACGATGGGACTTATTAAGACAGCAATTTATGCTCGTCCTATTGATGCTGAAGCACCTCTTAGTTTTTTGGATGAGGGAGGATTCTATGCTACTTCTTCGCCATTGGCATATGTAAATACACCGGATGTTACAGATCAAACCTCTGCATTTACGAATATTTACGGAGAAATTACTTTCTTGCCCTCATTAAAATTACGATCTAATCTAGGATATCATTACCATCAGAGCCAACGTCATAAGTACTACAATAGTAATCTCTATGAAGGAAGGCACAATCAATTTGGAGAGGGGTATGCTCAGGAAGGATTTACTCGTAATGTCAATATGAGTTTTGAAAATACGCTTACCTATGATAGACATTTTCAAAAACATCATTTAAATGTGATGGGTACACTGAGTATGAACCAATATGAGTGGAATAACCAAAGCATGTCTGTGCGTGGTTTTGGATCGGATGTTACACAGGGATATGATATGGGGCAAGCTGTGGGTATACCCACACTTTCATCTAGCAAGGGACAAAGCAACCTGATGTCTTATTTAGGAAGAGTAACTTATAATTACGATAATAGGTATTATGCTACTGCATCAGTGCGACATGATGGTGCTAGCAACTTCGCAGCAAATAACAAATGGGCAACTTTTTCATCATTTGCTCTCGCGTGGAACGCTGCTAATGAAGCGTTTTTGAGAGATGTAAAGTGGATGGACTTGTTTAAATTTAGATTTAGTTATGGGTATACAGGAAATCAAGGAATCGGTGCATATGCTTCATTGGCTCGGTTAATTGCCAATAACTACCCCTTTGAGGGGACCCTGAACAATGGTTTTATAATTAGTGGCGTAAACCCTGGTAACGCTAATTTGAAATGGGAAACTACTCGGCAAAGCAACTTTGGTGTGGATTTAGGTTTGTTCGATTCTCGACTGAACTTTACAATGGATATGTACTATAAAAAGACCTATGACTTGCTACAATATAAGTCTGTGGCAATGAGTACAGGAGTACAGCGCATGCCAATGAACATTGGAGCAGTAGAAAATAAGGGTTTGGAACTTACATTATCAGCAACACCTATTAAGAATAATAACTTTACTTGGGATTTTTCTGCTAACTGGTCTACTAACAAAAACAAGATTCTTAAGTTTGGCGATAATCCGGATGCTCAAGATCTGTATGGCCCTTATAGGTTAGAAGGCCTGATATTAAAAGAAGGGTATCCTATTGGACAGTTGTATGGGTATGTAGAAGATGGATACTGGAACTCAATTGACGAATATAAGAATAGCTCATTTTATAAGTATATCCAGGAAAACGATCCTGCTTCTCTTCCAACCGATGAATTAATAGTACAAAACTACTTGGGAGAAATTAAATACAAAGATTTGAACAATGATGGTCAGTTGAATGAGTATGACCGTACTATGATTGGAAATGTAAATCCTGATTTTATATATGGCTTTACAAACAGATTTGAATACAAGAAGTTTTCATTGAACATCTTCTTTCAAGGCGTATATGGAAATGATATATTGAATGCAACATTGTTAAACTTTAATACAACTTCTACATGGCCCAATAGACCTCCAGGGTTGTTAGATCAAGCGTGGACTCCTGAACGCAGTGTCTCCAATCCTGAAATTATCAAGTATCCCAAACTGGGACAAAACCTTAACCGTAGTGTGCGTTTTTCAAGAAGGTATGTTGAAGATGGTTCTTATTTGCGGCTGAAGAATATTAGTCTGTCTTACAGAATTGATAAGCTATTTAATCTAAGAGATGTTAAAGGTATAAACATTACTTTCAATGTAAATAATGTATTTACCATTACTAAATATACAGGATTTGATCCTGAAGTAAACTCAGCGGGGTCAGGAAATGCCGCTTGGCGCGGAATTGACGTAGGAGCATATCCTTATGCAAGAACTTATATGCTTGCAATGCAGGTACAATTCTAACGATTAAGATTAAAGCTGTTTGATATTGATAAAAACTATGTGAATTTTTCAAAAATATATACTATGAAAAAGATAATCCTTTTGGCTCTCTTTTCTGCGCTTATATTGCAGGGATGTAAAAAGTTTTTAGAAGAGAAGCCATTTGATTTCGTATCTCCGGAAAATGTGTATGATTCACCTAAAGGGGTGAAACAACTGGTTACCGGAATGTATGGAGTATTTTTTAGTACAAATTTGTTTAGAACTGAAGCTTGGATATACCTTACCAGTTGTGATGATGACTGGACAAATGGATTAGATTGGGTAATGGGGACTTATGGTGTGGGGAACTTTACCGGAGGATGGGTGTATAACAACTCAGGTAATGACCCTTATTATGTGTTCTACCGACTCATAAGAGCTACTAATACTGTATTGGAAGTATTGCCTAATGTGGAGTTCTCTGCTGAAGAAACATACCTAAAAGAACAGTTCGAAGGAGAAGCGTTGGGTTTACGAGCAATGGCTTATTTTTATTTGGTGCAAATGTATGGTCCCGTCCCATTGCGTCTTCGATCCGATGATCCCGATAATATGCCCCGCTCGTCAGTAAAAGATGTATATGCTCAAATTATTGATGACTTGCATAAAGCAGAAGATAAGTTGCTTCTAAATTCTAGAAGAACTTCAGCTATTAAGAGAGGACATTTCACCAAAGGTGCTGCACAATTACTTTTAGCAAAAGTTTATAGTACCATGGGTTCCGGTTCGCTTACTAACGCACAAATAAGTGTCACTACTCACGCAAGTCGTACAGCCAGTGGTGAAATTGTTAGAACCAGCCATACTTTTACTAAAAATAAAGTTGCAGGATATGATTTTGATCCAAAAATTGTTTATGATTCAGCAAAACAGGTAGTAACAAGATTAATTAATACGAGAGAGTATGAGCTGGAGCGTTTTGGTAATAACTGGAATCCCGCAAATTTTGGTGGTAAAGACTTTGTGTTTGCTTTAGAAACAGACTCAAGTACACAAGTGGCTTATACGCCTTATAATAAGTTCTTTACACCGCCGGGATTAAAAGGTGCTGGATGGCTTACCTATGTAAAAGATTTTTACTATATACATGACCCTGATGATGAAAGAGGCATGTATGGAATTTGTCATGAATGGAAATCCAATAATTTGATGCCTAATGGGGTATGGAAACGCCAGTTCTTTCCGGCAGAAGATAGTAACAAGGTGTATGAAAAATATGGAAAAGCAAATGTAGAGACTAATATCAACAGTAACTCCATTTACTTAATGAAGTGGTATTTGGGAAATGCAGCTAATCCTCAGGTATTATTAAATGTTAATGATGCAGGAACATTAATAAGTACTCCTACGCAAAACTTCCCTTTACTGCGTTATGCTGAGGCCTACTTAATTTTAGCAGAAGCAGAGAATGAGCTAAATGGACCTACTGCATTAGCATATGATGCTCTAGATCTTTTACGTAGCTATAGATATAAAGAGGATGCCCCAAAGATATCTCGTACCATGACTCAGGAGCAGTTACGGATCCTTTATCTTGGAAGAACGAAGTAAAGAGTTTGCCGGAGAAGGATATCGACGATTTGACTTGATTAGATGGGGTATCTATTTACAAGTAATGAATGCAGTGGATATACGCAGGCCGAATTTGAATAATGATAATGCAATTATTTCAAAACGTAGAGAACAGAAACATTTATTGTATCCTATCCCGACTATAGAAATAGATGGTAATCTCGATTTTGGACCTAATAATCCGGGATGGTAACGTGTAGATATATACTATTTAAAAAATTTGAAGTCGATGGTGCTAATGTTACATTTTAGAATACTAAGAGTATTGATATGGTTGCTGGTTACAATAAATGTTCAGGCGCAGCAGTCTGAAAAGAAACCACTTATTACTATAGGAAAGTTTGAGAAAATTTTTTGATCAGAGTATAGGTGAAAAACGATACTTGGTATATCAATGATCATTGTTTTATTCAGGCGGGTGACGGCCAATGGCATATGATTGGTATTACGGGGAGAGAAGCGCCCCATCCATGGGATGAAAGCAATTTTGCCCATGCTGTAGCGGAGAGCTTGACGGGAAAATGGGAAAAGAAAAAATATGCCCTTCGTGTTCGACCAGATCTAAATGAAACGGTGTTATGGGCCCCACACATTGTAAAACACAATGATTTGTATTATATGTTTTATTGTGGTGGGCATCCGGATCATCGCAAGTATCAAATTAATCTTGCTGTGAGCAATGATTTGTACGAATGGAAGCGTTATGCTGGCAATCCTATATTCATGGACGGCTATGATGCAAGGGATCCCTTTATCTTTCGTGATGAGATAAACAACAGATGGATCATGTATTATACAGCCACCAGCAAGCCGGAAGGAGGATATAGAATTGTAGCTGCGAAAATTAGCTACGATTTATTAAATTGGTCTCAGGATAGATATGTCGTTTTTAAAGATCTGACAGACAAGGGGACCTGGGGTGGGAATACAGAATCTCCCATCGTAATTCAACGCGAAGACTGGTATTATTTATTCATAGGGCCCGGTCCTAATTATAAAACAACCAAAGTTTATAGAAGCAGAGATCCTTTTAATTGGGACATTGAAGATGAAGTAGCAGTGCTAGAAGCCCATGCACCAGAGATTATTCAGTATAAGGATAAGTGGTATATCAGTCATTGCGGTCTTAAACAAGGAGGACTTTACCTAGCTCCATTATATTGGCATGATGAACTGGAAGAAAAACTAAAGGAGAAATAGTGTTCAGATTTAAGATGAACAGCTTTCAATTTTAAAAAAACATAAAAATAATGATGAAATTTTATTTTAGTCTTTCATGTTTACTAATATTCTCGGTAAATATCTGGGCTCAATCATTGGGTTTATCAGATATTGTAGTTATAAAGGATCGTGTAAAATCCAAGCGGGTGAGCTCCTATGATAGAACCGGCGGCAACGGTGATAACATATACATGATTAAGCCGGGCGAAAAAAGGGTAATATTTGACGTGAAAGGCGCCGGAGTAATCACTCATATCTGGATGACACTTTCTCCAAGACCGGATGTTTTAAATCGATCGGATGTCATTCTTAGAATGTATTGGGATGGAAACTCTTATCCCTCTGTACATGCGCCCATAGGTCCTTTCTTTGGACAAGGATGGAATGAAAGTTATGATTACGTCGCATTGCCTCTTTCTGCAGGCCCTGCCGGAGGAACGGCCTTGGTATCTTATTTTCAAATGCCTTTTGCAAATGGAGCTAAAATTGAAATAGAAAATCAGGCTGATACAGCCGTCGAGGCGCTTTATTTTTATATTGATTATGAAGAATGGGAGTCATTACCTCCCAATATGGGACGTTTCCATGCTTGGTTTAATAGGCAGATTACAGAAGCTCCACCAGAGGGAGAAAACGAATGGGGAGCTATTAGACCGTATGATAAGAATGTTGATGGCAAGAGGAATTATGTTTTCGCCAATATTAAAGGACAAGGACACTATGTAGGGGTAAACTTTTATGTACAAAATCCAACTATCATGTGGTATGGCGAGGGGGATGATATGTTTTTCATAGATGGAGAAGAGAGGCCATCGATTCATGGAACTGGTACCGAAGATTATTTTAATACGGCATGGTGTCCGAGAACCCCATATTTGCATCCTTATTATGGATATCCAAGAGTTTCGAATCATGAAACTGGTTGGTTGTACCGAACTCATGCTTATCGTTTTCACATAACCGATCCTATTCATTTCAACAAAAGCTTAAAAGCTTCCATAGAGCATGGACATGCCAACGGTTTAACCTTGGATTTGGCTAGTGTGGCTTATTGGTATACAAAAGAAGCCACCGATGTAGGCCCTATACCTGATAAGGAAGGACGTAAGTTTATGCCTGCTATCACCGCAAACGATATGTTGCGTTGGCGTCATGAGTGGAGAAAGAGCATGGGGAATGACCCTAAACTATGGGGTAATGAACGTAAATAAGGACTCATTATTTCTCAAATGTTGAGTATATTCAACTCTATAATTGTATATATAACTTGTATCTATTATAAATTGAGTACGCTGACATCTCGTGAGTGTGCTTGAGAAATTTAATCTTAAAAACGAAGATTCATGAAAAAAAGAAGTAGTATTTGGATATTGAGCTTGTTGGTTATGGTTAGTTGGGCTTTTGCTCCTTTGCAAAAGAAAAAACCATTTACTATAGTTTTACTACCGGACACGCAGAATTATGCTGAAAAGTATCCGAACATATTTCGTGCTCAAACTACGTGGGTAGCTGATAAGAAAAACAACATAACATTTGTTTTGCAATTGGGGGACATAACTAATAATAATAGTCCGGAACAATGGCATGTCGCCAAAGAGGCATTCGAAATTATGGATGGAAAAGTTCCCTATTCTTTCGTGGTAGGTAATCACGACATAGGTACTCATGGCTGGACTGATACTAGAAATACAAACTTATTTAATCAATACTTGCCTTATAGTAAGTATTCTAAAATGCCCAATTTTGGAGGGGCGTTTGAAGATGGCAAAATGGATAATACTTGGTATGCATTTAAAGCCGGCGGCTATGACTGGCTCGTACTGAACTTGGAATTTGGGCCACGTAATATTGTACTAGACTGGGCTAATGAAGTTGTACGCAAACATCCAAAGCATAAGGTTATTGTTAACACGCATGCTTATATGTACTCTGACGATAAACGGATTAGCGTACGCCATAATCATAAATGGACCCCTCAAAGCTATGGAATCGGTAAAGACACAGGCCCTAATCAGGTGAATGATGGTGAAGATATGTGGGAGAAGTTTGTCCGCAAGCATAAGAACATCATGTTTGTATTTAGCGGACATGTTTTGAATGAAGGTGTTGGAACATTGGTAAGCAAGGGAGATCATGGTAATGATGTATATCAAATGTTAGCTAATTTCCAATCCGGCGTTATTGGATCCGAGAATGGTGGAAATGGTTTTTTAAGACTGATAACGATCGATCCTAAAAAAAAGAAAGTTATTGTTAAAACCTATTCTCCCTATTTGGATCAGTATAAACAAACACCCGAACATAATTTTCAGTTTGACAATGTCGCCTTTTAGTGTCTTCTAAGACGAGTGAATATATTTATCTCAGCACTATTGTTACTATGCTTTTGGGTAGAATTATTTATAATTGTGTAACAAATTTTTATTAGTGAAAAAGAGGGTTTCTATAAAAGATATTGCGGAGAAAGTAGGCGTTTCAACGGCACTTGTTTCTTATGTGTTAAACGGAAAAGAAAGGGAGGCTAGAGTAGGGCAGGAGATTGCAAAAAAAATACGTAAGGTCGCAGCAGACCTGAATTATCAGCCGAACCTTATAGCTCGAGGACTAAAATTCGGACGTACTAACACACTAGGCCTTATAGTTGCCGATATTTCCAACCCCTTTTTTGCTACATTGGCAAGAAGTATTGAGCTGGAAGCACAGAAAAATGGTTATACTGTACTTTTTGGAAGCAGTGATGAACAATTGGATAAATCCCAAAATCTTATTAATACTTTTTTAAGCCGACAAGTAGACGGATTGATTATTACACCTGTAGCCGGATCTCAATCACAGATCGAGGAGCTAAAAACTAAGGGTATTCCGTTTGTGTTGATGGATAGAGGTTTTTCTGATCTTGAAACCAGTGTGGTGGTAACAGATAACCATGAAGCTATGTATAGTGCTGTAAAACTACTTACCGATAATGGTTACAGAAAAATCGGAATGATTGCTTACGATACGCCGCTTACGCATATGCAGGATCGTATAAAAGGATACAAAGATGCCCTCAAGGATGCAGGTATTCGTTTCCAATCTAAATGGTTAAAGAAAGTTCCATTCGAAGATTACAAGGAGCGGGTAGCCAGGGCTGTTTTGCAGTTGATTGATAAGAAATCTCAACCTGTAGATGCGTTGGTATTTGCTACTAACAGTATTTCTGTACAAGCGTTAAAGATTATTCATGCTCAAAAACTCGTAGTTCCCGATGATCTGGGAATTATTAGTTTTGACGAGAGTGATGCTTTTGAATTTTTCTATACTTCCATTACCTATATCAAGCAGAACCTGAATGAAATCAGTAAAAAGGCTGTTCAGATATTGCTTAAAAACATTAACAGCGTTACCCCTAAAGTAGAAAGAGTAATAGTGCCTTCAACAATTGTCGTTGGAGTAAGTAGTGGTAAAAAACTAAAAGAAAAAGTTGTCGTTTGATGATTTTCTTTATTAGCCGTAATTTAAACGTGTAAGCAGGCAATTTTGTATTTTTGTTTAGAAAGTATCGATATGAAAAAAAATTTACTACTACTACTTGTCATTTTCGCCACGATTGCTGCTAAGGCACAGCAAGGCAAGTTCAACGGCCTTGATATGAACATGAGTAATCTGTCTAAATTGTCAGACGCCAAGACCCGTTCCATTAGCCCTGAAAACTTTACCGGTGAAAAAGGGAGAGGTGGTATGGCCGATCCTGCAAAGGATAAGGGAAAACGAAATGTAGCCAATGCCGCCCACGAAGCAAGAGATTTAGGAGTGGGTTGGAAAGTGAACCCTTTCATTATTATTGAACCGGGAGAAACCTTTACGATGGCTGATATTCAGGGACCTGGTGCTATTCAGCATATCTGGATGACGCCTA
>Ga0065720_1020074_pt1 | contig 17187 bp, 15 predicted proteins | sample Thericmetagenome_FD_59107 | JGI IMG/M metagenome (GOLD analysis project Ga0065720, IMG submission 59107) | Thermophilic microbial communities from the Joint Bioenergy Institute, California, USA of rice/straw/compost enrichment - eDNA_2 v2... | ecosystem: Engineered > Solid waste > Grass >... | reverse complement strand
ACTCTACCTGCCAAAAAAAAAAAAAAAAAATAAAACTACCTAGCACTACATTTTGTCCCGTCCACCATAGAGAGGTACCTAAAACACCCAACCACCATAACAAAGACCAATCATCAAAGCAACCCGGAGAATGAAGCAGCAAGACACATAAATCGTGACCTCTCCTCAATCCTACCTCCCTTTCTTGTTAATCCTCCCTCCAAAGAGCACACTCGGGCCCCTCTTCTTCTCAACACCCAGGCCTCTTCGTCCAACCTTGGCCGCAATTCCCCCCTTGACCGGCTTGGCCGCCTTGCCGGCCTTCTTACCTTTTCTGCTGTCGCGGAGCGCCTTCGCCGCTGCGCCCTCGTCCACTTCCATGTCATTGTCACTCTCATCACTATCGTCATCATTCTGTCCCTTCCTGTGCCTATCCCACTTGAGCTTGCCACGCTGGCCACGGCGAGCCCCTGTCTTGAGCGCCTGGACATAGGCGTTGACACCGCTCTCCTCGTTGTCAAGATCCATGGCACCGTCATCATTCTTCTCTTCAATGTCCGAATCCTCGCCGATGATGAGCTTGCCGTCGGCGTTAATCTTGGGCTTAGACTTCTTGTCGTCCTTTTTCTTCGGCTTGATCGGCTTGGTGGTTGAGATGTTGGCCAACGCATTGCGGTCGAGAAGATCCAATGGCTCGTCCTGGTCCTCCAGAATGTACGTGCCACCGGTCTCCCTCTTCTTCTTCTGCCGCCGACCTGTCATTTCGATGTCCGAATCATCCGAATCTGAAGCCTCCGACTCCGAATCACTACTATTCAGAGCCTGGTCATACTCATTGTCGAACCGGCTCTTGCGCTTGCCTGCAACCTCCGCATCCGACCCATCGCCAGCGCCGTTGCGAGCCGCTTCCTTCTTCCTCTTAGCCCGCTCCTTTGTCTTGCGAATGTTGGTGATGAGCTTGCGGTCGGCTTCAGGGGTGTGTTTTTGGACAGTCTCAACCCCGAACCGGCGGATCATCCGCTCAAAGATATGCTTGACCTTCGCCCGGAAATGACCCTTATGCTCGTGGCTCCACACCAGCACGTTAGGGATCAATGTAGGCAGCCTCGGCAACATCAGGTCCGTTGGCAGGCTGATGATGCACACCTTGACGAAGCCAAGGACGCTTTTCACAATCTCGCGATTGTTGGAGGTTAGGAAGAGATCCATGGTTTGCACCAGATCTGTCAAGGTCTCCTTGTTTAGAGCCTCACGAAACTCGTAAAGCACGCGGGTGATTGCTAAGATCGTGGCTGATATCATGTGTGGTGTGCTGCCAGCCAGGCCCGCGCTGACCATTGTCATGTACTCCTCGAGCGATGCCGTAGCCTTCGGGGCATCCTTTGGCATATGAGGAACCTTGCTGTTATCGATTAGGCTCCCATTGGCCTCCACCATCTTGTGGCCCATGAGGACAAGCAGGTCGAAGGCCGTTGTCCGAGCCTTCTCGTTGTGCTCCTTGCAGCCAATCACAACCTCGGAGAGTATTGACGGGATGAAGTGTAGAGACGTGTTGGGTATGATGGGGATCAAGGCCGCAATAGCAGCCAGTCGCTCTCTCCTGGCAGGAGACGAGACCTTGTCGGCAGCCGAGAGCAAGAGTTGCTGGACTTCCTCATGGCGCTGCTCGAGGGCTGCCCTACCGACCTCGCTCTCCGCTAGCCGCGGAATAAGCTTATAGGCCTTCTTCTGAATCTGTGGGTCGTCGTCTTTGAACACGACCAGAGCTGCGATCTTGAACAAGGCCTCAAAACTCTCCCTCGGCAGATAAATCGACATAGTGACCACGAGGTCCATCAGCGTATGAGCCGTTGATGGCACTTGCTCCTGGTTCGGGTTCTTGGGCTTCTGGACCGGCTCCTGGAGAGCCTGAGCGAGCTTCTCGCAAACGAGGTCAAACGTCTCCATGAGGCGTGTCTTGGGAATAATGCTGAGGAAGGAGTTAATGGTCTGCAGGACTGGGCCCCGCTTCTGAGGTGTAGTAGTGCTGTAGACGTTGAAAAGAACTGCGAGAATATCGGCAGCAAACCTTTCACCCAGGTACTCCAGGTTCTTTTGAGCTGTCTGCTTGCTCACCCTGCAGAGTATCACCGGGTCTTCGACGTCTCCGGCCGAGACAATAGCTTGGTTCGACTCGACGAGGGCTCGAAGGGCACGGCAGACGTCCAGTCGCAATTCCGGCTGCTCGTACAGGACTGTAGTCAGCATCTCAGCGAAGGCCGTGTCGAAGGCCTCGGTGAGGTCCAGCGGCAGGTCGCAGTAGCCAGGCAGGATGGACCATATTTGCTGAACCACTGTCTCAAAAATCTTGACCTCCATTGTCTTGGGAGCGTTGCCATGCTCCAGTACGCGCTGGTACATGGCAGCACTCAAGGGAACAAGTTCAGTCTTGAAGTGATTAAGGTTTGTGTTGGTGGTATAGTCACGCAGAAGCGGGAGCATCCAAGCACGACCAGGCTGATCCCTGGCCGGCTTGATAAGATTCAAGGGCAGAACGTTCAAGACCGCCTCGGGGCCCATAGCACGGATCGCCTTTCCGAGGACCACGTCGGCTTCCTGCTTGCCAGTGAAGGAATCGTTGGTGCGAATCTCTCCAATTGTCTTGGTAATGCCCAAAAGATAGGGATGAGACCTCCAGCGCAGTGCATCAAACATAGCACCGATGACGTTGAATGTCTCGAGCCAAGCCGCCTGGTACTTGATGGTGAGTAGACCTTCCACTGTCTGCACCAACTTCTCGATCACCTTCTCATCATAGATGGAAGGCTCCACGAGCACCTGAGGCGGGACGCAATTGGCGAGGAACGACACCAGGCACTCGGAAGCCGAAATGCGGATGTTCTTCGCCTCAGACTCCAAATAGCTCGCAACCAGGTTGAACGGCTCCAGGATCTCTTGGAACGTCTCCTCGGGAGAAATCTGAGCCGCTACATCGTAGGCTCGTGAAAGGATAGCGATCCAGGGCGGCAATAGCTGCACATCGTTGGGCGCCGGGCGCAACTCCTTGATGATTTCAAGCAGTCTCGGCAGCTTGGCCGATGCGACCTCATCGGCCATACCCTCGAAGATCATCTCGAAAATCTCAAAGACAGCCATGCTCATGTGCTCGTTACCATGGCGGGCGATGCCAAGCAGAAGCTCGCACAGAGGCTCGATCTTCTTGCTGGGCCACCCGCCACTTCCAGAGGCAATGGTCTTGACGAGCTGAAGCGCATGAATCAATTCGGGGTCGTGAGCCGATTCGGAGCCCTTCTTCTCCTTGCGCGACTTGGTCGCCTTGTCAAACACTGCCCTCAGGCTCATCATGGCTGTTTCGGCGCACATGGGAGCGACAGGATGATCGAGGGATGGGCTCGGTGGCGGATTCCTCAGGATTTTCCTGAGCGCATCCTGCGCCCTCTTGCGGACTTTGGGGCGCGGGTCGAGAGCGAAGCTCAGCAGCCCACCAACGACTCTGCGCGGGCCGATCTGAGCTGCGCTCATCTCCCAGCCGGCCGCGTCTTGGGCAAGCAAAAGACCCTCCAAACAACCAATCGATGACCTGATAAGCGGCGCATCTGCCTCTGGTTGAGACAAGACAGGCGCAAGAAGCGTCAAGATCTGGGTAAACTTGGCGCGAAGCAGCGGCGCCGGTGCGAAGGGTGTGACGACATCGAGAAGGTAGACGACTGGATGCGAAATGTTCTTGCCATTGTCGTTATTGAGAAGACTTAGGAGAGCCGCAAAGTAAGCTGTAGGGGTGGGTTCAGTGTTGCGCTCCTTGAATGCGGCCTCGACGGCCTCGAGAACTGCAGCGGTCTGAGTACGGTTAGTTAGCAAGCGACCGAAAGAGGGGGAGAAAGAGAGAAAACCAAGTCATGATATGAACAAGCGGACTTCAGGAAACATACCTGCTTCTGGTTCTCAAGATTAGGAGACCGGATCTTGTCCAGCTTCTCTTTTAGGGAAGCCATCTTGAACACCGAATGGTGGCTGTACAGTCGATGCACCTCGCAGACCGCATCAAAGATGTCAAGAAATTTCAAATCTACAAGCAAAAAGTTGGGTGTTATCGCTTATCGTGGACAGCCCCACCCAAAAGTTAAGATAAGGGTTATGTATCTGCGAGGTATGCCCGTGCGGTTGTCAGGGTTAGGTATGGCGATCTGTCCTCCAGCCCCTGAACCTGCCCATGCGCAGCACTAAGCTCCCCCGAGGCTCCCATTGAAGATTATCAGGAAGTAGTAAGGTGAAGTACCTGTTGAAAAACAGCAGGAGGGAAACAGTAGCCAAATCATGATGGGATGCTGTCCTAGGATCATCACTACATCGGTATGCACATCGGCCATCTGGCCTTAACTTGTTTAAGCCAACCAATGATGCGCCATCCAGACAGAAAGCTACATCCTTCCACATAACAGCTGCCCTACCTACCCTGACAATAACACAAGCACCGTCCTGTTGACCCCAACGCCAGCCGCGTGAATCCGTTTCGTAAGGAAACTCAAGAAAACTCATTGTCTGCCTCTTCGATCTGATTCTTGATCCTAAGAAGAATCTCCATCTTCCACTTGTCCAACCGGCTCAATTGATCATAGGCATAAAGTTTGTCGGTGAACATTTCCTGGTTACCCTGACCAATGGCCTCGATCAGGTCTTCCAAAAGCTGGCATTCACGTTGCGACGCGAATGATGGGTCCTTGGCTTTGTAGTCTTCCAGGCTGCGCCGAGCTGTCACCAGGTCCTTTGTCGCTAGCACGCAAAGGCCAGCCTTGAGGAAGTACTCCTTAACAGAATATTTCATGAGATGATTCTCAAGTGACGATTGCGCCACTTTCTCGAAGCGGTTGGCCGCATCGAAGTACTGGCCCTCCAGAGCGGCGATGTCGGCAACTTTGAGCCAAAGCTTGTTTGCCAGGCTAAGTCGGGGTTAGACGGGCCATCTCGGGGTTATAAGGAGAACAGAAGGGAGGAGAGTGTTGCTGCACTCACGCTTTAGCACCATCCTGCTCATACCAGAGAGCGGCGTCCCTATAGTACTGCATCGCCCGCACGCGGTCGTTCAGGTCCTGCTCGAGCATCTCTCCTGCGTTTTCTTTGTGGGATGCTGCACGACGGAAATTTCCCTTGCTCGTATACCGCATGATAGCTTGATCGATGCAATCAAGTGCCTTCTGTGGGTTGTCTTTCCTCAGGACCTTGAATGCGTCAACCATGAGGTTCGCAGCATCGTCCGGCTCGTTCAGCTTTTCGCGGTAGATATTGGCAGCAGCTATGAACGCTTCCCCCGCCTCCTGGTCTTTTTCGGAATGTCAGCGCACCGAACACCAGGCAGGTTATATGCTGGACATCACGCACTCCTGTTCTCCAATCGATAGGCATTTGCGGCTTGTGTGTATAGGTCGGCGGCGGTTTGATACTTGTCTTCCTTATTGCTGAAGAAACTCCAGCCACTAGCGCTCTGGAGAGTTTTTCTGGCCTGTAATCACAATGCTTTAGTATATCTCCCGGCTAAAGACAACGTAGAGCATAGGGACATCTTGGCGTCGGCGAAAGACGGGGGGCTGAGGAGAGCGTACCTTTTCTTCGAGAGCGCGCGGATCGAGAGCCATGTTGCCGAGTGTGTAGGAATTTGGTATCCAGAAGCAGTTGAACGGTCGATCGCGATGTTGGCAGAAATTAGCGTTGTTACGAAGTGTCAGGTTATTAAGAGCGCCCAGCGCAATTCAGTGTTGGCTGCTGTTCGAGTCTAGAGACGGAGTTGCTGGCGGTCGACAACCCCAGCCCGGGGTTGACTGACAAGGCACTGGCGGGGTCTTACAAGGCACCTATGACGCCAAGCGTTACAAGTTCGGTTGTAAATTACTTAATTGGACAACAAGCTAATCTACGGCTGGTTAGAGCATGCCATTTATCGATAAGTGTAAATTGATCCGTCGCTGCGCATCTGTCCATCCTGATGTCTGCGTCTGGTTTGTGGGCGTCAGCTTAATCCATCACAGCTTCGCTATCACCACCATGCTTTCTCAACGCTCAGTACTGCGCCTGCAGGGCGTTCTTTCTACATCCAGACGGCCAGGATCAACATCCCTCCTCCAACAAGCCGTCCTATTACGGAGACATTCCACTTGTGCAGCCCAACAATCATCCTCACCATCTCAAGCCTCACCATCTCAATCCTCACCATCTCCCCCACCATCCCTCTCTCAACACGACCCTCACACCATTCTCTCGACCCCCACCTGGTCAATAAAGACTTTACTCCCCCCTAGCGAGCCTACAGAATCCCAACACGACCAAGAAATAACCCTTGCTCAACTCTCTCATCTCCACCGGCTCTCCGCCCTACCACTTCCCCCCGATGAAGCCACTCAGTCCTCTCTTCTCCGCACACTACACGCCCAATTGCATTTCGTGCGTGACATACAGCGTGTAAACACCTCCGGAATAGAGCCTTTATCCAGCATCCGGGACGAGACGACTGAGGGGATTAAGGAGTGTACCATCACGTGCGAGACGGTGTGGCAGGCGCTTAAGACTGAGGAGACGGTGGGCAAGTGTAGACGCCCGAGGAGGAGACGGGGCGAGAAGGTCGATGTGAAAGGTGTCGAGGATTGGGATGTGCTCGGGTGCGCGGGGGAGACAGCAGGGAGGTATTTTGTTGTCAGAAGCGGGTCAGTGAAGGAGGGAGGAGAGTAACTGGGAGTCAGAGGGGTCGCATACTTAAAAAACGAGAGGGATATTTAATTACTAAACATAACAAGATGCCGCAGTTAGGCTCATTGGATGGAACACCAGAGGTTATTCCACCCAGCTTCTTGGGACGACCTCTAAAGTTCGATGAACCTCCGCATCAACTCTTCTCCCTCTTGCTTCCAATACACAAAATTCACCAAAGGGGCACAAGGATGATTCGAGTTGGTGATAATAATCCTTCCGAGATGTTGTTCTTTTGGTTTGTCTCCCATAAATGCCTCTGCCGGCAACATACCAGTACCTAACTGATGCTAATGGAAAAGACCAAGGACAAATAAAATGCAACTCCGTACTAGTTGCGCCGCCGCCTTCCACCTGTCGGAAATATCAGTTACTAAACACCGTGCACTCCCTGCCTAAGCAAACACATCAACTCAGCGACAGATACAACCTTACTTCCTGCCCTTCTTACGCATCCGGGTACGAATAATACCCTGTTCGTTTTCCTTGCTGGTAAGTACAGCGCCATTCTCGATCATCTCACGTCTCTCTTCATGCTTCCGCTGTTCCTCCTCGTAAGCGGCCATGGCGGCTTCAGCGAGATCAATTTCCCCTTCGTTTAGGTCACCCCAGCCAATGTGCCGCAGGATGCTGCCAGCGAGGAACCGGTACCTCGTGTGAACACTGACCTTAGCAGAGACATCCACGTTCTCGATACCGTCCACTCCAGTGATGCGCTGGATGCCGGCCAGCCCGAACTGGATGTTGCACATCCGGGATAGAAAACCGAGAATATAATCGTTCTCCGAGTATACGTTGACTAAGCGGCCAGACACCACACTCTTCATGGCACACCAAGCCAGCGGATCCGACGGTGCAGGAGTACCCATGAGGATCGCGTTTTCAACCAAGCCGAAAGCGCGTCTCTCGCAGAGGGACATCAAGCATGTATAGATGGCACGAGCTCCGAGGCTGTAACCGATGAGCGAAACACCTCGCTCACCTTGGGCCTTGCTGATGAGAACGTCTGCCAGGGCGATACCAAGCTTATCAGCCCGGACCATGCCTGTATGCCAATTGTGGTCAATGACCTTGCTAAGCTTGAGGAGGCCAGCAGGCCAGCGGCGGTCGGTCAAATGCGTCAAGACTGGACCATTTTGATTAGCGTTCACACCGTTAGTCTTGGGATGCATGGAACGAGGCTCACTGCTGACGCGAGCCTTGATCTCCTTCTTAGCCGCCGCCCACGTTGCACTTTTGAGCATGAGCTCGAATGATTCACCAAGCTTTGACAAAGTGTCTACCTCCCAGCGAACCGTATAGGCCTCTAGCTCGCTGCCCAAGCAACGCCAGTGGCTACCGAGGTCCGATTTGTTCGTCAGCCACCCATAAATACCCAGAACCACGCGAAGACGGCGGCTGTCGTTGGCGACCTTGCCCAGTTCGATATTTTCGCCAATCGAACCACGAAGCGGTAGGAACGCGAAATCGGCCACATCCTTCAGATAGTGCTCCATCATCTTTCCGGAGGAGAGCCTGGCCCCTGGGACGCCGAAGAAAGAGCCCACCTTTAAGCCGTTCTCCGTCATGGAGGCAAGAAGTGAGGCGGTAGTTGCAACATTGATTCCAGTAATGCCCAAGATGGACCCGAAACCTGCGGCTGCGAGCGGTATGGCTAAACCGCGGGGGCCAGCGATAGCGATGCCAGGCATGGACGCGAGAGCCTCTTTCCACTTTCTAGAGGGCTTTCCTTCCTGCTTTCGCGCTAACAGGGCTTCGGGTGGGATGATTCTCGCAACGTGAGCCATGGCGCCTCCGACACGAACCTCGTCATTGACAAAGACGCGCAGTGGCAAGCGAAGCGACGAGGTTAGATTCAAGAGCAGAGTGCGCGTGTAGGCGGAATAGTGTTCGAGCGATATCAGCAACAAAATCATGACGTGCAACAACAGGCATCTCTTTTCGACTGGCCACGAAGCGAGTGTCGTCGGGGTCGGGGGGTAGAGCTGCTCCAACAAGGGATCAGCTTCCAAAGCCAAGCCCGGCCCGCCATTGCGCAGCGCCAGGGCTGAGAATTGTGCCGCGGTCCTGGATGCTATGGTTGTCAGCGAGCATGACATTTTCAGTCCGGGTCTAAAACACTTACAATCACCCCTTCTGCCCCTTCTGTTGCGTCCCCTGGGGAACGTGGCAACGGGGGGCCTCCTCACAGAAATATCGCCAATACGTTTGTGGACCGAGTTCTGCCATTTCCTGAAGTGTTGTATGACCTCCTTCTTGAGCTCTGGCAGCCGCGGTGCCTGCATCTCCTCCTTGACAGCTGCATTGTCAGCCTTCTTATCGGCCTTTGGGGGGGCCTGGCCCAGCTTCTTCGCCGCCCGACCCGCCTTCTTGGAGCGAGAGGGTTTCAGATTTTCCAAGAGAGAGCTCCGGGTTTGCATCTCGTTGACTGAACTGGACAGGTTGTTGTCCCTGAGATACGAGGGCAGCTTGCCCCAGAAGGCAACTCGCGATGGCAACGAGGGATCGTCCTTGCTCGAGGGGTCAAACGAACGTAGAATTCGCTTCAGCATCGACTCGGTGAGAGTGTGGATGAGCGATACGAGCTCGTCCTTGTCCTGGGGACTCAGGAACTCGCTGAGGTCGACATCCCGCCGAGGCGGGTTGGCCCTGGGCCGGGGAGGTGGCATCTGTGCCGTTGAAGAGTCGAGCAAAGTGTGTCCACGAGTCTCTGAGTCCGTCGCCGCATCAGGCTGGCCCTCAAAGGAGGAGGACTTGTCGGACAAGTCAAGAGAAGTGCAAAACGGCACAGAGTCATTCATCTTGTCCATCGTGGGCTGTTCGGGAAGGGACCATCACCGAAGCAGCAACTTCCTCTTCTGGCTGTGGACTGGATGTGGGCGGGGTAGCGAGAGAGCAAAGCCAATTGTGATCGTTCCTGCCTGGTTTTCATGGGTGGTTAGTGGTCCGAGTTATAAAATACATTTTCAGTCGCAATCCATGGAGGAATCGGTTTGGGAAAGGAGTTGAGAAGGGAGTTGAGAAGGGAGAGAGAGCGTGAGAGCAAAGCAACAGTTTAGTACTGGCAGGATGCTGTAGGAAAGCAGGTTCCAGGTCGCAACACGAAGTCGCCTCTTCGACTTCTGAGGTGCCAGAGGGTTCAAAGTTCGCAGGAAATTGGAGCAGCTTTTTCTCTCTTCCCCTCCAGAAAGAAAACAGATGATGCGTTCCTGCAGCCACGAACTTACTGTTTGCATAAACGGCAGGCTGCTTGCTCTTTGCCGTGGGACACGAGCTGTGGTTTGACGTCACTGTTGAGCTGTCAGACCCCCAAAAAAAATCGAGAGGAAGCTTTTTGGTTTTGGTTTTTGCGGGAACAAGGAGGACGAGACATTGCCATGGCAGGCTTGTCAAAGAAGGCATCGGATGGGAGGGGCCAGAGGAAACAAGGCCGAGAGGTGCGATGATCTGGTGCTGGTGAATTGGGAAACCGATAATCACCCCCGGTGATGGCAGATATGGCAGCGCGGAGCCTGGATAGACATGGCCAGATGCTCAGGCGGAGACCAAACTGGTGCGACGGTAACAGTCCAGATGGTTGTTACTCCTCAACTAACATCTGGTTTTGAAGTACACCCAGCAAGCTCAGTCGCAGGCTCTAGGCCAGTTTCATCATATAAATTGGACAAGACCTCTTTACACATAGAGTGCCTGCAGACGACCACAGATTCCGCACAATGACAATGGTTTAGCTGCAGCAAGCCGTGAGAACACAGCTTTTACAGACCCGTTGAAAGAATCACTGTGTCTGCCTCAACCAGTTCATCATAGATACGGCACTGATCATCTATAGCCCACCGTCAACTTCTGCCGGGGGGCCAGACTTCCATGTGAAAGCGGTAAACACGTTCAACTCACGTTGCTTATCCCAGTTCCTTTCAAGAAAGACTAGATATTCCTATGCTGTCAATGTTGTTGAATCAGGTCAAGCTTAACTTTAGTTGTGCAAGGTTGTCACTACTCTCATATGGTAGTGTCCTCTGCCGTGCTTCACGATCTCTACATGATGGCCAGACCAAGGACAGACACTTGGTCGTCAATAACTGCAACGGTTTTCCAACCAAGACTCAGAGCTCTAGACTAATAAGTAGGGATTTGTCAAAACACGAGAGAATTAAAAAAAAACACATCATTTCTGCATTTTGAAACAATGATCAATAGGCTCGCTGTTCGAGTTCAATGCGAACCTAGATGGTCACAGGAGACTTGTCTACCTATACAAAGTACCAGGCAATGAACTGAGGAAACAAAATAGGCTGAATGAAAGGGAAAAATTGATATGATATATTTTGAAAACTAGGTTCCTCAATAACATGCAGTGTTAGGGACTTGGGCTGTTTCAATGACACACTGACAGAAAAGTAGGTTGAAGAGCTTCATGATCAGGGTCATGCACAGTATGTCCATATTCAGATGTTCTAATTCATACTGTGCCAAGCGATTCAATGTAAGTAACGTACTGGTTGCAACTTGCGTAGTACATCTTAGTGATTACCATGGAAGCTGGGCCCGATGGGTCCGAAGTCCGTGACCCTAGACTGTAGGCATCCTGCCCAAGTGGAAGCAGACCCCAGCGCGGGGCAAGGTTCAGCAGTTTGACTTGAGGCTCAAGCGCCTGTCGGCTGATGCTTTCCTGTGTTCTGACATCTTCGCCAGGAACAAGACTCATCAATTTGTTTTTTTTCCCTCCCCAATATTCGCCAGATTGAGCGAAACCGGATTAAACTCCCAGGTTCGACTGATTCCGCGCAAATAGTTGCCGACGCCTCAAACATTAACCACCGTCTTCAAAACATCAGCCCGCCCAGGTTGTTGCCATCCGGAGCTGTACTTAACAAAGATCGGGCTCTTGAGCTGAATAACCCATATATCTCACAACACACGATCCCCCAACAAGAATGGCGCCCCCAGCCGAGGGATCAACGCGTCAAATACTGCCGCCCACGGGCAGCCTGACCCAAACACACACCACTCCCTCTACAGAAATCCAGCAGAACCAGACCGAAACGCACCCTCCAGCAATCCTCCGGTTGCGCGGCGCCCACGCGCCGTCAAATCGCTCCGTAACCTGGCGCTCTGACGTGGTCGATAACGAAGGCCTGAACAAAAAAAAGTCCAAAGGTGAGCCTGTCACTTGACCCAAGTCTCTTTGCAACCCTCCGCTAACTTGGTTAATCCCAGTCTGCTGCATCTACCACCGTCCGCACAGCATCGACTCCTCCTCCGAAGAAGACTCCTCGTCATCCTCATCCTCCGACTCCGACTCAGACGACTCCTCGGGCGGACGAAAAGTCCCTGACGCCGACCACGACAAGGGTGGGTGTAGTCATCGGCGCAGGCAGAAGCAGCGCAAGAGGAACCCGAGCCCAAATGCATACGAGCGCATGCCGCGGTACGACAAGAAACCTTCCAAGTCGAAGGTTAGTGGGTCTGGCGGCGGTGATGGTGGGAGTGGCGGCTTCCGGCCCGGGAAAGATGGGAATGGGGATCCGAATGGAGGGAGCGGGCCTTCTGGGCCGCAGGCTGCTTGATTAGTCTGAGGTTGAGACCTAGATCATGGGAGAGAAGTGTGAATTATCCAGTTCGGAGGTATGCTGGATGCTTGGGATGGAGTTTGGTGTTATAGGGACAGCATTTAGGCCTATACTGAGTTTATGGCATTGGGAACCGGCATATTGATCCTTTTATAAATATTACCCCTTTCTTGTGCTTTGAGGTGGTGTGTAGATGGGGACAACGATATGATATGCTTACTATAGAGTTAGTCAACAGGGGAACAAAAAAGTCGCCTTCAGTTAGCGTGGAAATGCTCTTACGGTTATTTTCTCCCTTAAATCGAGATACTACATGATGATTGTGATGTTTCTCTTTGTATGGGCTAAATCAAGTTATTCGCTCATATGACAGCAGAGATTATGTAGATGTTAACGTCCCCAAGTTTCATTCCTTTAAGAAGGTTAATGTTTGCATAAATATCTGCACGAACAGGTGTCAGAACAGAGTGAGTTTTGAACTGCACAGAAAATCGTACAAGAGAAAAGAACCAGATAACTTTATTTCCGACGAGTACACAGAATGCATTGAATATGATGAGAGAGAATTACAACCTATAACACAAACTGCTGAAACAAAGACCCATTTCCTGTATACCACATATGTATGTGTGTCTGTGTGGAAAGCCTATGTGTGAATGCAATGTGTACTCCCCCCCCTTTCTTTCTCTCTCCCCCTACTCTCATGTTTACACCACCAAAACAAGAAGTTACCCCATACAACCACAATCCAAACAAACACATCATCATGCCACTTCTTCTGCTCTCTACTCAACCAACCAATCAGCCAGTCATTTTCTCAATCAACCACAACTGGAAGGAAAAAAAAAAAAAAAGAAGCAAGCTCATGGGACGCTGAACCCCTCACTCGGCGGTCCCAACATACTAGCAACTTGCTTCCTGACGACACCCTTCATCCCCCGGCCCTGCTCAGGCCTAGGTATACCCTGAATGGCGCGCGGCTCCCTCATCAGGCTCGGGTCTAGCCTGAGCGGCACACGCGTCACCACAGCCCGGTAGTTATCTCCCGCAAACTTGTTGCTGCTTGTAGCCGGCGAGGGCACCGACGCAGTCCGCCAGATATGGTCTGACGTATCGGTCAACCAGTTGGGCGCTTTGGAGCCGGGACGCGAGGGGAGAGAACCGGCTGTAGAGAACGTAGAGGATGGGGGAATATAGGTGGATGCAGCCCGGAGCGTAGACAGACGAGAGAGACCGGTAGAGAAGGCGGGACGACCGCGAGCCTTCTTGGCGAGGATGATTTCGTCAAACAAACGGATAGATGGGTCAGAGGCGGGATGGCGCTCGCGCTCGTGGATGAATTCGTTGAAGGCTGTTGCAGTTAGCAAAAGATCTTGAGTAGGCATCATGAAATGATCCAGGGGCTTACCCTGAGTGTCCCTTAACATAGTCGCATACTCCTGCTGGTCATATGGCAGGCTGCGGATGAAGCCGTCCATGTCAAAGGCGTACAGCTGGCCATTGGCCTTCTGTTCGCGGGAAGGCCGGCCAAGGTGCTTGCGGTATGTGTATAAGAGACTGGCCATGCAGCGGACGAATGCCGCCCGGACGCGATCCGGGTGGAAGGCTTGCGGGCAGACAAGCGATACAAAACCCAGGCAGCGGTTATGGGATAAACAGTCGCAGCCTGAACACTTGAACAACCCATCACCTTCGGCACGTTCATCGCAAATGGTACAGATGGAGTTGGCCTCCGAAGCGGTCCAGTCAAAGCAGTGACCCTCGACCCAGACTGTGCTGTCCGTATTCTGTACTGGTTGGATCATCATGTTGGGCATAATGGTCGATGCGGCGATCGTGCTCTGGGCATATGTTGACGGCGCATACCCGCCAAAAGAGGATTGAGAATCAATCGAAATCGCGGAGATCGACAGCTGCTGGCTATGACCGTTGAGGAACGGCAGGCTTGGCCGATGCTGCATCGGAGGATGGTGATGGTACTTATCCATACCAAACGATGAGCTGCGCCTTGACTTCTCATCGAAGTGACCGGACCGCTTCTCTCGGAGGGTTTGCGCGAAACCCGAGTCGCTACGAGACACAGGCGTTGTAGGCATGGGCGGGAAGTTCATCGACACTGGCGATACCGACGAGGGTGGGCTACCTTTGCTCGACTTCGCGGTCTGCGGGCGATCCGTCTTACTGTGGTCGACCTTGGCCTTGGTGAAGGCATTGAAGAGGGGCGTCCGAATCGAGTTGGACGTGTCTGGCTCAGCAAACGTTGACGAGTTTTGTGTAACCCATTTGCCCAAGGTGCTCTTGACCGGAAGAGGGTTGTAAAGCGTTTCGTTTTCGCAGGAGTATGCATCGTAGGGGAACGACTCGACTGCATACGGGGGGGGGCCAGAAGCCACTCCGTACCGGATGCGGTGAGGAGCCGCAATCTGCAGAAGAGACAACAACTTGCGCCGGATTTGCCGTGGTAAGCTTGGAGGTTTCGGGTTGGCATCGATGGTATCCTTGTCAAGGTCGACCAGGACGTAGTCCTCTTGCGGGATATCGATCCTTTCGTATCGCCGCTCCACGCCAACAATGTATGGGCATGGGGCCTCAAGGGCCGAGATGAGTCGAGCGGGCAGAACGGGAATAAAGATGCTCGCCCACTTGAAAGGATAGAGGAGGTTGACCAATGCGTGAGCTGCAAGATGCAGCATGGCCGTATGTGAAGAAAGGAAGATGATGCGGCCCTCCGAAAGAGCGCACTCGAACAGGAGGACGATATTTTCAAGGGACAGACAACGGAAGAGGGCGTATATATCGATGCTCCGTGACCCGGGGAGCTCGTTAGCCGCCTCTTTCCGAGCATATAGCCTCAATTCCCGAACGCCAATCTCGACTTGGGTCAGGGAGCTGAGGGGGCTAAAAGCCTCGGTGCACAGGTTGACCACATAACGCTCGAGGGGCTGCCAACGGCCGACCTTGGGGGAACTTGGCGGCACACGCAAGATGGCACCATCCGTCATAGGAACGGTGACAGCCCTGAGCCACTCCTTCCAGAAAGCCATCTTGGACGGGTCGCGACCGAGGATACCGTATGCGCGAGGGACCCAAAGGCCTGTCTCGCCTGCGGTAAGGCCGTCGATCTTCGAAGCGGCGCCGTGCCGGAGTGGCCTCAACATCTCAGTCATGAGGGCGATCTTTTCTTCAACCGCGCTGATTTGCTCGTCCAATGCCTCTCTTTGCGGCGACCCAGAGGGAACAGTACCCAGTTTTGCTAGGAGCTGGGACAAGTTAGCTCTCTCAGCGGCCAGACGGCCGCCTAAACTTGCGGCGAGCTCCCTTTCCTCGTTAGACATGTGTCTCTGACGCCAGATTTCGCAGCGTTTCTCCACTTCCTCCGCAATGTCTGCACTAAGGGCGGTCCAGACAATGATGGCAATGCCGTAAATCTTAGTGTTGTCCTCTCCAGTCATGGTGAAGCCGTGCCAAGTCGAGCGCGGCCGGTCGTCAGAGGAAACGATCTGAATGTCGTTGGGGAAGGCGAACATGGGAACGTAGTCCGGGAACTTGCCCCTTCTGGCCAGCTCCTCGGGTGAGGCGTCCCGTGCAGGATACCTGTCAAGGAGTACGGGCTCGAACCGCCTCTTAAGCGGATGCATATCGGGGTCAGTGTTCAGGGGCTCGGGAGGAGGAATGACCGAGTTATAGTTGCTCAGACGCTTAGCGGTCCGGACGGATGCTGCAAAGAGAGAGTCAGTGGCCCATTTAACACCCACAAGACATCGAAATTACAAAAAGACATACCTGCTCTGGGAGGCATCGGCTGCTTCCGGACGCTGGTCATGTCCCTAAAACTCATCTTGCGACGGATGCTGCCACGGATGCTCCTGAGAGGACTCTTTCTCCCGCTATGGTCGCCCGTGTCCTCGGCCTTAAGCTTCTCTGTCCTCGGATTCACCATCGGGGGCCTCGATTGGATCTTTGCGCCAGCGCTAAAGGTCAGATCCTCGAGGAAGTTCTCTCGCTCGGCGGCAAACTTGAGGAGAGCCTTGTCGAAATCGAAGTCTGAGGGAAAGCCGTCGAAGCCAATTCCTTCGCCGCCACCTGACGAGAGGCCATTGTTTCCACTGTTAACTCCTGGAGAAGGGTTCGGGCGGATGGTAGCACTGCTGCGGTTGCTCCTCGTATTTCCATCGGTCTCTTCCAAGACACGTTGCACGCTGATGACAGAAGGCGTTATGGAATGATTCGAGATAGTGGATAAACGGTTGGCCGAGTTCTGACGGGAGTGTCGGACAGTCGCGCGCGAGGGCGTGGTAGCCGACTCCTCGCCCTCGCCGTCCTCGACAATGGTCTCTTCTAGCTGGGTCGGCTGGGCAGCCGGGGCATAATCGTCGAGGGAGTCATTGTAGCTAATGTGCTCGATACCGGCTATCCAAAAGTAGTCGGCAAGCGGCGCTGAGGCGCTGTCGTCCATGATACGCTACTCTCTTGGTCCGTTCTCGTCGAAGTCGGCTTTCTGTTTAGGTCGCTGCCTTGACTTGAGAGCCAGCTTATGAACTTGTGATTGGGGGGGGGAGGGGGATATCAGAGTCGTGGGAAAATCTCGGAACTCGGGCTGCGCGCAAATGCCCAGGTGCGCAACACTGAAAGCCCGTTTGTTTAGTTGTCCAGTCGGTCAAGAGACTCAGAAACAGAGCGGTGGGCAGAGAGACGGCCCCCGCCCCTGAAGGTACAGCACGATGCCGCGGTAAGGTGTTGCGATCGGTCGACGCGCTTTGGGCTTGTCCTTTCGACAGACGTGAAGGTCCAACGACCTATAGTCGGGGGATACCGAAGGTCGGCGAGCGAGTGAGCGAGCGTCAAGCTGCAGGATACAGGCGCCGAAGCGATCGGCGGTGGATTGGAGGGGGGGCCCGGG